>Ga0123357_10004894_pt1 | contig 15887 bp, 11 predicted proteins | sample TergutEmb28metaG_FD_89873 | JGI IMG/M metagenome (GOLD analysis project Ga0123357, IMG submission 89873) | Embiratermes neotenicus P4 segment gut microbial communities from Petit-Saut dam, French Guiana - Emb289 P4 | ecosystem: Host-associated > Arthropoda: Insects > Digestive system > Gut ... | reverse complement strand
TTAGTAAATATATACCTCTGTCAAAACCTCTTCCCTCCTTTTTCCCCCTCGTCGTGGGGGGTGTTTGTGAGGGTGGGGGGGTTTGGGGGGGGGGGGGGGGTGCGTTTTAGATTGTGTGGAAGAGTTACAAACAAATTATGAAGATGAGGAGAGTGGGTGCTGTGTTCTTTGTACCCAGATTATCGGAAATCTTACATTTGGCCTTGATTTATAACCTGAACCGTTTCAAGGTTAATCTGAGCAGTGTTTACTTCTGTAACTCAATGGATCTATTTTCACTGGGTGCCGGCCGAAACACTTGATATTCCCAATTTTTCAATCTTTCTCCAAGTTCTGCAGATAATTTCCGGCTTATTGCCACTTTTAGTCCAAGAGTGTTAAATTGATATTTTTTTCCATTTCCTCATTGTCATCCACACGACCGACGCTATGTAGGCGGGGAGCACCGCAGAAAAATAAGCAAGGGAATAGGACCGAACGAACGAAAGAAAGAAGGAAGGAAGGAAAAAGAAGTGTGTCAATTAATTAAATCGGTTCAATTGATAATTGTACAAGAGCAGAGAAATGAGAATTCTGTCTTATAAATTGTTACCTGTGAGATGTTAACCAGTTCATAGAACGGTGAAGCAGTCCAGTCGAAAGGATACCACGTAACGAACACTGTTTCGTGGTTTGTCACGATGCGTATTGTTGACTGAACAGTATGGAAACATATGATCATAATAGCTAAGTTTCTGCTGTAATTCATAGTCAGCGGGATCCATCCTGCCGCTGTCAAGTGTCCGGTGTCATCATCTCTGGTCGGCAGATCTTCCCACGTGAAGCTGTCTGTTAGGTCCATCGCACGTTCAATACTGCGTTGTCGAAATCTGAGACAAAGAAACCAAACCGTTATCTCAGGCTCATTAAATGTGGGAAAGCAGTCAAAGGACAGCAGAAAGCTTTGGATCAAGTGTTGTGAGATTATGAGCAACGGAATTATTTGCAAACATAAATCGGAAAACAAGATATTATATGTTTATCTTGTGTGGAGGTCATTAAAGTTTCGTTTATAAAAGTTGCTATACTTAAAACGGGCAAGTAACTTTGCCACTGTTACCATAATCTGGCATTTGAACAATACACATGTTCTATTCAGGAACGTCGCTGCCTCATTAGGAAAGGTAATTATTTTCAAATAATTTTAGGCTAAATTTAGAGTTTCATCTTCAATGTATATTCTACACAGACGTATTTCCACAGAATGTCGTAGAAGACATATCAGTTGAACAAGTTATGTATATATATTCTCTATTATATACATAAACAACCGAGCTCTTTATCATTTGGTGCACTTAGATTAAAAATATGTCTTCGATATATCACGACTTCTGTAGTATATTTTGGAAAAGTTTTCTTTACTTTTATGACACCACAGAAATGACAGTAAGTGTTACTACTTACCTGCAGTATGAAAATAACCACACAACATCCGTGATCGCAAGTAACACACGCATTGTCGTCATGGTGAGGCCCAAATCTTCCCTATGCATGTACACCTCGACGAAGAAGCCTAGATATGTTGTGCTACCACACATAATCATTGTTATCATATAGATAGTGTAAATGGTCGATATTTTCTTCATCTTAAAAGGAATTCCCGCCATTCTGAGAATGAAAATCATCGAACCGAAACGACTCTCCGACACTCCTTTTAATTTTGTTTCTTGTATATTCATGAGGATATAATGTAACACAATGAGAAATAACAGAGAGTTTGTATTAATATTTGTCACCTTCTCACTGCTCCGTATTTCTCTGATTGTCCGGGATTTTGCAAGACACTGAGCTCCTTAACTTAGTGTTACTATTTTGTATGGCGAAAGAGTGATCAATACTTTGTTAAATTGCATTATTAACAAGACACGAATGTTGCTACTGTAGAATCGGTAAGTTGTTTCGGGATAATTGGGCGGCAATGAGGGTATAGTGTATTTTCGTGCTATGATATTTGAAAACTCTTTATAGGGACTGAACTACTGACTGGTGCCACTAATTAATTCACAGTAAGAATAAATTTTGTCGAAGATGTTTCATTGTCAAATTACATATATTCGGTGAATTGGAAAATACTGGAAAAGTAAAAGAGTACAACGGTGTAATATAAGGAATGCAAATACGTCTTAATGTAAATTGCCCGTTTTTCTTCACAAATTTCAGAGAATCTGAAATATAATCGCTCATCTTAATGATCATTAATGTCCGTTTTTGAGAGAATTTCTCTCTAGCATTACAAGACATGCTCTTCAAACCGTATCTCTTTTTCTGTATTCTATTATTTTTCTCTGATACCCATTCTTCTCTTCGTATTGAAAATGTTGAACTCTGTTAGATGCGAATATTATGGAATTTGTTTTGAATACTTATACTTTCCAATTGTGTCGGGAGTCGCGTGAGAATAGAGAATTTCGAAAAGAAAGGAAATTTTCATATGATGAAGATGTTAGTTGCTAGATTGCCCAATATTTATTCTTATGTTGCATTAACCTATTGTCTGCCGGTAATAAAATTAATTTTCTGTTACTCGTAATGAAACTCGGGCTGTTGTAATGAAGAACAAACTGTATTACCACTCGACTCCGATCTCCTACACGAATTTGGTTTTTGTTTCATGAAAGAAAAATTTTTTGTAACTGCCAAAATGTCAGTGCATAATAATGACTTCGAAAAGTCATATGTAAGAAGGTCTCAAGTGAAGGCATCGAGGATTAAGATGGACCGGATGCGCAGAACATGTGGGACAGATTGGAAGTGTCCTGCAGAATGTAGTTGACCAATAAATTAAGATGGACGGGATGCGCAGAACCTGTGGGAAAGACTGGATGGGTTCGAAAATATGTGGTTTATCAGTGAATTCATATTTGCTGTTTTGAGGTATGCAAAGTGTGCACTGGCTTGTTTGCCGTTTTTGTTGAATATCCTACAGGAGTTCTGAGACTTTGGGCACGACCTACCCAATGTCACTTAAGGTATCACCCTGATGACAACTAAGGAAGAATTCTAGGATTGTGGACCATGTGACCTGAATCTGTTGCTGCGTTGTCATTGTTGACGAGAAACTTTTAATGCTGGACTGTCATGTGCGTTTTGAGAAATGACAGTAAGAAAGAATATATGTCATTATATGACAGGAGATGCTCATGAATTATCATGAAATATCCTGTACACAGTTCAGTTTTCCCAGTGCAAGGGAGACACGCGGCTACACAGTTAGGGACGTAATTACTGCATTTGAAAGAGCACACCTTATGTACCCTGATGCTGTGCAAAGAGCTGCCGACTCATCTCACTATTCCGAACCTCATTCCTGAGTTGGCACGAATCTGAAGTTCAGTACTGTGATGAGTTATAAGAGGTTTTAAACTGCAAAGTAAAATAATTACTGGCGTCTGTTATTCCTTAATTTTTTAGTGTCTTATATAAAAGAAAACTGATGTATCCTGTTGGTTTTTATTGTTTCTTCAAGTATTTAAGTTTCATATTTTAAAATCAGTTGGTGAGTTTCGGGTTGGAACCCATGATGTAGATCAAAGAATTCTCCTAACGCAGTGTTTGTGCAATTGTGTGAACAGCGCACTGTAGCAGTCACCGTACATTTACAGTTTTTTACAGCTATAATAATTCAGAACCGCAAAGAATACCAAAATTACAATTTGCTCTAAACAGTCGTGCAACAAGTTGTGATGTTCTTACATCGGCTATTTTATGATGTCGATAGAAACAATTGTTGTTTCGACAATTAACAAAATACACAACATGAAAACTGCGTAGATGGTAGTAAAATTAGCTTATGAAAGAGACGCATTGTTACGTCCGTAGAACCTGCTGTTGGACACATTGACACCCGATTTAGTGATTCTGCGAAACGCCGTAATAAGTTTCGCCTTCGTCATCTTCACTCTGCTGACAGACAGCTATCAGGACTGGACACTGTTGCTGCTGTAACTTTCTGTGTGAGTTGTGATTGGCTATTATTTTGAGATGTGCCAATTGTGAGTGGCTTTAGCCGAGATTTGGTATGTAAGACGGTTGGAACTTCATCTGAAAGTACAAAAAAGTTACTATATATTTTGTAGTTAGAGGTTAATTGACAGGTGTCTAAGAGCTTCTACCCGAACAAATAGCAAATAATTAGTCTAAATCCTTTACCTAGAGACCGTATGGTAAACACTGTCTATCGCGTTACCTGTATTGTAAGTGGCAGTTTGTTTGGTGACGAATTTGGACCCATCAGTATTTTACATGAAGTCCATCGATATGAAATTGCCATAAGAACGCTTCAACAGAAGTGGCATCAGATTGGGATGTTCACTCTTCCGGAATATTCCGCTACATTGATTGGTAGTTAGTTCCAACCCTTTTTGTGCTGCCTGTAGGTCCGATCTTCAAGGGTGGAGCATACAAGAAAGAAGATGGAACAGGGAGATTGTCCAGAATTGTCGGTAAAATAATATCAATTAATGCTGGTAACATTCCTGACATCATGAAATTTGTGAAAGAATGGAAAAAGGATGTGAAGTAATAGAGAGAACTTTATGTAAGTAAATTTCCTATTTATCATAACAGAGCAGAAAAAAACATTTGAACTGATCCTTCCGTATGTTCTGCTGTTCCACTGCACATATTTCTTACTAAAGAACATAAAATCAATAAGCAGTGTGTAGTGTTTAAAGACAAGTGAAACAGAATGTCGTATCTAACATTGAAATTGGGAAACAAAAATGTATTAAAATGTTTATTACGTAAAATTATGTTTTAATATTTCGCGAAATTTGAATTCACAATTTAACTTTCTTCGAAATGACGCAATAAATTTCATTGTAATTGTATAAATGTGTCGAAGACCCTTATTCACATCGATCCGGCACAAATTTTATTGTGACATCAGCTGTTGTGTAGAATGGACCAGTCTTGTGTTCTTGGATGCTGCTTGATACCCTGATGTGGCCTTCCACAGTCCTACTGAAGGCCGTGACGTCTCTATCAGTTGCTATGCTACTTCACTTTCCGTAATGACATGCGACTTAAAATATGATGTAAATTTTGCTACTTTAACGTAATTCGGTAAACATGAAAACTTATGTTACAGTAAGCGCCGTAACCTTTATGTTACTGTCAAAATAAAGATGTTTTTGGCTAGATTACTACTTCAAGTGTTTTTTCTGAATCACGAAGTGGTAAATAGCCGTTGGCTTTCCAAACAGCTGCATGCCATGCATAAAACTGTACAGTTAATTTTTGACTGATTGCTGAAGGCGGATGGTAGCTTTTCCCAGATAGCTTATCGGAGATTTGTGTTGCACAACCTACGTTTTGCACCCCTTGCGACAATTCGACATCTGGCCAGTAGTAAGATATTTCAACGTGTCTATCGTGTTGTGAAATTTTAAGCATTTTTTTGATTGGAAATCTGAATATGTCATCATTATTTATATCATTCGCAAATACATTTTATTCTAAAGTATATAGAAAACATTTTAGCTCTTCAGAAGTCTTATAATTTGAAGGGTTTTATATGACGGAAGAAAGTTGTTTTGTTCGTAAACTTTGTGACGTCTGTGTGGAATTCCTCACTTGGAGAAAAGTATGAAAGAAGGACGTGCAGTTTGTAAAACGCTAATTAATAATTTCCTAGACAAGGCGGAGTTAAAAGGCAGAAAGCAGCGATTCAAGTGTTTCTATAGTGAAGGATTAATACGGCAAAATTAGAGAGGAGGACTTTGATGGGCCTGAATAAGAAGTTTTTAATTTTTGGTTTTCAGCAAATTATAATTTTTCAATACTATACTTTCAATTTATCCGTGTTTAGTTTAAACATTTTAAACTTCGGTCTAATTTTAAAGATGATTAAATATATGAAGCTGACGTCAGTACGCGTACATGTCTGTATTTAATTCAGATATATATTTTGAATATATTTTTGAACTATGGTCAAATTCAGCTCAGATATTTGTGTTTGTAGATGTGCGTATTATTATCACGTGTGACTAATTAACTTTATTTATTCTAAAAAGATAACTCATATTTTTGTAAAAGGAATACACTCTGTTACATATGTTCAGATGTTCCTTTGATAATAATGAATTTCCTTGGATTTGAATTTCACAATTTCAATTTCCTCTTTGACACCTCGGCTCCGAATAAATCGAAGTAGTTCTAAGGAACGTGTAGTGCCTATATCAAACGGTTCAGTTCACGTTCAATTGTTACCATTGACTGCATTGTTTTCTGTATCTATACTGGTAAGAGCAAAAATGGGAATTAGTTTTAAGTGCTACTGGGAAATGTTTTCCCGCAAGTCATTTAACTACCTATACGAAATGTAGGCGATAGTGTCACTAGGGACAAAATTAAATTCCGTTTGAAATTAAAGATATGTTTAATGTCTCCTAGTGACAGGCGCCAAACCGCTGCTTCACCAATGCAAGTTTTCACGCGCCACCAAATTAACAAAATCTTCCCTTATAAAAGTACCTCGCCTGCTACAAGAGTATTTTATGTGCGCTGGCATGGTCGGAAAAAACGCCAGTTTCCTTCATGGCTGTCCGTCTGTTCGGAAAAATCAGCACGTCTCCCACTGGACAGGTTACAGGGAAATTTTGTATCGGAGACATATAAATATATATAAAAAATCTACATTTGTTTAAAATCCGGAAAGATATCAGGCATTTTGCAAAACATTTAATTGCTTTTCATTATTACCGACGATTTAATCACCAAAAAAATCCATTTGTAATAAAAGTGGTATGAGTTTAATTATGATAACCGAAGACGTGTAAATATTCCTTGAACACGCCAGGATGTAATTTAATATGCAAATTGTCTATCTTGGCCTCAAATTATCAGGGTTTGAAGTGTTATCCTTGCATATTTTTCAACACAAAGTCTCCTGAATGGTCGGTATTTTTCATCAGACCAGGTGACGCCGCATGCTTTTGTGTAGTGGGAGTGAAGCATAGAGAAATTAACCGTTAAATTTATCTTCAACAGCACCTAAATAGTGAAAACAACCTTCCGAACTGCTGAAATGAATCAGTAATCATTGTGTTGGCCAGGCCAAAGCTAAGTTAACCACAGAAATCTGCACACTAATACCAAGTGTGAGCAGCTGATCAAAGCACTGCAAAAGATCCGTGCATTACCTCTACTATTTCGCAGCTGATATTTGTTCCTAAAGAACATAAAATCAATAAGATAACTTGTAATGTTTAAGATAACAAATTGTAGTGTAGGCTATTTGTATAAATTTTCAGACATTATGTGACGTATGAGTGAACAAAGTTATGGCAGTACAAATCAATAATTCGGTTGGTTTTATTATGATTCATCTCCACCATTTTGGTCAATATCGAAGCCGACGTTTCCGGCCTTGACCTGAATACTACAATTAATTTTGTAATTACAGAATATATAATGTTACAGCTGCAAACACGTGCATTGCTACGTGTCAGTGATCGTCCTTGACCTAAAACACGAAAAGAATTTTGCGCAAAAGTGTGCGATGTTAGGAGAACCCACACGTTTTACTGTAAGTCGGGTTCCCCTGAAATGTATTTATGATATGTGTAGTCTTACATAAGTGTGAGAAAGGGGAACATGGAGATCATATTTATGTTTATACTAATTACAACTTTATTAATAAGAATAATAAAATGAGAGGCTAAAAATTTAGAGCGATTTTAATTTTTGCGAAATACGCTACATTACCACTAATGCAATGTGACGGACTGGGACACGCCAATATATGTTAGATGAAGGCTTTCGATAGGAAAAGGATATGAAGCTCTCTCTTCGAGAGAAGCGGCGTGAGGTTGAGGTTTCCTCTTCTGGACTATTCCGCTGCATTGATTGTATATAATATTTCGGCACATACTGTAGGTCCTTTCGTCAAGGATGGAGCATTCGAAGAAGAAAATGGGACCGACAGGCTGTCCAGGAAGGGCGGTAAATAACCACCAAATAAAGCTGTGTAATATCCCAGAAGGGCGAATGCCTTATGCACTTACTGCGGAACACACACGTCACGCGTTATGAAGTTGTTACGTTAACCGAAGAAGTAAAAACATAAAGCCAACACTTTACAGTATTAAGTTACACTACATCGTCCCTCTCTGTTTACTGAAGTGACCAGGTGCCGATCTCATAACTTCTCCTGAATTATCGGAAACATTGTCACCAGAACGTGTGACAATGAATGGGCTTCTAAAGTACAGAATAAATGACACAATTTAATGCCCCATACTCTATTCAGTCAATGCTGCCAACCGTGCGAATTGAGAGTAATAAAATATTAAAAGTTGTGGGCAGATATGTCAATGGATGTTCAACACTGAAAGCTACATATTGGTAACGACGTTCCCCACAAAACAAAATAATTGCTATCATCGAATTTGTGAAAGAATGGAGACAGATAGTGAAAATAAGACAGGGAATTACTTGAGCAAACTGCCTACCGTAATGCAGCACATCAAAATTTGGAATTATCCTTCCATTTTCCTTGCTGCTCCGCTGTTTATATTTCTTCAACAAGAACATAAAATCCATAAGCACGTTCTAATATTTAAAGTCAACTAAACAGAATGCCGTGTTGACAGTAGGGAAGAGAAATTTATGTAACAAACGAAAGTTTCTTTGGCGAAAGATTGAACAGCGTTTAAATACTACAAATTTAGTTATGTAAAATTATATTTTAATATTTGTTACACAATTTGAATTCACAATCTCACACTTTGCTCAAAGTAACTCAATAACGTTCACTGTAATTTTATATATGTGTGTTGATGTCTCCTCTGCACATCGATTCATCACAAATTTGACTGTGACGTCTGCCGTTGTGCTAAATGGACCAGTCTTGTGTTCTTGGATGCTGCTTGCTACCCTGATGTGGCCTTCCAAAGTCCTGCTGAAGACCGTGAAAATAAGAGTTGCTTTTTGTTTAACGTTAAATAACCATCGCCTAACAACATGTCGTTATACTTTTTCCTTTGCTAACCACCTCCATGAAAACGGCCATTTTATGTCGAAACGTGGAATATCATATATATAAGAAACAACTGAATTTTTATGTTTGTGAACTTGTTGGAATAAATATCGTTATTTAGATTAGTGCAGGTGTATGGAAGGTTTTAAAAATACTAAGTGTCTTGTTCTGCAGCCTGTGTGGTATTTCATGGCCTACAGTTCGTAACCTAAAGTACTGCAATGTAGACTTATATTTGAAACATGTTTTGAGATGTAATTTGTTGGTCCGTATTAGAATCTTGAGCAGGACTGAATGCGAAAGTGATCCCATTGTTTCTTTGGATAAGCAACAATAGGCATCGTAAGTCTTCAATGACTTGATATAGGGTTTACCTCTTACGCTGTTTTAAGTGTACTCAGTTCCATCTGAACGAGACACATACACTTTATAATCATTAATAAGATTCGAACAAAATATTCTGAATTTTATGTTCTGTTGACCGTGCGTGGTACATTTTCCATCCTGCACACTAGAGAGCTAGCTATACAGAAAAACAAAATACTAAGTCTCGTATAAATACGGTTATTCCTGCAAATGATGCACTTAATAATATTGACGAAATATACTGAAAATATTATGTACCAATTTGGTTTAATTTGCAAGAAAATATTCTGAGTTACGTTGGAGCACGTACGTACACAAAAGAACAGCTGAATTCCCGCAACCGTATTTATAGCAGTCCGTTGCACTGATTATCCTAAGAATCCTCATACAACTTCTTTTCTCCAGTTTGCTGGATGCCAGATATGTTTCCCTTGAAGCATGATAATGACACTTCTCTACGTCTACAGCGGATATTCTATAAAGTAAAATCCTACCTCGCAACTTCCCCCTTACTTCACCGTACTCCAGCAATTGTACTTATTTTCCAGGCTTTTTCACCAATGAAGTGCTCCTAGTGTTCTAGGCGTAATCGGAATTTGTCGTACAAAGTAGTATACAGTATATATTTCAAGTTATTGCTTCAAACAAATTTTCTGCACATTATTTGCACTTTTAAGTAATCCATATATGTGACGTAACCTTTTCTTTTAACGTCGTGGATTTTAGACTGGGGTATTTCAGGTTTAGCTGAAAATCTCTAAAGCAATTTACCTATTGAATAATGACTTGCATTTTGAACCAGAAATTTGGAGCAGATGCAAGTTAGCCATTTTGCAAGTCATTTATTTGAATTTTATTTATGTTTAGGTTACTTGCAAAATTTTTCATCCTTTTTTTTTGTTTTGGTAAATTATAGACCACAATGCATTTTATTGGTTCTGTTCCACCATGAGGTGTTGTATAGTAGCTGTTATTACAGCAACGTAATGAAACATATCATTACTAGTAGAACATAATTAGTGTAAGATTGAAATTAATCCATTTAAAACTTTGTATTCATGAAACATCATTTTGTACAGATGTTATGTATGGAAAATAAATGTCTGCTGTTTTGGTTGGTATCTGGTTCGTGGGAGTCAGTACACCGGAGCTTTTTTATTATTTTTAGCTGGTGGTTTGTTTGGAACTTTCTGCGCTACTTGTAATAAGGTTGCTTGTGGTGATATATGATTTGCTGTTTCAGTATTATGTACTTTTTAGCACCTAACTTGTTAAAAGTTTGTGATATGCTGTTGGTGTATATTGTCACTTTGTGTTGCGAGTTGAAGTATTGTTGTTTGTGTTAGTGTCACAGAAAGTGTTAATTATATTGTGTGTAGATACATGTTATGTTGCAAATCTAATTGCGCATGTATCCACTTGCAGCTGTCCGATCTGAAATTAAATATCAGCGTAAATTATTTGATTTTTAATGAAGAATTTCAAATGATTTTTAAACACTTATGAAACCCGATGTGTAACCAAGCCTTATTAATTCTACCCACATGCAGCTATGTTATTTTATAGGATGTGTATAATTATTAACAATTCAAGATTGTTCGGAATACATTTCCTTACGGAAACCAGGAACATTTACTATTTACTGTTCTCATATTAATCAGAAAATTTATTACTCTTCGACTTTTGAGTTACATTTCCTTCAAGTTTTGGTACGGTTTTACAGTTGATGAAATCTGCAGTCTTGAACTAGTGTCACTTCTTTTAACACAAAAAGCAAACATTTGCTCTGGTGTACCGAGCGTCTCATAATCTGTGTCTAATGTCAGTCTACAAATTTCGTGCGACATTTGGAGTAGAATTAAGTTTAAAAAGAGGTTATTATCCACTGAATATCCCAAAGTAATGCATTTTTAAGGAATTACTGAACAGAGTTACATGAAGGACACTGTAAATTTTAGTTTTTATATGATAATACTCTAACACCCACTATGTAACTGTAATATTGTGTTATTAACGTATGTGTTTGCGTAATTTACTGTGCACCTTGCAATACCACATGCTCTAATGTATAAAAGCACAAGACAGAAAGACCACAGGCATCGCCGTGTGTAAAGTTATGGCGTTCTGTTGCCTTCTTCACTAAACCTGTTTCGTTTCTTCATTCTTGTCTTTCATTTGAAGCAGAAACATGAAGAAGGACAGCGTCTCTTGCATTATCTGCAACAAAAAAATACTGCGTTAGCGTCATTCACTTTTATATATACGTAATAAATCAAAAGACCGTGGACATTACATTAAATGTCTACAATATTGAGTTTTCACTGAAGATAACACAAGAGTCAGTAACTTCTTGTCTGGTCTGGGGAATGTTTGTAATTATTGGTATTATTTATGCCAAGTTTATTCTTCATATTATTAGCGATCAGTTTTCCTTTACAGACATAGTTTGCCAAGGGTTAAGACTATTTGAAAACAACATATCCTTATTTTTTAATTAATCTGCTGTTGCATTTTGCTTCTAAAGTTTTTATTACAATTTATTATTCGTTTATAATATCGAAATATACACTTAGCGCACAGATATTACCATATAAGGAAATCTATATGTAACGTGCTGTCATACTGATTCTGTGTTAGTGTGTGGTGTCCACTCGTAACTGAAAATTGAATGTCTAGAAAGAGGGTAGTTTTTTTCAATCACACTGGATAATAAAGTAGTTAACATGTTTAATTTCTTATCGTATGAAGTGTACGTTCTTTATACATCATTAAAAATATGCCGTATAGAAGGCCTACTTAAAGTCTGTAGGTGTTGTTGATGTCAATACGGTCTGCATTTCACCCTGTCAGTTACAATTATGTCCCAAGTATAATTTTATGAATTTATTATGTTTAAATTTAACAGTTTATTACGTATATAACACGACATATATTAATCAGCAACTTATAAATGTTAAAATCTTGGCAACATGTTTCAGCTACAGTGAGCTCTCATCAGGCCAAAAACAGAGCCTTCTTCTGAAACATTCAGTGATTGTGCACTTATGGGATCCCGTATCGTTTACGTTTTATATTATAGGTCAGTCTGATTGTATGTACATTTTTCTGTCTGATGTTTCTGGCATGAGATGTTTATGGGATCCTGATGTTAGCGTACTTTGTGATTACTTTCTTAGTTAGACATTTTCGATTGAAATAGATATGGGCACAACACTTAATCTTATAATGGATGACGGATTGAGCTTGACAGGCTAAAATTTTAATATGAGTCATCCCGTTGTGTTGCAATAAATGTAACAATTTATTACATCAATAATACAACATATATCAATAAGCAACTTCTAAAAGTTAAAATCTTAGCAACATTTTTCAACTACTTTGAGCAATCCTGAAGCCAACAACAGACCCTACTTCTGGTACATTAATTGATTGTGCAATCTATGGGATTCCATATCGTTTACTCTTTTACATTTTATGTATATATAAAATATAAAATATTTATAATACAATATATATATATAAAACGAAAACGGTATGTGATCCAATAGAGTGCAAAATCATTGAACGTAAAAGAATTGGGTTCTTTTTTTGGCCTGATGATGGATCAAAATAGCTGAAACATGTTGCCAAGATTTTAACTTGAAGAATTTGCTGGTTAATATACGCTGTGTTATTGAGGTAATAAATTGTTACGTTTATTGCAACACAGCGGGATGGCTCCTGTTAAAAAATTGTTATGTTTAATTTTAATTCTTTTACAACATTGGTTATGTTGAGCAGAGCCATAAACACCACGTCAGATAGAAACCTGTACATCCCAACATATCGAAAGTTTATTGAAACCCACTGAGGAAGAGTAGCGTTAGAGATACGGAATGAAATGTTGTGTGATTGTGAAGGGGATATTGTTTTGTAGCTGTTTATGGTAGTTTTTTGTTGTTTTTGTTTCTAGGCTTCAGAGGTGGCTACTAAAATGTGTGAAAGGCATAATACGAACTATGCGACTTTGGTCTCACGAGCACATGCGTGTCGGATATGACATTCATGCATGGATTTATGCTCAATTGTTACTTAATGAAAAGGTAGCAACAGTGGTGCATATCGACGGACATAAACGAAGTGTATATATTAATTTTAGGACAAAGGAACAGGAAATATACCTCGGTCCCGTAGAGGTCGTAGATGTGGCTTGATCGATGATGCAGCCAAATTCCATGCCATCTTCCTTACCAGATTTCGGGCCCAAAGGAACACGAGAGGGTCGCTGACTGTTGAGTGGCTCAATGTATGGGCCTTGCTGTCTCCCAGAAAAACCCCCGTATATACGGGTGATCCTTCAGAACTTAGAATACCTACGCATTTATTTTCACGGATGGGCGTATACGGAACCACAGAAGCAGCCGAAACAGGGCGGGCCTTTAAACAAATTGTGTATGTCGCCTTGCGAACTGTCTACTGCGGAGAGGAAACAACGGGAGGTGCTCATTGTGCAGCTTCAGCCTGCCATTGATTGATTACTAGCGTGGGGCAATATCCATAACGTAATATTGCCTGTGGAGCCATGTCAGCATGGTACATTGTGATTCACGACATTATACCCACAAATGTGAGGTCGCATAGAGTTTGACTGATTGACACGGAAAAATGTAGGCAGTGCGGGATACAGGACACCATACTACTTCGACGCACAGGAGATTTGGGAACGAACCCGCAAACGGATATCTCGGATACAAAGGAGGAACCCGAACCGTATTCCCAAAGAATGACGCCTTCGCCCTGTTTCAAACTGTGACCCCGACAATACATCAGACGACCTTGCGGTTTTTGGCGAGTATGTTTGTTTATGTGATGAATCAGGGCATGACCTGACCGTTACTGAACTGCACTGACTACATGCGACGGACGCGGTGGAAGAGACAAAATAAGACGCAGCTGATAGGGAAATATCTGGAGGTGTTCTAAGCAAGAACACTGGAACATTCTGACAAAAGAATGGAGAGAAAGGGAATATAAGAATATAAGAAGTAGATTTTGGAACTGAATTTCGTGAATTTCTTCAATAATATTATGTTCATAAGTTTGGATCTGTCACTGATGAATAAAATAAACCTGACGACTCTTTGGTAATTTTAAAGTGCAATTATCCTGCAGCTATTTAATACACAGTTTATTTTCCTGGTCTCATTCCTTGTTTCTAGTGTATTTATTCTTGTATGCAGTAGGCGTGAAAGAAACGACTATTAAACAAACATCTACGGACGCCGTGCTTTTAGCGGTCTGTATTTCCGTTCTGGGTGTCGGAATTTCCAAGATTGATTTATAATTCCAAAAAAGGCCTATTAAAAGGTTTTAATTTTCGTGCGTTGTTTGCACGCTGATTCTGGTGTAGTGTCCTAATGAAGGTCGATTATTTCCATCCAGAGTTTCAGAATTCATCTTTTATTCTCCCAATCGACTTTGCAGGTGAGACTGCCAGGAGTATGAATACTGTTAGAGGCAAGAAATTTTCTCTTCTCTGTACCTTTCTATTCGTCCCTTGGGGCTCACCCCTCTTCCTCTACAATTGGCACAGCAGTTCTTTTCTCTGTGATTGACACAATGATTGTGTTCTTTATCGACCAACCCCACAAACCACCAAGGCGAAGAAAGGGTACATCTGTACTTCCACTAATACTCTTCGTCTGAATCCCACATTATAGCACGATCTTCAGCACCGATTATTATTATTATTATTATTATTATTATTATTATTACAACCTACTAAGTGTAAGCCGTTGCCAATCACGTTCCTGAAATAAGGTGTGCACTGCCAACTTGTACTAAATTGTGCAAAACGTTGTGCGGTTACTGGTCTTAAACAAAACGCCCCCCTTGCTTAAAATTAGCGAATTTGTGAACCTATACGGTTCCTGTGTGAAATGTGTGCAAGATGCACATAATTCATACAGCTGTATTTAAAGATTTATATTTTTATTACGTTTTGCGTAGTACAGAAAAATGTCAACAGTAATCTGGTTTGGACGAATATTTTTTAATAAAACGGTTGATAAATGCATTATTTCATCTAACTTTGCAGTGTTGTCAGATAATAAGTAATTAAAGGAAAAATACAGCATATATAATAAGATAACTTTGCTGGGTAAAATGAAGACTGAACTCAGTTTGATATATAAGAAGCGTAATATTGAAATCGAATGTTCAATATAGCTTTTTGTTGGTTTCGTAATTTCGTGGTTAAAATGTGTTGAAATGAAAGCTCAAATTATTTTGTATGTTATGTATTCATTCTGCTATGCGCGTAAACGTATGACTGTATCAGTAATGTAGTGTATTTCTGCTTTGTATATTATTAGGCTGAATGTCGTTATTTATTTTTTTGGTCTGTAATATAAATCTTGGTGTTGTATGGATGGCATATAGGATATTTAAAATTGTACCTGGGAAAGCTTTGGTGTGGTGCTTTCCCTCAAACGTAACTTACTTAAATTTTTGTTGACAAATT
>Ga0123357_10004893_pt1 | contig 15888 bp, 6 predicted proteins | sample TergutEmb28metaG_FD_89873 | JGI IMG/M metagenome (GOLD analysis project Ga0123357, IMG submission 89873) | Embiratermes neotenicus P4 segment gut microbial communities from Petit-Saut dam, French Guiana - Emb289 P4 | ecosystem: Host-associated > Arthropoda: Insects > Digestive system > Gut ... | reverse complement strand
GTTTCCCAGTTCGGACTTTTCCTATGATGTGCAAATTTGGCCGCTTTCTTTTGCACCCTGTCTAACGCACTTATTTGTCCCTCCCTGTACGGATCCCAGCACGCGGCCCCATATTCAAGAATCAGACGTACAAGTGACATGTAGGCTAAGCTTTTGGTATTACTATTACCCTTGTTTAGTATTCGCATTGTGAAATGTAGTGCTTTCCAGGCCTTTTTCACCGTGTAGTTAACTTGATCCGCCCAATTTAAGTCGCTACTCGACCACACTACACAGCACCGAGAGCAAATGATCAGATCTGCCGGAGCAGGGTCTCATTATGCTCATGTATTAGAAAAGTTAAGCTTTCGGACTTTACACAATTACGGTACCACTTAGATACTCTGTTTTTTGCAAATGTTTATAATGGCTCTAAATTCTGTCCTCCAGTTGTTCAAACAGTCGTACATTTGTACAACATAAACCAACGAACTGCACATTTTTTAAATTTTTAAATTTTCAATTTAGAAAATGTGCATTTCGTTTGTTTATATTTATAATTATATCACAATGCACGGTGCAAAAACAAAAAGAATTAATATACTTTTTATGTCAGTTATCTCCTACAGCAACTGCTCTGTCTTAGACGTGCTTAGTTCTTTTAATAGAATTTCATCTATGTTGATGTTCTTAGAAAATTACGATTTAATACTAAAGATATTTTTTTGAGTTTTTTTAGCTAAAATTCGACTTTTATCTGTTTCTCATCTTCTGTGCTGTTTTTGTAATTTTTATCAGTGTTGTTGAAGGGACGCGTAATTATAAAAGTACAACTATGTTCACTGTTATCTTCGGTGATATAAGACCGTATTATTGCATAAGCGCAGACGTTTCGGAGATGCATGCTGCCTAAATATTTAGGGTATTCCGCGGAAAGTAATAATTTCTTGAGCCCCAAATGGTCTTCTCATTCTGCCCTCACGGTGGTTACAAGAGTGTCTAAAAATTCTGTAGATACTTACACCTCGACGTTTCGTCTGTACTTAATGCGGCCTACAATTTTCTTCCAATTGCAGGTCAAGGGATTCCTCCCAAATTTAGGCGAATGTAGATGAAAGACATTTTATACTTTGGCCGTAAGAAATTCCTTCACACGTGACATAATACGCCACCAGTTAAAAGACATACATGTAAGTGTTCTGGAGTAACAATGTATTGTTCTCTAACCAAAACGAAAGTTTGCCCATCAGAAGGAAAAATATTAAATCTTAATGCGTTTCCCCTTACACCATTTAAACAACCTCTAATTCCGGTCCTAAATAACTCTGAATATAATGATATATTTTTTTCTTTCGAATCATTAATACCATTAATTATACATCATACTTAACTATCGAAAATATCCATTGGTATCCGAAATGAAGCAGAATAGAATGGCTGCAACTTTACTGCCACTCTCACACACACAGAAGACACGAATTTCTTTTCACAGGTTTAGTACGAGAAGCTGTCACTGCTGTTCACAAACACAAATTAAGGAATATTAACGTTTACAACAGTGAGTTGCAGCCTTCATTCTGATACTCTAATATCCTGGCTACAGCATCCATAGTCACAGAATATTTTGTATACTTTAAATTGCTTTACACATGTCTATGTTTCTAAATATCAATTTCTACACGTCATTGATTTCAGTTTCTTTGAAAAATAAAAATGCAAAAGGTTACGATAGCTTACGACACCTAAAAATAGAGAGCGTTTCTCTTACCGTTGTCCTCAGTACCACAGCTGTCATTGGATGTTGCAGTGGATGCGTGCTACCTAAACGATAAATTGGCCGTGATCGGCAAGAAAGTGGGAGAGAAACTTTGTGCTTTTCACACTGAAAGGAAACAAACAATTGTTTATAAAATCACGGTGTATGGATGAGAAGCATAAACTGCACAAACTTCTAGTTTCACAGATCTAATAAGCTTAGTCATGTTACTTTGCTGTTTTTTGTGAAGAACTTGTTAGGCCTAATTAAATTCACATTCCATATACGTTAAGTCTGACGGACATAACACAAAAGTTTACTTTGTCGTCGCCGTAAGCATATCCCTTGACGAACAAACAGTATGTGGAGAATATTGCGTGTTTTCGTTAATGATCTGTCTCCTTACGATATCTACCTTCATCAATTATCACCACGAAACACGAATCTAAAAGGCGTATACGTTTTATGTTATACGCCTCTTACCTTTAAATTTCGTGGAAACCCTAAAATTAATTAGCGCTATTGTCTTTTACCTTCTCACATGCTACAGAACCCCACATTTTTACCAGCATTTAAAGGGTCTGGCTTTTTGGTAGCTTTCCATAGTGCAATGTTCATAACAAGTCACTTGGTTGGAAATTTGAAAACAGGAGTCAATGAACAGCACACAAAGAACGGATAGAAAGGAAATCTCATAAGCCTCCTGCATTTTCTGACGAGGGAAAAGTACGCTAGAGAGAAAAAAGTTAGAATAAAGAAGAACAAGAACAATGCCAAATGACGATGATGATGATGATGATAATAATAATAATAATAATAATAATAGAGTGATGAGGCAAACAAACGTTACAAACTGTTAAGAAATCGAAGGTCATGAAATGTTTATAAATTATTATTCTTAATATTTAAATGATCCTCCCTCTTGATGGTTTCCTCCTACAAATTTTTCAGTTGTTCCCAACGGTGTTGTGTTCTGCAGTATTTTGTCAACACTTTCTCCCCGAGCCGTTTTCATCACGCATATAACCCTTGGCGGGCAGCCCCACAGGTTATTAACAAGGTGTTCGGAGTGTAGTGACGTCATTAGCGACAAGCCCAGTAATTTCCTTGGTACTTGAAGGAACACCTGAGACTAAGTATGAAAAATGCTTTCTCAGCTTTCATCAGGATACAGACCCCAAGTTCTGTTCAGCGAAAAGCACACTTGTCGTGATCGGTCACATAGGGATTTGATATAATTTTCGTGTGACATAATAAAGCTTTCTTGAGGGCAACTAATCTTCAGAATTATTCAAGTGTCAGGTTCAGAACATAGCCGCAAACGACTCCCTCTTCAAGGGTTCTATAGCAGTGATGTTCGCTGTTTGTTGTTTAAATATCTTTTTATTGTCTTTCTGCGTCACACAGACTCTGCATGTCTTCGGATGCCAAACACGCCGCTTAATAAACAGAAAACGACAATGTTGAGTGTTAAAACATCTTTATAAGCGACGCCTACTTCAGAACCAGCCCTAGACGCGGTGGCAACACTGCGAGGCCTGTTAGCAAGCGATGAACTCACTAGCCGACTGCTGCGCCTACACACACTCTGTTGCACATCGGAATTCGACTGAACTGTACCGAACTGTACGTGAATATGCGTACTACGTCTTGAGACAATACAGCGTCAGAGAAGGAACAGTGGCTTTGTTCCGCGTAGTGCATATCAAAGACCACACCTGCAGTACCAATACGCCGCGGAGTCAGACAAGGACGCCCTCACTGAATGCTCTTATGCGTCTCACTTCTTAACCCCCCTAGCTTGATGCAGTCTCGACTGGTCTCCGAGTTGGCAACAGCGCCAGAAAAGAAGTCACTACTGCATGCGCCGATGACGTCACATTCCTGCAAGATATCCAGCAGCTCTAGGAACAGGCGACGGCAGCATTTAACGTACGTATATCATGGGCCTTCCCATTAGGGAGTCGAACGTTGCAACAGATGCATTAGCCATCCCTTATGTCTCTGCGGGGCGCGTTCTTGGGAACACATTCTGTCGAATTATTATTGCCTCGTCCACCAAAACATGGTCTGGTATCGTACAGTGAATCAAATACAAGGCCAACGAGAGCTACTTCCGAACATTTCGTCTCATCCAACGGATTTGAATTGCACGCACGCTCCTCCTATCCAGGATATGGTATCACACCCAAATCTTGCCGATAAGCCAGACCCACGCCCGCCAAGTCAACAGCATCTTTTCTTTGTTCGCAACGTTTGGGGCAACCTTCCGTGTGCACCTATCGACAATACGGCGCCCTCCTAATCAAGAGGATGCAAATCTTATTGACGTACAAGCGAAATGCAACGCCTAATATCTTAGCCGATGTATACACCTAACATTGGGCCACACCCTGACAGGAGAAGCAATCGTGACTGGTTTATAAGCATCTCTTCTGACTTAAAAAAATAAAAAACCTTTGTCAGGATAGTCTTACCGTGACAGAGATTCAAGTCGTCTAAATCCAGGATAGAAGTATAGAAATATAGAAAAATTTCTTAATCATCGCGCTTCGTTTAATATTTCCCGAACCGAAACACAGGCGGTATTTATTTATGTGCGTGAGGACTCGTTTGTCCATTCAGTGCTACTCAGCTGTTCCCCACTAAAGATGAGTACAGCAGTATGTTTTCCACCAACTAAAGGCCTAACGAATTATCTTAAAACTGCCCCACTTCATGACTATTTCATATAATATGGTTACACAAATAACGTCAGATTTACGAGTAAGGAAACACGCGTCGTGGTGTTTTTGATCGGAAATTACGGACGTTCCATTAAACAGTTTCATGGTAGCTGTAACACTTCTCTTAATTGTGTTTTATGGTCTGCAGTTTTTATGAAATAACTAATGGAATAAGCAAGTGCTTAATGTGCTCAATACACAGTCCATTGTCGTTATAAGTAACCCTTAAACATGGTATTTTGTGACTAAACAAGGACACATTATGGGCCACGTAGTAATGATGTTATGGAGACTGGAACTGAACCGGTTAATTCCTCCTGTTATTGTACACTGGAGGTTCTTGGCAGAACGGCCGACAATTTGCCAGTCTCAGTTGCCCTTTCTGCGGAAATCGATGGTTCGTTGACACGCTCAGAAAGTCCTTTAGCGCCTTTCATCTTAAAGTACCTCTCTTCCGTTCACATTTATAATTATTTCATAAAATTATTATGACATGTGTTCTTAAAATTCCGAAAACAATTTTTCTTGAAAGGTTCTGAGAGAATCTTTTATGAATTTCTTCTTTCCTCTCAGCCCCCTTTTCTGGTAAGTTGTGGAGATTATGAACATTAAAGTCATGGAAATGAAGCTCTTTACCTCCATTTTTAGGATAGTGATAAAGTGTCGAGTATCACGTCGAAGAACTGCAGGCTATTAGTTTTGAGGCTATAATTTCATTCACACGCTCCACAAGAATGCCGAAGTAATAAACCGAAACTTTTCTTCCTGTCATTCCGCGAAAGTTACTGTCATAGTAATAACGGGAAGAGCAACAGGAAATAAACTACAGAATAGAGATAGCAAATAAATCGAGAAGTAACGTAAATATTCAGATTAAAACGCTAAACAGAAGTTGCTACTATCACTAATAAACACTAAATAAAAAGTAGAAGTCGGAAGACAAAATTTCAAAAGATTTATTCTGGATAATCAGTTTGGTAGCCGAATTTCGGATCCGAGACTTTGTAACGCAAAGCGGGAGTGAGTCATTTTCTACTTCCTTTTTCGTTTGATTTTAATATTAAGCCAGGAATATGTGCTGTGTTTCGGCAAGGACCAGTTTCTTATCTCTTGAGAAACAAGGATTTAATTAATAGACTGTGAGAGACGGGCAAATAATAAGGAAAGACTTTAAACAAATTTGTGTAACTACCTCTCTTCCGCCTAGCTTTTGTGTGAGAATGTCTGCCTCTCAAACTTTTCTCTCGACAATCAGTAACAATAAATTTCTCAGAATTAGTGCTGTTTATTTCTGTGGGTTATTTAAAGAGGCTGCCAGTGTCTATAACCCTCATGTCGAATGATAGGTGACTGATTCAATAGTCAGTTACAAAGAAAACTGTAAAGGATAGAAGCCTTCTTTAATACAAGTTGGATCCGAAATTTGCCTGATAGCACAGCTTACAACCTGCTACTTAGCCAGTCTTCCGACCTGGATTTTAAAGACACACACATCGAATGTATATACCTATACGTACCTCTACAATAAGCCGCTCAAGTGCTTTGTAGTAAAACAAGTCAGGCAATGGACGTATAACATAACAATGAGAGGCGCTCGTGCAATCATTGTTGTAGTGGAAGAGCAATAAGTATTATATATACCGAGTGTGTGTTTGTAGCCTTAGGTATGCAGCACACAATGCACAGGCGTCTAATTGTCATCTGTGGCCTGGCAGGGTCTACAATATTTTCCCACATTATCTCATTAATGGAACGAAGTTCGAAAACAAGTTACGGGACATAAAATGTGTGTTTTGATTTTCTCTACAAAGTTTGTATGAAATGTTGCTAATTCTAAGAACAACTGAGCGAGATATAATTAAAAATGGTATTGTTCTTCATGTAAGCTAGTCAGATTTTAATGAAATTTGACGTATCTCGACAGAGTTTTTAAAATTACCCAAATATCAAATTTCATGAAATTCCGTCCAGTGGGACCCGAGCTTTTGCATGCGGACGGACTGATAGACAGAGAAGTGGACAGATATGACGAACATAACAGTCGCTTTTCGCAATTTTGCAAAAGCGCCTAAATAGGGATAATTTTTTTTTTTTGCTCCGAACTAAAAGTGCGGATTTATAAGGAAGATTTAGTGTTGATCTTCTGCGTTGAAGTAGGGATTTGAGAACTTGCAACTGGCAGACAGTATTCCAGAACAAGCCAGTTTTTACCTGACCATACACTAGCACATCTTACTGTGATCTGACATAATTCCTAAGCAGAGAATGCAATGACACAATCCATGCCCAAGCCATACGATCCATTATGTTTTGTCACAAGTATCGTACATAATACATGAAGTATAGCAAAGCACTTACACAGAACTACGAAATCACAGTGTTTCGTGCAACATTTCCGATGAGAGGGCAGAGATGAGACGTATTATAGGAACACGTACGCAGACTCATGGTTTATTCAAAACTTTAAAAGTGCAGAAGACTCTTTATACCTTATCAATAAATGCCAAGTCTGCTCCTCACTTGACATTAAGTTATTGTTCAGTTGTTTCACCTACTCAACGAAAGAGATTTATTTGACAAAACACTGTGTATTCTCGAAATTTGTCTTGAATGGTGCTTCTTTGCTGTTTATGTTTAATATGAAAGCAATATCTGCTACTATTCTGTCACCTTTGGAGAGTACTTACGCCTTATGTGTTGGCACGACATTAAGAGTGTACAAAACGTCCACCTGAGTCCGAGTTTACAAAACACCATTGAATTATCTACTTTAGATTGAGGTAATTTCCTTTACAAATAATGTCAGTGTTTAAATAATTTTTTTTTGCACCAAGAACAACCTCACTCTATGAGCGCAAAATGACAGAAGGACAGATGATAAAGAAAATATATCTTCGCTCCGTTTTGTTCGAAAGTTCCGAAAAGTCTTTGAAAACTAAGTTATCTTGTTATAAATTCTTATAGATCACTTAAAAATGTACATTTTCCTTGCAGTTCTCTTCTACGCACAAGTTTATTATCAAACAAATTACACAATGGGTTTTACTGTTCTTACTTATTTCGGCTGCAAAGCGGAGCCATCTTCGGGCAGCTACAGGAGTTGAAGATATTTACAGCGTCCTATACAAGTTGACAAGTATCAGTGGAAAATGTCTGTACGCATTAGTACCATTCCATATTTACACAAGATTATTAAAATTGTATTTAAATTATAACACAAATGAAGTACTAAAATTACGTGAAACGTAGTACCGAAATATCTGGTGCTACGGGATTTCTGTCTAGTTTACAGTCATCTGGAGGTCCCAGATCAATGAAGTTTGTGTGCAGTCCAAAACTGAATACATATTCCAGTACTACATTTAACATATTGTCAACACTCCATTGGTGTTATAATTTTAATATAATTTGAATAATTTTTATATATCTATGGAATGACACTGATGTGAATATACATTTCACCATTATATTTCACAACGTGTATATCGCTGTGTACGTGCCTTGAAAACTTGTGGCTCCCCGAAAATGGGTGCCTTTTGCGGTCGAAACATTTAGGATCAGAAAAGAAAACAATCGTGTAATTAGTTGAGAATAAACTTGTGTGCCTTATGATCCGTGTTTATTCAGTAAGAAATCTATGGCTTAAACATGGCACCCACACAGCACAGCTGTCCTTGATATCTATCTTAAAATCTTTGGGTCACTGCGCTGCACCACATTGTGGTGTTAAGTAGCGACGAATTATTATGATAAAATAGTTATGAATTAAAAATACAGAAGCATGGCGAAGGTAACATTCGTGGTCTTACAATAATAATTGCTAGAATTCTCCTGTAAACAGGGCAATAACTCGAAACACCGACGGCTTCTGTCACGAAAAATTACTCCTGGCTCTTGTTTGAATACGTTGTAACCTGAATGCGAGCTACCGCTATGTTAATCCGCTTGGACAATTTTTATTTCACTTCGTACTTGAATTTAATTAGTGAATCCTTGCAGTGAAAGCACGTGTACTCGAGAAGTTGCATTCAGTTCGCAGCTCTGTTACTAGAATTAATAGCATTCTAGCAGATACACAGCGACGGAAGAGACAGGCTATCTAGACGGTAAAATGTGGACGTGTCGAGAACAATTTTGTTTCTTCTTTAAAATTAGAACTCGTTATTCATCGTACCCGACCGACAGGATGACAGAGCGCTGGTGTCGTGCGTCAGGGTTCGTAATAAACTGAAAGAATTGTAAGTAGGTGACAAGTGGGACCCGAACTTGTTGGAGCAATTTAAACAGTTTAAGTGAGATCTGTCAGCTACACGCTGGGGGAAAAGAAACAGGGAAGAAGGGAGAGATTGAAAATAACAAGCATAAAATATTAACTCAAATAACTGTAAATTTTAGACTGTAACGTCAGAGAAAGACAGAGGCCAACCAAAAAAGATGAACAGCACAATATGGAAAAATAAGCAGAGGGAAGAAGGATGAATAATATAAAAAATAAATGGAAAGAAGAAAGAAAGAAAAGAAGGAAGTAACATATAATGAATTTTAGGCCATAGACAAAGGCTGCGAAGTAACACGTTGTGATTCTTGAGATAATAGAAACAGGCTGTATGTCCGACACTACAACTTTTTTTTTTTCAGCACATGCTGTAACCAATTATTATCAGAGTGACCGTGGTGTAACCTACTGTGATTTCCTTTAAGGCGTTCAGACAAATGTATCGTGGTGAACATTTTGGGATGCTCAATACACAGCCTTGCTGTCGTTATAACATCACAGTCACTTTTACCCATCACACCCTGTTCCCACGAACAAGGGTCCACGAACCTCAGTGTGGCAGTGTAAAAATTGTTTATGATGCGGAGGATAGGTTTCAGTCGAATATGCACAGGGATGCACAAATTTTCCAAAACTCTAGGAGCCCCGAATATTCTATGCACCATAAGAGTGCAATAGAACGAGTTGCATACTAAGGACCAACAAATATTAGGCGCCCCCTACTCCATTTTTATTCTCCTGGAATACCTGGACAACGGGATTAGTGTACCCTTGATATAATGAATATGAAAATTTACCCCTGGGTATTCCTATTGGTTTATTGTGTTGACAGAAGCAGTTAAACAGTTCAGTTCGTAGTACTTCATATACAACAGAAAATCAAGCTGTCTAACAATGAGCACAATTTGTAGACAATATCTCTTCATCAATATTCCAGAGATGCAGAACTGTCAAAGTATATATTTAATTTCTTCGGGTGATAAAATCTCATGGAATATCAATAATAAAAAGACAGTTAATTACAAGTTAGCTGTTATACGGGATTTTAATTAAGTGAGAGTATAGGAAGATGGCAGCCATGGGCTATATGAGAAATGCTTACAATTATGCTCGAAATATTTCAACGCGGAAGTGTTAGCACCAGAACAATGTCACGTATGGAGGATGTGTAAGTGGATTAAACTCGCTTAGGCGGAAACAAAAGGTTCGTGTTATCAGCATATAGACTTTATTTGGCTGTACTCCAGGATATCGAGATAAGAGTTACTTAACTTTTTAATTTTATTTCGTTTCTACACAACCATCACTATTGAAGTGGACAAAAAAAGTAATGTTTACACTAGTACAGACCACGAAGGTTCACTTAGGGGTAGAGGTATAGCTCTATTCTTTCTTTAACCGCAGCACTGGGTATGGGTGGGTGACCAACTCCACGCCCTGAAGGCTGTACCCACGAGAAAGTGACCCGGCAATCATTTTACAAGAGCCTGGGCGGGCCGGCCTGGACGGATGGGGAAATGTAGCCCCCCTGGGATTCGATCCCTGGACCGTCCAGCCCGTAGCGAGTCGCTATAGCGATTGAGCTATTCCTGCCTACACTGAAGTCCGGTAAGTTTTGTTGGATATTTGGTCTGACAATACTTTGTTCTGAGGTAGTATTTGTGTTACAGGATAGAGCATAGTGTGTTGCTTGTAAAGAAAGTTCTAAAGATTAAAGTTGTGGAAATGCGAAGGTACTGCAGACAACTTTTTTAAGGTTTGTAATTCTCTTTTAAGAAACTGTGTAATGCGTTTGATACGAATGTTTGAAAGAAGTTGTTCTGTGCTTCGTAATCTCAATGGTGTTGCTGCAATATTCAAAACGTAAAAACAGTCTAAAAAAAGTTCGAGAGGTATAATTTCTCGTCTTTCACAACATTTAGAATTGGTTTTACAAAACATATGACATTCAGCTAGGATTTTAAAAAAAAAATCTTACAAATGCGGATTTTACAAACACAGAGTCTTTGTTAGCAGGTACTGTCGGATAAATACCCCTTACTATTTTTTGATTTCACTGAAGGAAAACTTAGTTTTCTGAGCAATATTCCTCTTAAAGTTCAGTACATTTTTTTGGATAGGACTTTTAACAAGCAAAAAGGTCAAATATGGGAAACAGAAAATCGAATCCTCCAGAAGATGTCCACTTCATTCATGTACCAAAGTGCGCAAAAGTTAGTGTGTTTTAACGATATTTGTTTGTGGGCCAGGTGTTCTTACAGGAAAATGTGAAATCTGGAAATGGTGCCGTTGTGGAAGATTAATTTACTATTATCTTTCTGTAATAAATTTTTGTGACTCGATTTAAATTCTCTTTTAAATATAACTATCTCCTCTTTATACGGCTAGAAATGTTATGGCTTCTTCACACGCTCATTCCCATGGCCAAATATTTTCGAGACGTCATCCTGTTCAGTTTGTTTAAGATAGTCTTGGACACCGTTACCTACTGACATTAAAAGCAAGTTGTCAAAATGTCACACAATAGAAAAGAAAGAAATTAAGTGCATCATTGTATTATTACGTGTGTTATTACTGTTATTTTTAAAATATGTGCGGTATTAAAGCGTTGTATGTTGGATTTTTTGTAAAACCTACAAGAAAATTCATTTTTAAACGGAAATTATATAACACTTGGTGTAAGTGTCGTGTGAAAGAGGTAGTTATATTTAATCAAACAAATCAAAGTACACCTTCCCGGCAGTTTTTAGTTTACAACTTAAATCTTAAGTTTACAGTAGGACAGAAAGGCACGCCGATATATAATCGCCCGCCCTATCATAAACTAGTGCGAAGTAACCAAAAAGGGAAACAAGTGTGAATATACGTAAAACGGTAACTTGAAATTAAAAATTTTCTCAACAAATTCTGCAGTACGGGCAAGTGTGTTAGGCAGGCAAGAGGAATGAAGAATTAATTCAACTGTAGTATATTCAGTGAAGTTAGTTGTTGAGTGTAATTATGAGGGGAGAAACTTACATAACATAAGAGCAGGGGAGAAACTTTAACTGAAATAAAGCAGGATTGAGATCTGGAAAGGAAAGCAAGGGGGAGAGGCTTTAAATTTTCCAAAGTGTACAAATGAAAGTAAAAGGAATAGGGACGAAAAAGGAAAACATGGATAACATGCTAAGAACGAAAAATGTAGAACTTCGGGAAATGAAAAGGAATATGGAATGGAAGAAATGAATTGCTTAGGGAAACATATGAAGACTAAACTGCAAACCTTCTTTGAGAAGACAGATGGCATACGTACAAGCAACAGCGGGAAGATGAAGACTTAGCTACGTCATATTTATCAAGGAATTACAGTCTGACTGCAAACGCTGTTGTAGTAATAGAAATCGGATCTAGACTTACATGCAAAGGTTTAACCAGCAATTACATATCTTGGCTTCAATAAGACTTGCAGCAACTTTGTGTCAAATGCAGAGTTTATTTGCAATTTGCATTTACCTCATGCCTTAATTTCTTTTCTTCATTTCTCCTATATTCCATTCCATCTTTTTTATTTGTCTTTCATCTAGTCATTTTCCCTTCTTTCTCTCTGTTCTTTCACGTTGGAACAATCCCATTACCGTTGGTCTCATTTTCTATCACCCCACTCACCCCAGAGGCTGCAGAGTAGCATTTTACTGGAAACCCGTGTCGAGTGTCAGCTCATCTAAAAGCTGTAAATCTGTTGTTGAAATTGGGATATTAGAGTAAGAGTGATTTTATCAAACCCAGCCTCGTCATACATAATTTAAAACCGCAGAATTATGAACCTATCCAAAACGATTCGATGTGCGTATTAACGAACCACTGCTTGTATAAAAAAAAGTAGTCTCCGTGTTTATTATTCCTGTGATTTGCACCATACAGAAATGAAACTGTGTTTATTGATGTGGAATGTTACGATTCGAAATAGCCGTAAGCATACAATTGTTGGAATTTATCAGCCATATGAGTTCTCACAAAACAAAATATGCAAATCGCAACACAATAAAATGCTTGGACTTTTTTGACGTATCGATTCAGAAAGCCCGTTACGAAAGCGAGCTGTCACCATGACGAATCTCATGAATATCATGTGTCGAAACAACACATTGTGTCGTCTGTTCATATTTCATAAGAAAAGTGCCAACAAACTGATAAGTTAATTACATGCTAAATATCTGCGAAAATCTTTGGGTGAGTAACTCGAAAAAACAATAAAAATCATCTAATATTTTTTAATTTTCGGTCGATGAACAGTCTGCTGAAAATTGAATGTGATTAAGTAAATTCATGTCCAAATCCAGGAATATCCTCTTAAAATTTCTCTCCTATGTGGTTGTAATAGATTTAATTTGGTCACAAAATGCTCTATAATTTTTTAATGGTCAAGTCATTTTACTATCATTGTTCTACAACTGACAGTAGCCTGAGATGAACTGAACGCCCACAAAAGTTTCGGAACTGACTTAATTCCGTCTATCTGATAGTCTATAAAATCTAGTGAAAATGTAGTAACTTCCTTTTGGCTAGTAATTGCGACCGTCTGATTGCGCCTGCGAATTATATAATATTAGGATAGTCGCCTACTAACAATTATAAACTCAAACATCTTCATTACGTAGTTTTTTCTACTCTTCTGTTATATATTTTCTTTTGGTCCATGCACTCTCCTTAGCACCTTGTTCTCTCTCATACACTCAACTTGTGACTTTCTTTCTAAGTAAGCCTCAGCCTGTCTCACACACACATCTACTCAGAACTAACTAAGCAAATACCTAACTCGAAAGAGCAGCCTCTTTTCTGAGAGGAAGTTTCTCAGGTAGCCAAGAAATTCTCTGCATTTTTTACAACCTAAGGCTTCATTAACGCGTTCACATGAGCCCGTCACTTTGCCCCTGTCGTGAGCCATACTCAGAGCAACAGGCAAATTCCAAAAGCACTATTACCAAATAAACTTTGGCTCTAATATTATAATTTTTGTACGGATAAAATATGTGAAACCATTAGAATGCGTGCATAACAGGAACGAATAAGATGGCTGGGGTTCAAGCTTTGGCACCGGAGTTAGGATTTGTCTCTTACAACCACATACACAGACGCCCTTCCTTGTCATTCAGTATCGACTATGTTCCTTAGAGAAAAAATCTGTAGCACCTTGAAACTTACATGTTACTCCTGATTTTATAAAGGCCAAATATGTGCGCACCTTGACTTATATATACTTAATACTTCTTTATTGTCCAAACAAGCAGAGGTAATTATATCCTCTAATCTTATTCGTTTACGGATAACCACCCATTAATTTCAAGAGAAATTTTAGTACAACGGGGAATCTTGAGTAAGAAGACACTAAGCTGTGGAAATGTTTGACTTACCTACCTTGCTAGGCGTTGCCAGAGAAGCAGAAGTGTTCGAATATATTCTTATACTTGTAGTTATATTGTCCTCTGGAAAGGAAGAGAGAATATTTTAATACCAGACACTTCCAGTAAGACTGTGATTTTGTACAGTAAGTTGTGGGTAGTCACACACCACTAAAAGAATTAAAGTTAAGGCACATAATTAGCTTATCTACAAGTATTTGAGTTCTCCATTATTGACAGGTAGGAGACTTCAAGATCGAAAAAATTTTGTGTTATTCCTAAGTCAAATGAATTTTCAGAAGAGTACACAATACTTTTATATATTGAATAATCTTAACAAGAAGCACAAACAATGGCAAATATATTTTCTGTAACCATTCAAAAAATTACTCTATAGTAAACTATTCAGTTGCCCTAAAGACTGTGCGTCGTTTTGAAGAGACATCGTTTGGAATGGCACAAGCTGTGTATTGTGCGTCCATTCTGTTTGTAAAATGCTCAGAGATTGTAAAAAGGTAAAGTGTTCCCGTTACAGGCCCGGTGTGGCCCAGAGGGTGGGTATAGGTATAGCTCTACTCTTCCATGACCGCGGCATTAGAAGGGGGTGAGTGGTTAGCAGCACGACCCGGCCGCACTTTACCCCCGCGAAAGACCCGGTACCCATTTTACAGGAGGCTGGGTCGGCCCCAGGGCTGGCCTGTACGGGCGGAAAATCTCATCCCCACCGGGATTCGATCCAGGACCGTCCAGCCCGTAGTCAGTCGCTATACCGATGGAGCTATCCGGCCCACACCCAGAGACTGTAGACGGGACAAAAAATTTGTTCTAATCTTGTCCATTTCCATATCCAAAGCTGCTATACATGCCACTTTCTTTCGACACAATTATTGCAAGTTTAAGAGTAACTTTGGCAATGGGAACATGATTAATTAAAGTTATTTTGTCATATGGCAAAGTTTGATTTTATTAAATTTAGGGTATTAAGAACTGTGTTTTTGAGAGTCATCAAACCTGACTTTTAAGCAGTCACTTTCTTTAACAAGACAAGTAACTGTTTCCCATTCATCAGACACTAATCAGAAATAGCGTTCGTAAGAGATATACACAAACTTTTAAAGTTACTTACTTTATCTTCTCAACCCGATAAAAACAATTCGGAAACGTGAGAATTTTCTTTAATAATGCATTTCGGAATATACAGTCGGGTAAAAAAAAACTTTAATTCCATATTATTCACACAAACGTGCCCATACAAAAGGAAATATTCGTAAAATCCCTTGGGACCAATTCGTTTGGAATGAACTGTACAACAGCAGACAGACTCAAGGTGCAGGAGATCTGAACCAACTGTTCGCCCACAGAAGAATCTACCGATGCAGAAACACGATAAACCACAAAGATTCTGTGTTTCACATTCTTCACTTTTGCCGCCATATTCATTCTACACTAAGACATCCAGAAGTCATTTTATTCTGGACAGCTGTAGTACAGAAGAGAAAATTCTCCCCGATCCAGCAATGTAATGAGCAATTAAAATTCTTATTAAAGTCACATTTAAGACAGAGTATTTTAAATATTGTGACTAACCTGAGTCATTTAATTAGCACACCAATTAACGCACATACATACAATTTTTTGCATTAAAATATTTAAAATCGCTCCAACATGTTTCGATCCTAAGATCATCTTCAGGGAGCTACACTGTTCCTTGCTAAAGTCACATTTTTAAAAACACTCACTGATTAATTTCCTTATATTAACTTGGTGCTG
>Ga0123357_10004892_pt1 | contig 15888 bp, 13 predicted proteins | sample TergutEmb28metaG_FD_89873 | JGI IMG/M metagenome (GOLD analysis project Ga0123357, IMG submission 89873) | Embiratermes neotenicus P4 segment gut microbial communities from Petit-Saut dam, French Guiana - Emb289 P4 | ecosystem: Host-associated > Arthropoda: Insects > Digestive system > Gut ... | reverse complement strand
TATAAGTATTACTTTGGATTCGGAGCCCGCTTCGGAGCTGAATTTAGACGCGGCTTCATGATGCCCCTCGCCGAGAAAAATAAGTTCCGGCTTTCTTCTTTTCGCAAAGCCCAGAGCCTTGTTTAAGTCGTTCTCGTATACCACAAAAAAACCGCACGGTTTGAAGTTGCGGTCAAAAAAATCCGCTGCGGAAGTCTCCGAAGCCTGAGACACGTCCGAGCCCAGCACAAGCGCAACGCGCTTCGATTCCACCTCTTTCACCGTGTTTAAAATATCTTCTATTTCAAACGGTTTGCTTATGCAGGCAAAGGCGCCTTCGGCTACGGACTCTTTTATGAGATCGTTCATCGCGTACGCGGTCATCATGACGACTATGGTCTTCGGGCTTGCGATTTTTATTTTCTTGAGCGTCTCAACGCCGTTCATCCCCGGCATTCTTATGTCAAAAAATGCTATGTCAAAATCATTTTCCTTTACCAGTTCGAGAGCGGCAAGCCCGTCTCCGGCAGTTTGCACGTCGTAGCCGTCCATTTCAAGAATGCTGGCAAGAGAAAATCTTAAGCCTTCTTCGTCGTCCGCAATAAGAATATTGAATTTTTTTTCGCCGCTCATAAATTTACTTTTACTCCAACGGAAGCGTTATTATAAACTCCGAACCCTTCCCTTCGATGCTTTCAACCTTTATCGTGCCGAAATGCGCGTCTATTATCTCTTTTACTATCGCAAGCCCGAGCCCGATGCCTTTAAGTTTAGTCGTAAACAGAGGGTCAAATACGTGCATTTTCGTGTTTTCATCCATGCCCACGCCCGTATCCGAAACCATTATATCAAACCTGTTTCCAGTTTTTTTGCAGCTTATCGTGATTATGCCTCCGCCGGTCATTGCATCCCTGGCATTCGACACTATATTTATCATCACCTGCGTCATCTTATCGGGATCGATTACGGCTTTAAAATGCTCAAAATGCTTTACCACCGCGATATTATCCGGAATGACGACATTGAGAAGCGCTTTATCAAGAAAAGCGTCTACGAACATCTCAAGACTGTTGAGTTTTTTTGCCCTTGAATAGTCCAGCAAATCGGTAATTATTTTATTCGCCCTTACTACGTCCGAAGAAAGCATATCCAGCATCTTCTTGGCTTTGTCGTCCTGAAAAGTGCCTATTTTAGAAAGATAATAAGATATGTTCTTGAGGCTCGCAAGCGGATTCCTGAGCTCGTGCGCTACGGAAGCGGCCAGACGCCCTATAGTCGCAAACTTTTCGGATCTGAGCAGCTCTTCCTGTATATTCTGCATTTTATCGAGTGTTTCTTCAAGCTCGCGGCTGCGCTGTTCCAGCATCATCTTCAGCCGCAGCAGATCCTGTTTTTCATTGTTTAATTCGTCAACGTGGCTTTTCAAATCCTGGGCCATCGAGTTGAAAGATTCGGCAAGATCGCTCAGTTCGTCGCTTGACGTAAGCGGCACTCTGTAAGAAAGATCGCCGGAAGCTATTTTCTTGGTTCCGAGAGCAAGCTCTTTTATCGGGTTCAAAATTATCTTTATGATAAAAAACGATATTATTATGCTGGCAAAAACAACTATTATCGTAAGTCCTATCACCGAAAGCGTCATCCTGTCTATTTCGGAATTCACTTTTGCCACAGTCACTCCTACTCTTACTATTCCCACTATTTCGCCGGTATCGCCTTTTATGCTGTCATTGGCTAAAGAGACGCCGACATTTGCCCTCAGATGATCGTAAGTGACCATCGGAACAAGAATTTCAAATATTTCGCCGTAATGTTTTGTTTTGAAATACTTTTTCTCGGACTCTTTCTGCGTAAAGAGGATTTTATCGGTTATTCCAGGTTTATTGCGGGATAAGTAATCTCTCACTTCATACTGGGTGGTTCCTGTTTCTGCAAGCACGGATGCGTTGCGGTCGTAAATAATCGCGTATATGACGTCTTCTTCAAGCAAAGTGTTGGCAAGGGAATTTTCAAGTATATCTTTGAATTGGAGGTTTGAACCGTTTAAGTCCGCAAGTCTTTCCGCTACAACCGCAGTCCTCTTTTCGAGAAAATTTCTCGAAATTCTTCTTTGAGTATAAATAAAAAACGAAGACAACGCCAAAGCAGTAAAAACTACCGCCAGAGTAATGGTAGCTATAAATTTTAATCTTAAACTAAACCGGAAATACGTTTTCATTTTTTTGTAGTGTGTAAATTATGCGTTCTATAATATTAAAAAATGATTAGAAAATCAATATTTTTAACGACAGAGCGAAGAGTTAAGATACTGTGTTTTCTCCTTGGACAAAGTCCGTTCGGGACAGAGTCAATTGTAAAACCGGTTAATTGAATTTCGTTTACCGATTTAAACACCAGGGGATAAATCCGCTGTCAAGCCGGTTGGCTATAAAAAATAAAAGCCGGCTTTTGAGCCGGCCCGAGAAGCTTTATGGAAAGCCGACGATAGGGTTTGAACCTACGACCTGCGGTTTACAAAACCGCTGCTCTACCAGCTGAGCTACGTCGGCATCTCAGATATGATATAAAAAAAACCGTTCCAAGTCAACGAAAGGCTCCTTTAAGCCGGGAATACCCGGCGGTATGGACGCATGGCAACCCGGAATTCTATTTCATAAGAGATTTTTAATGTCTTTTTTAATAATTGAGCTAAATACTATAAAAACGTATTGACTAAACGAGAAGCGAATGAAAAATATACTACATCTTTTAAACTTTTACAAAAAATGCACAACTTCATAAAAAATAGAGGATACAAATCATATGTAAACTTTTTTATATTAGACTAAGAAAATATTTATTGATTTTTCAGTTATTTTTATATGCAACTTTTATACCGAACAATTTACAAACTTTGTTATATAAGACTAAGAAACAATACTTTTTACATTCCGGTTTTAGATTAAAAAACACATAAAACACATCATTTTGCCTTTATTTTAACGCTTTCATGAAATATTACAAAATATTATATATTTTCAATTACTTTTGCTTGACAGTTTTTTATTTTAATGTTATTATTCTTGTCACCTATGGGATTATTGAGCGGAGTAAAGAAAGAACTTAAAAGAAAAATAACAATAATGTTCATTCCGCACGGGAAATTCAAACCGTTGAAATTGAACATTTCAATGTTATTTTTATGCGTTTTCATGTTCTCTTGGACTTCTCTTACCTTGTGGTCAGGATATCTCGTAAGCAAACATATAGATTATGTAAAAACAAAAGCCGACAATAAAATTATGCAGATAAGGCTTTTGTTTTTTGCCGATCAGCTTCAGCGCACCAAAAATATGTTTGAAAAAATACAGATAAACGATGACAAAATCCGCTCTCTTCTCTCGCTGAGTTCGCAGAAGTCGATAATTGAGGAAAACACCGGTGAAAATCTCGGAGAAGGCGGTCCTACGCAGGCGCAGGCAAACGCATTTTCCACCATACTCTCCGGCACTATTAACAAAATAGACGCTTCGGTACTTTCAAAGCACACTTCGCAAATCAGCGAACAGTTTCAGCTTATGCAAAAAAGCTATTCGGAAATAATGTCTAACATTCATCAGCAGAGACTTCTGTATATGGCTACTCCGACGGGTTGGCCGTGCGAAGGCATAATATCATCGCCTTACGGCTTCAGATTCAATCCGTTTTTTCAAACAACTGATTTTCATTCGGGACTTGACATAGCTAACGGAAGAAACACTCCGGTGTATGCAACGGCAAACGGCAGAGTCGTGTTTTCAGGATGGCAGTCCGGATACGGCAATATAGTGGTTATTGACCACGGACATAATTACATAACGGAGTACGGACATCTTGAAAAAAGGCTTGTGCAGGTCGGAGATTATATTAACAGAGGCCAGCTTATAGCCAGAATGGGAAGCAGCGGCTCGGCAACAGGCACCCATCTCCATTACGAAATACATTACAAAGGCAAATCTGTAAATCCGGTACCTTATCTGTCGGATTATTTTTATACCCAGTACGAAAGGAACAAATATGACCAAAAAAAGTTCAAAAAATTTGCTTGACACCGTAGATACTTTTATAGGAGAAACGGCGGTATTTGAAGGCAGCATAAGCACGGAAAAAACGATAAGCATAGAGGGCGTGCTTAAAGGCGACATAGTGAAGGCGGCCGGAGTGCTGGTAGGCTCAAAAGCAACCGTAGAAGGCAATATAAACGCCGAAGTAGTAATGATCGCAGGCAAAATAAAAGGCGACATAACCGCGCTTGAAAGCATAGAAATACTTCCGAAAGCCGTAGTAACCGGAGACATAAAAACAAATATTCTGACAATAGAAGAAGGCGCGTACTTTGAAGGCAACTCTTCAATGGCGACCGATATCGAAGAGAACGGAGCGAAAGAACAATGATGAATTTTTTGAGAAAGCACATGCGGGTGATTTTTATTATAACGATAGCCGCCTTTTTCGGCGGTATCTTTATGGGTTTCGGAGCATATCTTTTCAGCGGCCCGAACAGCGACATGAAAACCGCGGCCACGGTAAACGGCCATAAAATATCCATGCAACTCTATCAGTCGTTGTATGATTCTTCTCTTGATATGTACCAGGAGGTCTCAAAAACGTCCATGAGCGAAGAGCAGCAAAAAGAGCTCAAAGTGAAAACCATGCAGGTTCTTATCCAGGACGAACTTTTTTACCGGCAGGCGCTGAAGTTCGGCATACTTGTTTCCGATGATGAACTCAGAAACGACATACAGAATTCCCCGATGTTTCAAAATAACGGCAGGTTTGATCCGCGCATCTATCACGCTTTTCTCGGTAAAATGCGCCTGACTCCCAGACAATATGAGACGCTCAGAAGGAAGCAGATTTCCGGCGAAAAGCTTAAAATACTTCTCGGATCGGCGATAAAAGTCAGCGAGTCGGAATACAATGAAGCGCTTAAAGATAACCCTAAGCTCTTAATGTCCGTAATGTTGCAGGATAAAGCGAACAGAATTTTGAACGAATGGTTTATGAAAGTCGCAAAAAGTTCTAAGATAACAAGCAACGAGACGATATTTAAACAATAACGCCGAACTTTTTAAGTTCTTTGGAGAGTTTTATGCGGGGAAGTCCTACTACCGTGTAGTAATCTCCGGATATTTTTTCTACAAAAGCGTCGTTCGTGTCCTGTACCGCATATGCGCCGGCTTTATCCATATGTTTTCCGAAAAGCTGCCTGAGTTTTAGCTCCGGCAGTTTTTTCATTTTTACCGTTGCACAGTCATAGAACACCGACTGTTTTTTTAAGACGCCGTCTATTATGGAAACCCCGGTATAAACCTTGTGTATGCTGCCGTTGAGCTCCCTGAGAATTTTCTCGGAATCCTCACTGTCTCTCGGCTTTCCTACATTTTTACCGTTGAGCACTACTATAGTGTCGGCCGAAATCACAAGAGAATTGGGATTTTTTCGCGCCACATCCAGTCCTTTCCTGTACGAAAGTTCCTTAACAATAAAAGAAGGTCTGGTAAGCGCGGTTTGCTCGTCAATACCGCTGGGAATAACGTCAAACTTTAAACCCCACTCTTTTAAGAGTGATATTCTTCTTGGAGAAGCAGACGCAAGTATAATCCGTTTGTTCATATTGTTATGTTGTTTTTGGCGCCGCAGTTGCAGCAAAGCTGCGGATTTTTACATTTCATTTTCACTTGATATCCAGACCTTTCTATAAGGCAGAACCCGCATTTTTTACAATAAGTGGATTCATATTTTACGCCGTCAAAGTTTCCGATGTACACATATTTAAGCCGTTTTCTTGATATATCATAAAGCTTTTTAAGCGTTTCTTCACTTGTCTGAGGTTTTGTGAACTTATAAGCCGGAAAGTATCTGCTTAGATGAAGCGGAATTTCATCGCTTAATCCGCTTATAAAATCAATCATTTTTTTAAATTCGTCTTCAGATGAGTTTTCGTCTTCTATAATTAAGTTAGTCAATTCTAAATGGACTTTTTTCTTATATAGGATTTCTATTGTTTTAAGTACGGGGCTGAGCGAACCGCCGCAATTTTTATAAAATGTATCGTTAAAAGCTTTGAGGTCAACATTTGCGGCTTCGATAAAGTCGCATAGCTTTAACAGCGGTTCCTCATTTATATATCCGTTCGTCACCAGAATGTTTTGCATGCCCTTTTTTCCGGCAAGTTCCGCGGTTTCAAGCACCCACTCGTAATTCGTAACCGGCTCATTGTAAGTGTACGATATCAGTTTTATGTTTTTTTCAAGCGCAAAATACAGAGCATCTTCCGGAGAAAGGCGAACCTCGGCTGACGCCGGATTACCGGCAGAAATAGAATAATTTTGGCAAAATCCGCAGCTGAGATTGCATCCGAAACTTCCAAACGACAGGGTCTTTGACCCCGGATAAAAATGAAATAACGGCTTTTTCTCTACAGGGTCTATATTTATTGCTGAAACCGAACCGTAAGATTTCGAAACCAGCGCTCCGCCTTTATTGCCGCGCGCATTGCAAAGGCCGTATCCGCCTTCCTTTATAAGGCATCTGTGCGGACACAAAACGCAGCGCACGCCGTTTCCTTCGGCTTCCCAAAATAAGGCTGTCTTATTATCCGACGTACTCATCTATCCACCCTAGATAATCTTTAGTGCCGCACGAGATTTCAACCGCTGTTATTTCCGGCACTTCGTACGGATGAAGACTTTTTATGCATTTCTCTATGCCGGCAAACTTCGCTTTTGCCGTTTTCATCGTGAGCAGAAGCTCTTTTGAATGTTCGATTTTGTTTTTCCACCAGTAAAACGAATCTATGCTTTTTGATATGCTTACGCAAGCGGCAAGTTTTTCTTCAAGAATTGTCCGGGTGATTTTATCTGCGGTTTTTCTGTCGGGAACGGTTACAAAAACCATTATTACTTTGAATTTCTTCATTTTCCGTCCTGCAATGAGATTGCCCTGCGATTACATGAAATCGGTTTTTTCAGACTGCGTCGCTTTGGCAAGCTCCACGTATTCCAAAGCGTTATTTTTTATGTGTTCGATATCGGCGTTTGCCAGTTCTCTGACGGGTTTTGCGGGGACACCCATGACAAGCTGTCCGGATTTTACGGTCTTTCCCGGAGGGACTACGGAACCCGCGGAAACTATACAGTTATCTTCTATAACCGCTCCGTCAAGTATAACAGCGCCCATTCCTATGAGGCAGTTGTCGCCTATTTTGCAGCCGTGTACTATAGCCCTGTGCCCGATAGTCACATTCTTTCCTACTATCACGGGCATTCCGTGGTTCGGATGCAATACGGAACCGTCCTGAATGTTTGAGCCTTCGCCTATTTTAATGTACTCTATATCTGCCCTCAGCACAACCATCGGCCACACGGAAACATTGTCGGCAATCTCTATTCTGCCGGACAGCCGGCTTGCTGAGCTTATAAAAGCTTTTTGTGAGATTTTTTCTTTGGTAAGCCTTGTATTGAAAAGGTTCATTTTAAGAGGTCCAGGAGCACGGCCTTCTGGGCATGCAGCCTGTTCTCAGCCTGGGTAAATATGCTGTTTTCGTACTCGTCCATAATTTCCGAGGTAATCTCTTCTCCCCTGACGGCCGGCAGACAATGAAGCACTATGCATTTTGAAGAAGCCTTTTTTAAGAGTTCGGAATTTACCTGATACGGAGCGAAAGCTTTCTTCCTCTTTTTCTCTTCGGCTTCAAGCCCCATGGAAGTCCAGACGTCGGTATATATGACGTCCGCATTTTTTGCGGCGTTTATATCGCTTGAAATAAATATCTCGGCTCCGGTTGACGGGGCAAGCTTAGACGCCTTATTTAGTATTTCCTTTTCCGGCGCATACTCCTCGGGACAGATCAGCGTAAAGTCAAGCCCGAGCACCGCGGCTGCGGCAAGCAGAGAATTTGCCACATTGTTGCTGTCGCCGACGAAAACAATCTTTATTTTTTTAAGGGCTTCGACGGTTTTGGCTTTATGGAACTCCATCATAGTCATTATATCGGCAAGAATCTGGCAGGGATGTTCGTAATCCGTAAGACCGTTAATAACCGGAACCGACGAATATTTTGCAAATTCCTCAACGTCCTCATGTTTAAAAGCCCTTATCATAAGGCCGTTCAAATATTTTGAAAGCACCAGAGCGGTGTCATGTATGGATTCTCCCCTCTTGCGCTGAAGGTTCTGCGCATTTAAAAGAATCGGAGAGCCGCCAAGCTGAACCATTGCCGCCGCAAAAGAAACCATTGTCCTGGTAGAGGGCTTTTCAAATATAAGCCCGAGCGTTTTTCCGTTGAACACGGTGAGGTGCTTTTTTTTAGCTTTCAGCTCAAAAGCCGTGTTCAAAAGCGATTTTATCTCTTTTGCCGATAAATCATAAATAGAAAGCAAATCTTTTTTTGCCATTTTCATCTCTCTGCCTTTACGAATTTTAACTGCCGATACGAAGTAGTATTTTACTAAAAATACGCTGATTATTGCAATTTTAAGGTTAATAACTTTGTTTCATATTAACGCACTACCGGCGGACCAGGATGGATTTTGATATAGTAATTATTGCAATTAAACGAGAAAAAAATTATAATGTATTTTAAATAAAAATTTGAAATTCCAATGGGAGGTGTAGGATGCTTAAGTTTAATAAAAAGACAAACAAATTAGAGCCGGAAGAATATCATTTCGAGCTTCAGGACGTTAAAGAACCTAATCTTTTCAGAGAGACTTTCCAATATACGGAAGTTCCGAAAATAGGCTTTAACAATCAGGTTGTTCCTATGAATCCGCCGGATGATATCTGGATTACCGACACCACGTTTCGCGACGGACAGCAGGCTATGGATCCGTTTACCGCGGATCAGATAGCGGACATCTACAATCTTATGCACAAACTGAGCGGGCCTAACGGCGTCATAAGGCAGACGGAATTTTTTCTCTACTCGGATAAAGACAAAGCCGCTGTGAGAAAATGCCAGGAATTCGGCTATGAATTCCCTCAGATTACTTCTTGGATAAGGGCTACGAAGAGCGATTTTAAACTTGTAAAAGAGATGGGTCTTAAAGAGACCGGTATTTTAACTTCATGCTCGGATTACCATATATTTCTCAAACTTAAAAAGACCAGAAGAGAAGCGCTGGAAATGTATCTTGACATAGTCAAAGCCGCGCTTTCCGAAGGTATTCTGCCGCGTTGCCATTTTGAAGACATCACAAGGGCGGACTTCTACGGTTTTGTGGTTCCTTTTGCAGCCGAACTGATGAAGCTTTCCAAAGAAGCCAAAATGCCGATAAAAATAAGAGCTTGCGACACCCTGGGTTTCGGAGTCAGTTATCCCGGAGCAGCCATGCCGAGAAACGTAAACGGCATAATGTACGGTTTGACGCACCACGCCGGCGTTCCTTCGGAGTATATAGAATGGCACGGGCACAATGATTTTTACAGAGCGCTCAGCAACGCTTCAAGCGCGTGGCTTTACGGCTGTTCCGGAGTAAACGGAACTCTTCTCGGGATAGGCGAGAGAACCGGAAATACTCCTATTGAAGGCATGGCCATAGAGTATGTCGCTTTTAGAGGCACGACAAACGGCATGGATTTAAGCGCAATAACCGAAATCGCTGAATATTTTAAAAAAGAACTCCATTACGACATACCTAAAAATCAGCCTTTTGTAGGCTCAAACTTCAATATGACAAAAGCCGGCATACACGCCGACGGGTTATTGAAAGAGCAGGAGATATACAACGTATTCGACACCCAGTCGATTCTCAACAGGCCGCCCGAAGTAGAGATAAACGACAGAGCGGGTCTTGCCGGAATAGCATTCTGGCTGAACACCCAGATGCCGGGCCTCAAAGACGGCAAAATAAAGCTTGAAAAAACCGATCCTACGGTTGCAAAGGTTAAAGAAGCAATAGACGAGCTGTTCAAAAACGGAAGGACCACGTCTATGACGCACGCTGAAATGCTTGAACTTGCAAAAAAGCATCTCCCGCAATACGCGTAATGTGATGTTTGTTTTAGAGGATGTTACCTATTGTTTTTAGATAAGTTTGAGCACCTTTAAAAACGCCCCAGTGCGTGAAACCTATATCGCTGAGTTTCTTGAGTTGGTTTGACAAATTTTTCTGATGGACAAATATTGAAATAACATCTAAATTATGTATTTTTCTTAAATTCTCCGATACTTGCGGTATATCGCAGTAATTATCCTTATCTGAATCGTATAGCAAAGCTGCTTTTTTTAATCCAACATTTTTTTGAGCCTCGGGATTTGAGAAGAATGCGTCTATTATCCTTTCAAACCCGAGCGAAAAACCACAGGCGGATATATTCTGCCCGGAGAAACTTCCTATCATATTGTCATAGCGCCCGCCGCCGCCGAAAGAAATGCTGCCGTTTATCTCGTTGACTTCGTATATCGCGCCTGTATAATAATCCATTCCTCGCACAAGCATGGGATCAAACCTGATATTTATATCCTTAAGAAGATTTCTGACTGATGAAATTATCACGGACAGTTTTTTACACGCTTCGGCAGCGCTGCCGCCGTCAAACACGGACAAATCCGAGTTTTTCCCGTTTTTTAGCTGCTCGAACTTGTTTTTTATATTGGCCAGAACGTTTTCAGAGAAGTTTTTTTCTCTGAGCTCTTCTATTATATTTTCCAGCGGTCTTTTGTCGAGTTTATCCAGAGCTATCAAAAAATTTCGATATTGGTCGTCATCCGTTATACCGCATTCGGCGCTAATTTTTTTGAGTATATGTCTGTCGTTTATCCTGATTTCAAAATTTTTTATTTTTAATTCACGGAGCGTGATGCAGGTAACGCATATAAGCTCTATTTCGCAGTTTTGAGTGTCGTCGCCGATTATATCTATGTCGCATTGCGTAAACTGTCTGTAGCGCGATTTCTGCGGCCTCTCGGCTCTCCATACATTGCCTATCTGAAACACTTTAAAAGGCCTGGGAAGACTGTCTTTGTAATGCGCGTAGTAACGCGCCAGCGGAACCGTAAGATCGTAGCGCAGGCCTAAATCGGCAATATCATTTTCAGATACGCTGTCTTTAAGCGCTTTTTTTAATTCATCCCCGCGTTTAAGGATCTTAAAAATAAGCTTTTCGTTTTCCCCGCCTTTTTTGCCGACGAGATTTTCCAGCTTTTCAAGGCATGGCGTTTCGATAGAATTGAAGCCGTATTTTTTATAACTTGAAGTTATTTTGTTTATAACGTCATTTCTGATTTCCGCAGCGACAGGATCTATATCCCTTGTCCCCGTGGCCGGTAAAAAACTGCTTTCCATTTTATGCCTCTTTCGTGCTGTTTTTACCTTCCCCCTTGCGGGGAAGGGTAGGGTTAGGGGTTGCCGTCGTCGTTGAAATGACAAAAACAGAATAACGGCAACCCCTCACCCTGCCCTCTCCCGCAAGGGGCGAGGGTAACGACTACGACGACAATCTAAAACTGTACGATATTTTATGCGTTTGTTGTGTATCTTATACCAGCTTGCCTGTATTCACCTTTCAGCATTGTTCGCTTCTTTTTTCTTTGTCCAGGCTTATTACTCCGACTGAAATTATGAATTGGAACGCGTCTTCCACCGAGTAATCAGTGTACTTTATATCCTTTTCTTTGAAAAGTATGATAAAGCCCGTGGTGGGATTGGGCGTAGTCGGCATAAAAGCGCAGACGTACTTCTCGCCGTCGACTTCCTGCTCGCCTGTAAGAAAAGCTACGGAATAAGCGTCTTTGTTCGGAAACGGAACTAGTATTACTTTTTTAAAACCCGTGTTTTTATCTTTTCCGAAAACGAAAGTCATAAACTGCTTTGCCGCGGAATACACGGTTCCCAAAAGCGGCACTCTTTCCAATATCTTTTCAAACCAGCGCAGCAGCGCCTTGCCGAATACCCTGTTTGTAATAAAACCCAGAAGGCATATGCTTGCGATTGCGACGATAAAACTAATATAGCGTTCAAACCTGTACACCCATACTCTGTCAGGAAGCAGGTAATCCAAAAGCGGCAGAAGATACGGCGACGCGAAATTACTTATAAAATTGAAGAGCAGCGAGACGACAAAATAAGTGAGCCACAAAGGTATTATGACTACCAATCCCGTGACAAGATACCTTTTGAAAAGTATGCCGATTTTTTCCTTAAAGGTTTTCTTCTGCGGAGCGTCCGGCTGGGCAGGAGCGAATGTAGGCTTGGGGTTATCGTTATTTTCCATATACAAAAGCCTTTCCGGCCTTAAGCAATTTATTAAGTTTGGCCTGAGTATCGGATTCTACATAAAGTCTTACCACTGGCTCGGTTCCGGACAATCTGAAACCTATCCATGTGCCGTCGTCAAGAATAAACTTATCCCCGTCGATAGTTATCTTCTTTTGAACTTTCATTCCGGCAAACTCTTCCGGGGATTCTGTCTTAAGCGCGTCTCTAAACGCAGCCATGGTATCGTCCGGAAGATGAAAGTTGAGCCTTGAGGTGATCACCTCGCCGGTCATCTTTTTTATCTCTTTAAGAAGCGTTGTGATCGATTTTTTGCTCATGGCCACGGCTTCGGCCATGAGAAGGCACGCAAGTATTCCGTCTTTTTCCGGTATATGCCCTCTTATGGTAAGTCCGCCCGACTCTTCGCCGCCAACGATGAAATCCTTCGGATGCTTAACCATGATATCACCGATGTATTTAAATCCTACGGGCGTTTCCATAACTTCCACGCCTATCTTTGCGGCAAGCCTGTCAAGCATGTGGCTGGTCATTACGCTTCTTGCTGCAATGCCGGTCCAGCCTCTGGTTTTGTTTAAGTGGTAGAGAACAACCGGAATAACCTGGTTGGGCGTAATAAACTCGCCGCTCGAATCTATAATGCCGAACCTGTCGGCGTCTCCGTCGGTCGCAAGCCCGAGTTTGCAGGACTCTTTTTTTACCGTCTGGAAAAGCTCTTTTATATTATTTTCATTCGGCTCCGGAGCTCCGTTGGGAGCAAACATCGTGTCTCTGCCTTTGTTTATGGTCTTTTGTTTTATCCCGGCTTCGTCAAGAAGAGCATCCAAGTAATCGTTTCCGGTTCCGTGCAGAACGTCCACCGCGACTTTAATATTCGCTTTTTTGAGAGCCTTGAAATTTATCAGCTCCCTCATTTTTTTCATATAAGCCGCGCGCGGATTGTGCAGCTCCGCAAGTTTGTTTTCGACTGCCTGCTTGAGCGGCATTGTTTTTATGTCTTTGGCTTGTATCTGCGCGCAGTATTTCTCGATTTTTTGGGTGGTTTCGGGAAGCGCCGGCCCGCCCCATGACGGGGAGTATTTTATCCCGTTGTAAAGATACGGATTATGGCTTGCCGTAAAATTTATTCCTCCTGAAAGGCCGGAGTTTATTATATCAAACGCTATTACCGGCGTCGGAGTGTCTCTTTTGCAAAGCAAAACTTTTATGCCGTTGCCAGCCAGGACTTCCGCCGACGCTTTTGCAAAATCTTCCGACATAAACCTTGTGTCATAGCCCACAATGATGGACGCTTTCTTATATTCCTCGTTTAAAAGTTTCGCTATCGCCTGCGTTACGATTCTTACGTTCCCGTAAGTAAAATCCTCGGCAATAATACCTCTCCAGCCCGACGTCCCGAATTTAATCATGATGTTCCCCAAAAACAATTTACAATTTACAAAGCACAATTAACAATTACGGCAACGACGAAAAGTTTTTTGTCTCTAATTGTTATTTATTAATTGTAAATTGTTAATTGCCGTTATTCTTGCCATTCCTTAAGCTTTTCGGTATAAATTTCTACAAAGCCTTGGGCCGTTGACCTGTCTTTTGCTTCTGCCCAAATGTGGAAAAATGCTTCGTCAGGGTCCGGCACCAAAAGCACCCAGCCGTTGTTCAGAAATATTTTAACGCCGTCTATGAGTTCGGATTTCTTATTTCCTACATCCTCAATCGCTTTGCGCATTACCTGCCCTTTTTTATCCCATGAACACGGGACAGTCTTATGCAAAACGTCAAAAGACGGAATTTCGCGGCTTATTCTGCTTAAAGTCACGTCGTCTTCGGACATCATCTCTATCACTTTTCCTATGGCGTACATCGCGTCAAAAGCCGACTGGAATTCCGGGAATATAAAGCCTCCGTAGCCGTCTCCGACAAAAGTGACGCCCTTATCGTTTGCCGCAGCCATTATATTTCTCGGGCTGGTCGCAGTTCTCACTACCTTTGCCCCGAACTTCCCGGCAAGCTCTTCTATTACCGACGACGTATTTATGGGAACCGCTATCACGGTTTCCTTGTCTTTATGCGTCTTCATGACGAGATACGCAACCAAAAGCATCGCGATGTCGTCCTGCACTATTTTTCCCTTCTCGTCAACCAAAAACAGCTTTTCGGCTCCCGTGTCTATCAGAAATCCCGCGTCGGCTTTAAGCGTAGTCACTATGTCGGAAAGCTGGCTGAGGGAGTTGTTGAATTCTTCGGTGGACTTGGTTATTTTCGAAGAGTTGACAAAAGCGTTCAGCGCCACGATATCCATTTCGAGTTCGCCGAGTATTGCCGGAAATATCATCGACGCCGAAGAATAAGCGTAGTCGATGACTATCTTCCGTTTTGATTTTTTGATTACGTCTTTTTTAATCGTATTGAGATACCCGGTCTTATAGTATTCAACGGCGCGCGGAGGTACCGTAATTTCTCCGACGTCGTCCATATTCGCGCGTTTAAAATCTTCCCTGAAGAAAAGCTGCTCTATGGCTTTTTCCTGATTTATCGAAATGTCGCCGCCTTTTGAATCGAAGAATTTTATATCTACAAGGCGCGGATCATACGGAGATTGCCTCACGTGTATACCTCCGGACTCGCCCTCGTTGCCTATCTCGTAGCGAACCACGGGAATCGGAGAACTCTGCAAATCTCCGACCTTTACGCCCGCGGACAAAAGCCCGGAGATCATTCCTCTTTTTATCATCCTGGTTGCGCGGTGGCCGTCTCTTGAAGTTATTATGTAGGCGCCTCTGCCGACATAAGCCCCGTACGCCGAGCCTATTTTTGCGGCAAACTCCGGCGTAATTTCCACATTGCCCAGCCCCGTAATTCCGTAAGCGTTGAATAAAGCCTTGTTCCACTTTTCGCCCCAGACAAGGCTGCTTGAAAGTATGGCTCCGGCTTCCACTATCTTATGCGGCCAGATTCTCAAATTTGTGCGTATTATTGCGTCGGAGCCTATTCTGCACTCATCCGCTATTATTGTTCCGACCTGCACTACGGCTCTGTTGCCGATTTTTGTTGACGACCCTATGACGTCTTCCTTAAGCCTTGCTTCCGCGCCCATCGAGACATTATCCCACAAAATGCTGCCGAGCACTTCCGCGCCTGCGCCTATTTTCGAATTTGACCCTATGACGGAACGCGAAATTTTCGCTCCGTCCTCTATTGTCACATTGTCTCCGAGTATTACCTGCCCGTCAACCTCGACTTTGCTGCCTATTACGGCGTTTTTACCGGCGATTATCTCTTTCCCGCCGACTTTTATTTTTTTTCCGTCCAACTCTATCTTTACTTTGCCGTCAAGTATATCGTAATGGGCGAGCCTGTATTCGTCATGATTGCCTATGTCCTTCCAGTACCCTTCGGCAATATAGCCGTAAAGCGCTTTTTTCTCTTTCAGAAGAAGCGGATACAAATCCTTGGAAAAATCAAACGATTTATCGTCGGGAATATAGTTGAAAACTTCGGGCTCGAGAATGTAAATCCCGGTATTTATTGTATCCGAAAAAACCTCTCCCCATGAAGGTTTTTCAAGAAATCTTTCAACCTTTCCGTCATTGTCCGTGATAACCACGCCGAATTGCAGCGGATTGTTTACTCTTGTGAGAACCATTGTGGCTATTGCTTTCTTCTGCTTGTGGTA
>Ga0123357_10004890_pt1 | contig 15889 bp, 9 predicted proteins | sample TergutEmb28metaG_FD_89873 | JGI IMG/M metagenome (GOLD analysis project Ga0123357, IMG submission 89873) | Embiratermes neotenicus P4 segment gut microbial communities from Petit-Saut dam, French Guiana - Emb289 P4 | ecosystem: Host-associated > Arthropoda: Insects > Digestive system > Gut ... | reverse complement strand
TATATCATAATTGAAATGTTGCCCTCTACTTCTCACCTTGCACTAACATTGTAACACAAACTAAGTTTCCTACTAAAAATCTATTATTCTGATATACATATTATGTACAGACTGTTTCTGGATTTTGCCATAGTACAATAAATGCAGCACTAGCTCCCACTCTTGTTGATTTTGTTCTTCCCAGTGTTACATAACAATTATTCTAATGGACTCCCAAAAAAATATATATTCTTTAATAGTTATAGAATTGATTCCTGTTTCATATTGCTTATGTTCTTTGATTTGTGCAGGGTGTTCACTATAAAGAAGCACTGAAAATATTAAAATTGGTGGTGACACGCTCATCCACATTGGTTGCTCCTCCAACCTCGGTCCATCCTCCTCACTGGGAGACTTCTGCTACCTCACCACACCCCTCTTTCACAGACAGTGAGATCTTCACCAAGAAAGAGTTGCCAGGTATATGACTCATAACATCGTAAAAGTACAAGCACATTATTGACGGGTGACACATATGTGTTCATGCTGGGATGTTAATAGTGTAGCAGTCCATACATACATATATTAATTTAGTTACAAAATCTTTATTTATATTCGGGGACCGCGGTGGCACAGTGGTTAAGGTGCTGTGCTACAAATCGGAAGGTTGCTGGTTCGATCCCAGCTGGCGTCAGTGGATTTTTCATTGACATAAAATCCTTCCGATCGCACTATGGCCCTGGGATTGACACCTCTAACAGAAATGAGTACCAGGAGCATTTCCTGGGGGTAAAGGCGGCCGGTGCATAAGGCTGACAACCTTACCACCATCCTGTACCGTTGTCATGAAATCTGGGAACCTTAACTTCCTGGAACACTCTGGGCCACTCCAGGCCTGTAACAGGACTGCCTTACCTTTTATTTATATTCACATAGACAATACATGTATTATCTGTTACATTTATATTTCTAATCTTTATTGTCTATACACAAAATAGTTTAAAAATTATTGTGCCTTATTCAGGTAGAACAATGGATTTCACGTTTGACCTTTCTCAAACACCTTTGATCGGACGTCGGTTTCTAGTCAAAGCAGATGAGAAAGGAACTAACGGTGGATCAGCAGCTTCCCCTAGGCGGTCCATGTCTTTGTCACCAGCAGACAATGCAAGTATTGCAGGCTGGAAACGACCCTGGATGTCACAGGTATTCAGCTTCTGTTGTGACTTGTCTCGCATTATTTTGTTAATGACATAACGGAATTGCTGATGTTTTAAATAAAAGTCTCATTTCTTTAAACTGGCCTGTAAATTCTGAAAGGTGAGAGTACAGAACCAGTCTTGTTCTTGTGTAAAACTATGGTATTTCTGTCACTATCCATAGAAATGGCATTTTTTTATTTATTTTGTTGTGAAAGTCTTTCTCTGCTTGTGTAATGTTATGTCTTGGGTTTCTTTGTATACTCTATTGATTTATTAGATTTATTTGTTTGCATGTATAGAGTTGAATATTACAGTACATAAAGTACATGTTTTACAGATGTCTTTGTGGCACTGTTTTATGAATCTCAAAGTGTGAATTTTTTCACATTTTTATCCACTTTTTACAAACCTTTCTCTGTTTTCAGCGTTAGAAGTGGAAATAATGATGAGATTTTGTGCATGTGTAATAGACCTTCGGATTCCATTAAAGAATTGCCTGACCAGTTCAGTAACTCCAAACTTTTTAAGGATGACCCTGCAATATGAAGATATGTGTACAGCTCTAAAAAAATCAAAGGTGTCTGTTCTGTGCAGGTGATTTTATTAGTTCATCTGTCACCAGTTTAATGACAGACTCTTAAAAGAATGTGTACTGTTACACAAGGGGGCACGACTTGAAAGTCAGTTACTTTCGTTCAACTGGTCAGCAAGTGAACAAGTAGCTAAGTTGAAGTACTGCAGAAGAGTTTGTCTCAGCAGATCTGAAGCTTGAAATTTTTGCCAGCTGTCTTAAAATTGGATATTACAGTCTTCTGGAATGTGATGCCATGCAGTGTTGTAGATATGTATCATTGATTGTTAAATTGGATATGTACCAGTGTTGTGGGGAAGGTTGCTGCCATCTTCTGCACTAAGGCAGGCTGCATGTTCCTCTGAAACAGTGGTGGCCATCTACCAAACTGCATGGCATCACATCTCAGAAGATCAATTCCCCTATACCAACTACTGTGTGAACATCATATCTCCCTTAAAATTAAACATGTTTGGATGGAAAAGTGAGATGTGGCCTTTCGTGTAGTTACAGTTTTATTAGAGAAGAGATGTGTTATTCCAGTATGGTATAGATGTTGGTTGTTTCGTTTTTAATCTAAAACTTTGGCATGGCAATGTGTGGGCAGTTATTTGCAGTGTCTCAGCACTGCTGTATTTACGATGCAGTAATGGTTGCAAATAAGACATTCATTTAAAGGAATATCTACCCTACATAATTGGTTACTGTTTTATTATGTTTGTTGATAATAAAAGGATTTGAGCTGCAGGTTGGCAGATGAATGCCTTTGTTTCAAAGGACAAATGATAAAGGTGGATGTTGCAGGTTTGTCTGAAGTACTGGAATCCATCCACAAAACTACACAACATTATAAACCAGACCCTTATTTTGATAATTGAATATGATGGGACAGTTTGTAAAACTCTTAGTTCCAGGTGGTTGATCTATCAGCTGCTGGCACTCTTGCATGCTGTAGCATTGGACAGTCTGTTGGCCAACCTTTTTAGTTTCCATATCATCCACTAGATTTCAGCAGCAATCACACCAATGAATAACTTGACTGGTACTTGTTATGAATCTCTGTATGTGTCTGTTTTGACAGGTTATCAACTTTTAATGTTAACCACCCATACAGCCTGGCACTAAGAGGTCTAAGGTCCAAGATATTACAATGATATTATTCAGGCAATTCTAAAATTCAAAACTTTGTCTTCCTAAACAGGGTCGTGTGCGTGAGTGTTTGGTGAATCTCCTTACTACATGTGGTCAAAGAGTGGGTCTACCCAAGAGCCCGTCTGTAAGTACTGCACCTCATATGCTTTCCAACTTTTTCACATTTTTATTATGCACACTAATGTTCTGAATATTCTTAAAACGCATGAGAAGTAAGCCTTGCTGCTGGTTCTGAGTTTGTGTGTTATATTGACCTAGAGGCATTACTGGAATGACAGTATGTTGTGTCATGTGTCTGTTTCTTAACCTCACTGTTTATTCTTATTAACAGTGATATTTGTAGTCTTCAATGGGATCAAATAAGTGTGCAGCACATTCTATGCAAAAGCAATTATTCCCTGCAAAGAAGGAATAATTAGGTTGTGTGTTCAGTGTGACTAATGTGTAGCTGAACATGGCTTAAAAAGTAGAAACAGATTCCATTTTGTGAAACATAAATCCCAGTATGACTACATCAAAACTTGAAGTGTTGCAGCAGAATTTAATCTGTCAAGCTGTATGCTCATTTACAGCAAACATTTTGTTCCCTCTTGTTGTCACAACACTTCACATGAAGTTTTGAATTATGTCAAGATTCTATCACTGATACTGGGTTATTCAGTTTGGTTTTGGCTGTTGAATAAAATTGAATCTTGATTTATATTAATGGGATGGAAAAAAAATCATAACAAGCATAGTTTCAGGCATCGCCTTGACTCTCAAGGAAGGACAAAAAATGTCTTCACTCATACTGTAATTAACCATATTGGATTATATTTAATCCTTCAAAGCACTCTATGTTAATTATTCCACGTGCAAATATCACAAACCTGTCATTAAAATATCTCAGCATTAATTTTGTTACACTTCTACCACCTGTTCTTCTCTGACTGTAGTTGTAGCTGTATGATCCTCATTCGGCATCAGCAGAATTCCATAATTATGGTTGTGCGTGTCTCTTTAACACTGGCAAGTTTCATAATTGACTTTCCAACTGATTTAGTTTACACATGTTCAGGAGCTCAAAAATTTCTTGAGTATTTGGTTATTTATGGTATTTGCATGGCAATGTATGTATGTGCGACATTCAGAAAATGTAAAGAAAGCTAATTAATGACCAAACAAAATGCAGAGATACATACCTACAGAATCCATGAGTTCATTTCGTATAGTTTATTATATTTTCTTTGATGTACTGGTGCTGTTGGATCACCGTCTGTTTAGTATAACTTTTAAAAGATTGATATATTCAATTCAGACATTTTGTGAAAATCAGCAAATATACATAATGAAAAAAATGTTAAAATTGAATCAGCAATATGAACATAAGGAACTTGAAAAAAGCCTATCTAATCCACATGCACAGAGTTCTAAAGCACAATCTAAGGTGAATAATGGTTTGCTGTTTCTTACCATGTATATACATATTTCAGATACAAGTGTTGAGTAAGTCATGTGTTCAGTACCATTTTAAATCCAAAATATCTTTCATCCCATTTCAGGAAAATTTAGGGTCTGTTTGTGCATCACCTATGTGTTTAACTAGCAGGCTAAGAAAGACCTGCGTAATTTTCAGTAGATTCAGGTGTTTAGTGTGTGCCACTGTGTTGATGGGAAAGCAGTTTCTGACATTCTGAAGTAATCAAGTGCCTTCATCTTCAGGGCCAAGCAGTCCAAGACAAATTTGAATACATGGAACAGATATTCTTTAAAATAGAAACATAATGGCTAGAACTGGATCTGATCACACTTGCATGTCACAATAATTCATGTATCAGTTTAAATTTTACAATGTTAAGGTACAACATACACAGGGTTTGTTGTACTGAAATTTAAGAAAAAAGTGTTATTTTTATTGACTTTCCAAATATTGTTTGGTTCATAACTGGTAACTGTAATTTTGATACAATGGTAATGCCATAGGTCAGTCTGCAGGAGAATGAAGTGTTAGCAGTAATAATAGTTTCATGTGGTCAGTGATGGAAATGAATAAGGTCATAAGTGCTAATAGCATGGCTGGGATTTTTCAGGGGTTCTGGATTTCAAGACATGTTACTTCATGTAGCCAGCAGTATGGGATTGCTTTCAGCTGGGCTTTAATTTCTTTATATTTCCATCACTGTTACCTGAGTGCTGTAGTTTTTAATGTTTGGTCTCTCTCATTTGTTTTCCATATCTGATGGTGGTTGTGACCCTGTATCTAGGATGGTTTTATTAACACAATTAATAAGGTAAAATCTCACAAAGTCATGTACTTGTAAGTTGTAAAATATTTATTTTCTTTCTGTGCAAAAAGGAAGCTTTTGGTGGTGGAAATTGCATGACTCCGTGATTGTACAACACAAGTAAATATGTCGCATTCATATACAGTATTAACTATTCCATATATTTAACACAATATTATAATAATAATAATAATAATAATAATCACAGAAACTGACACTACATTGCAGGAAGATGATAATGGCATGATTATTACTGTTGTATATTAAACGCAATATAATTGCAGTGGAAAACTGTGAAATACTTAAACACGCGGTATAATTCATTGTTATTAGTTACAGTTTTCATCTTGTATTCTTGCAACATACATTACAACATAAAAATTTTCTCCCTATGTAAGAACATCTCGGTGGAACCTGCTGTGATGATAGTAATGTCATCCCTTTTCACTAGCATCACTCACCCTTTTTTTAATTAACCCCAGGGATCAGAGTCAAGTCTCGATAAGCTAAACTGTCTGCCTGGTATGTAACTAAGCTTTTTATTATGTTATGCTCTACCACTGTATCCTCTCCTCATCCATTTTAAGTTCAGTCCTGAGCCTCATGCTCTATTTATATTTAATGATTGAACTCACTGTAATCTTGGGTTTCACAATCAGTTTTATCCCTTAGGTTTTCTGATTAATATCCTATATGTATTTCTTGTTTCTTTCATCCTCCTTGACTTGATTATTCGAATGATATAATTCTCTTCTTGTTCTGAACAGTATTATATATTCTAAGAGATGGTTTATGACTGATGGAGTGTGGTGTTCACTCACAGATCTCACAATTACACTCATTGTGTGGAAAATGACATTTATTGTGACATGGCCTCAAGAATATAGCTGAATATGTCTAGTGCTGATGGACACAAGTTTCCACAGCCTTTGGAATTTGTTAGAGAACATGCCATGTGTGATCTTTCTACATGTAGTGCTGTTTGGTAACATTGCTATATAACATATAAATTCAAATACTTAGCATCAGTTTCAGTAATCATATGTATAGTTCACTGCTGAGTTTGCTATCCTTACACTGTACAGATACTGACATGGTACAGGAATAATACACCTCTGTGCGGTAGAGTTGGTTGCAGTAGCAATAACCCATCCATCTGGCTGTTTACAAGCATATTTTGTTCAGAGCTGTAACATCCAACATTATAGACCCCTGTGGCCATCACATATATGTAAGAAACGTTCATTAATGCACAGTTTACTGCTGTTCCTTTTGTCCCTTTCAAGAGATCATGATGACTTAGGTTTTTCATATGTATAGAAGGGCAGGTACTTCTACTATTGAATTCTAGAAGGACAAAGGGATTGCAAAAAATAAGGTAATAAACTCTGATGCCAAGAACATCATTCCGATTTTGATGAATATGAGGTACATGAATGGCAGATGGTACACATGGAACCTCCACATAGTCGCCATTGACATTTAAGCATTTATCGCACCATGGCACCATGCCAAGGATTATATCTTGGCATAAAAAAATTGGTGTAATATACCTGTGACTTAATGGTGACAATTTGTTTATGTTAGTGTCTGTTGCAAATCACTTGCGAACTGGGTGCTTCTGTAGGTGCCCAGAGAGATGGAAATCACTGGGCATGAGATTGAGATTGTATGGAGGGTGATACATGATCTCCCAGCTTGAGCACCCTAATCAGTTACAAGTTTGGTTGCAGTGTAGGGCCTGATAGTATTGTTCAAAGTGGTGATGCTACAGTGCAGCAACCCAGGTCTGCTGAAATGAATGGCCTACTATGGCCTGATAAGTGTACATCATTTACAGTGACACCACAGCTAAGGAAATACACAAGAATCTCACCCATATGGTCCCTAGAGACTAGTGCCATGTTCTTCCATACTGATACCATTGCTTCTTCCCCTGGAACAATGCAGTACAGAATACGCTCTCCTTGATCAGCATAATCTGTCAAATTCATCAGAATCCAGTACAGTGAGCCTTATGATCATCTGTGGGGTTCTTGCATACACTTTCTTGGTGTCTAGTTGGTTTTAAACAATGTGCACACTCCCCAGAAATAGTCAAGTTCTTGGACAATGTTAGTGAGCTTCATCTGCCCTTCTCTCTTACAAGGGCTTAGTGGATACACCTAGGCACATGGGGCATTACTATTCTGTAACATGTGTCCTGTATGGAAGTTACAAAAAAAATGGTAAGCGTATATAGAGTGTCTTTGTCATCATACAACCACGAAAGAGCACCATGAACATGTGTTGCTGTATAATGAGTTTAAAAATGACAGGCATGCCAGGAACATGGTCAAGTGTCAAAATACACAGTGTGATTCAATTTTGTGTATGTGCGCGTGTGCGCGCACTTGTGTGTGTATGTGTTTTTTTTAATAGTTTTTATTGACAACATGCTCCATTACACAGTAATACTACATGTTTTGGTTTTCTTATATTAAAGTACATTATTGTTTAGAGAAAAGCAATTGTAAACCTATTAATTGATTTATCTAACAATTGGCTATTGTTCATAGATATTACTACTTATTAAATAATGTAATTACAATGTTTGTGGTCGAAACTATTTTGTCTTCCCAGTTTGCGTGGGTTAGTGTCTTTAGTTCTAGTAATCTATCACTAAAACATGCTTATGTAAACTTCTCGAAATTAAGCACTGCATGTTGTGTATCCCGGTATGTACAATTGAGAGCCATTATATATTCTATTGCAGTTTATTGAAATCTATCGATTTGATAAAATCTTGAAAATGCGTGTGAGTATTTTGCTGTCAGGTTGCTGTTGTTGGTGGGCCAGGTTTCTCCGCTGGACTTTATTTGATGCTTCAAAGTATTCCTTTGGAATTCTAATATTTTGCAGTCATATATTAAGTGTTCTGATGACTGAACCCCCTCATCGCAGGGGCACATTGGATTATCTGTTAATTTGAACCTGTGGAGATATGATTTTGTTTTCCCATGGCCAGAGACAATAGTAGTGAACTCCGATGTTATTGATATTTTCAGTTATAGTCTCTGTTCTACTGTCGGGAAGAACGATCTGCATAGTGCTCCTTTGTCGGTGCTTTCCCATTGTCTCTGCCACTTTGTGAGCCATTCTTTCTTTAGTTTAGTGGCAATTGTTGTTATTGGTATGCTATTGTATACCATGTTTAGTTCACCGTCATCCTCGGCTGCTTCTTTAGCGAGTTTGTCTGCCTGCTCATTCCTCTCGATTCCATTATGTGCCTTCACCCATCTGAAGTGGATCGACCAATTCTGTGTCATGAGTTGTCGAACCTTGTGTCGTATTTCTTCTATTAAGGGGCTGTGTATAAAATTGTTTCTCAGTGAGGCTAAGGTCATTTTGCTGTCGGTGTATCTGGCTACTGTTCTGGCATTGTGGTCTGAAAGGGATGTTAGTTCTTCCAGTGACTTCAAAATTGCTATTTGTTTGGCTTCATTGTTTGAACAGCAGTTTTGTAGCTTATATTTGCACTGCTTTTTCAGCACTTGGTCCACATACGTCGTACATGGCCGCTCCTGCTCCAAATTTTCCTCTGATTTTGCTTCCGTATGTATAGATCTCTGTGGAGTACTGTGTTGAGTCATGTATTTCCATTATGTTCAGTTGCCATGCAGGATGAGGTCATTTCTTAATCGGTAATGGTATGTCACAATCATGTTCACTTCGTTCTGCGTTGTGCATTATTTGTACAACCTCGCCTTCTCCTCTATTACAATTCCTATGGGTGGAACTCCAGCCATCATACATGAAGCTTCGAAAGAAATAGTTCTGTACACCTTCACAATTTTAATATTTATCAGTCTCTGTACTCTTTGTAACATGCTTAAGTTTCTTTGTTTTACTACAGCCTCATCCCAAACAGGGGCTCCATACTTAGGAATCAGTGCCCCTTCGTAAATGGTTTTAAGTGATTTGTGGCCTAGACCCCAATGAAGTTTTGCAGATCTGCCTAGCATGTGAATCAGTTTAGTGGAGTTTTCAGCTGTATATTTAATGTGATTGTCAAATGTAAGCCGACTGTCAGAGTAGATTCCTAAATATTTCATTTCTTTCACCACTTCCAGTCTTCTATTATTAAGGTATATGTTAATATTTTTATTTTTCCTCTTCCTAGTTAACAGCATTGCCTTTGATTTGGTTTCATTGAACTGCATTTTGTTTTCTTTTGCGCATTTTTCTATTTTAGCAAGATCTGAGTTTGCATACACTTCTGCTTCCGACGGAGTATTACCTGTCATCATAATTGTGAGATCATCTGCAAAGGCTATTACTTTAGTGTGACTTGAAAACTCTAAGTTTGAAAGAGCGTTGTACATGATGTTCCAGAAACCTGGGACACAGCATGAACCTTGGGGTCAGCCTTTCATCACTGTTCTTCTCACTGTGTGTGTGTGTTTGTGTGAAGGGTTGCTACCCTGTCACTGAAGTAGTTCAGAGACAGGGTGTACAGATTTTTTGGGCAACAAAAGTCATGCAAATTACTTGGTATGCTTGGCCACCAAGCAGCATCAAATGCCCCCCTAACATCCAAACTTACCATTATCACACAATTCTTTTTTTGTAGGGTTTCCCATATAAATCCTTTAGTGGCCAGTGCTGCATCAATTGTGCTTTTCTGAGGGAAGAATCCATACTGATTTTCATTTAGAAGGCTGTTGGAGAAAACATAGTGATTGATCCTGTCGATTAGCAGTTTTTCAAGAACTTTTCCGCCCATGTTTAATAGACTAATAGGTCGATATTTGGTTACTTCCGTACTTCCTTCTTTCCCTGGCTTAACTATGGGAATTATTATTGAGCGTTTCCATTGTTCAGGGAAGTATCCTTTCCTTAGGCACTCGTATATCTCTGTGAAGAAAGTGGGGAAAGCACTTGAAAATCCTCAAGGGTATATCACGGTTCAAGTTGTCCTCTCCCGGTGTTTTGCTTGGATCATACTTTCCTAACACCGCCAGTATTGCCTCCTTTGTGAATTCTACGTCATCGAGTGTGTCAAGAGGTTCTACTGCCAGTTGTCTGATGGATTTATGATGTACACTGTCGCTACTCTCACTGTCTTCGGGTATGAAATATTCCATTATGTGTTTCATTGTGCTCACTATGTACATCGTATAAGTTCCATTTTGGGTTTTGAGAGTTGACAATGTAGTTTTACTTTGCAGTTTCCCAGATGCCAATTTGTACACCGCGTTCCACGGGTTGGAGTCAGTGATATGGGAGCAAAATTCTTTCCAAGATTTTAGTTTTTCTTCTTGGAGTTTTGCCTGATAGTGTCTTTTCCCTTCCTGGTACTGCAGCTTTCTCTCTTGTCGCAGGTTATCATCATTCCTCGCCCTTTGGTACCTTCTTCTTAGTGAGAGCACTCGTTTTCGAAGTATTGTGAGTTCACTTGTCCACCAAGATACTCTTCTTCCTTTGGTAACGCGATCCCCGGCTCTTGATACCTTGAAATCTGTGTCACAAGTTGCTGTTACAATGGAAGTAAACTTCGACATAAGTTCATCTGTATCGGTGGATTGCTTAACTTTCTCACCCAGTTCTTCATCGCATTTTAGTAGGTCACTATAGTTATTCATACAGTTGAATCTTGAAAGCAAGTTCGATATCAGTTTGTTCTCTAATTTTCCCCAGTCTTCAGTTTTTATTTGATATCGTGTCCCTGCATGATTAAATACATTGCAGCCCGATGTCCCAGCTTCAGTGTCGAATAGTATCAGCTTGTGGTCAGAGCAACTTTCTTCCTGTCCGCATGTCCCCCGTCTAGTGTTCTGTGTCAGTATGTTATTGCATAGTGTCAGATCACTCCAGCTACATCCTCTGATGGTTTCGAAAGTAGGAATGCCTGTCGCCTTGTTCCTTAAAAGTAAATTGTTGGTTATTATAAATTCTTCCAGGGTTTTCCCCCTTTGATTCGTGTACTTGTCGTGCCACAATTTGATTCTTGAGTTGCTATCAATTGAAAGTATTAAGCCCTTTCCTCTTGTAAGTTCTTTAATTTCCTCAACTTTTCCAGTGTCTCTTTCAGTATTTCGATCGATAGCAAAGTATAAGCTATCTCCGTAAAAGTTAAGGACCTTGTATCTAATTTCTGTTAAAGTAGCGTCCTCATCCAAAACCTGCTTGATAGCAACTGCATCTACATTGTTGTTGTTTACGATTACAGCAGATCTTTTTCTGGCATTGCCATAGGCAAATATTTTGAAGGATTTTGGAAATCCTACCACATTGTTTCGAATGGTCTACGGTTCTTGCAAAAAGGCGACATCTATGTTATTTTAAATTATAACTTGTGTCAGATTGTATGTTGCAGTCTGTGAATGCTCTTGGTTTAATTGCAAGCACTTAATTTGCGTTCGTCTCTTTAGAGAATCATTTCGTTGCACTAAACTGATGTCTCTGTTGGTGAAAGTTGCCATGTTTAATTGCCTGTGTTCTGTCTATACTTTGTTATCATGGCGTGCAAGCTTGGACAGTTCTTGCTCAGTGAAGAATGATTCTCACATATTTTCTCCTTCTTGCTGTACCAGTTATAAGTCATACAGTTTATACATTTGTGCTGATTTGTGGGTGCTTTGCAGTCCTTCATTGTATGTCCTCATGCACACAAAGTGCACGTTTCCTCGCCCCTGCAATCTTGATGTGTGTGTGTGTGTGTGTGTGCACGTGCGCACGCACGTGTGTGTGTTTTGCACGGGTGGATTCATTACCAATTACCGGAGGTGTATAGTTGAAGTAGGTATCAGTATGATGCAGTGCTTCAGTAACAACAATACAGATAGTGACAACAAGCAGCAGCTTGGACATCCAGCACATGTCTTGCATATGACAGTTCATGTCAGATGGGCACTGATATGAGAGAGAACATGTACATGGAAAGTGACTGACATTGGCCAAGACCTAGACAGTTCACTCGATAGTGTGCACAGCATAGTCCATGACCATCTGGATTACAGAACGGTATGCGCACACTGGATGCCACAGAACCTAACAGACAGTCACACACCAGCTCTCTCTAATGTTCTAATGTTTTTGTTTTGGCAATGAAGGAAAGCATTTTCGGCAGTGCATTGTTGCAGGGGATGAGACATGGGTTAATTACATGACACCCAAAACCAAAAATGTATGAAGGACTTGGAAACACCCATGTTCCCCCCAGCAACAAAAGCCACAGCAATGCCATCAGTTGGTGAAATTATGGTAACTGTCTTTTGGAACCATACGAATGTATTTATTATGGATTTCCTTGACATCTGCTACCCATTTGCCATGTGTACTTCAAAGTCAGAACAAAGTTCCCGGCATCAGGATATTTGTTGCCCTACTTTCTGAAATTGCTTTTCGGTTTGTGATAGAACTAACAATTTCTTAATAGTCTGTTTAGTCCTACTTCAAAATGCATGTTGTTTGAAAAGATTGGTTTTATCTCACAATTTAAGTGAGATTTCTAATGTATTGTTACAGTATTGAAAGCTCTCAAAATTGTACACAGCTACTACGGAATAAACACATCACAACTCGATAACAGTTCCATACATGTGTGCAATCTTGAAGTCATGTTGTGTTATGTGTGTCTGATTCCTAATACCCAGTTTTGATGGTAAAATTTTCTTAGTCTGTGGGCACCAAGAGAAGAAAATTGAACATTAGAAACCATCATGTAATGTTTAATAGAACCAGCCTTCTTGCAGACTTGTTATGCATCTTCTGTGAAAGGATATTAGTGGATTTTCCTTGATTGTGAGATTTCCCCACATCCTGGAAAAAATTTGAAGGAAAAGTAGTTTTAGCACTTCACCAAAATATCTCATTGTCTCACACTGCACTGATAAGTTGTGTGTTTTTGTATTGATAATACAGTGATGTCAGTATACCTCAGTATACCTCATACTTATGAATTTGAATTTTACATGATTTTCAGTTTTTTTAGAATATCAGAATGTGCATAACACAAGTTTACCTGGCTTTGGTTTCCCATGATTACATCCTGTGATTTTTTTGTCATTGACAGGCACACTTGCCTCATGCAGTTTCAGAAAGGGAAATTCTCAATTTAAATACCATTGATTGGGTGTAAAAATTGTTATTAGCACTAGTACTGTATGACCTAAATAAATTCTCTGTATTCACCGTAGTGAATTACTGTGCCTGAGAAAGTGACTGTGACATCTGTGATGACCCTTGAAACTTGAATATTAAGAATGTTATCAGTGTGGGAATACTATATAGAAAGCTAATGTGCTTATTCCAGCACTGTTCCTTTTGGGAGATTGAAAGCAAAGACAAATATGAGATCATGTATGAAGGATGTTACTTTATTGTGGAATGTATCTCAAAGGCATACCCAGGAATTATAATCTGAGTCTTAAAAAATGTAGAACTAGTTAATTTGCGTACAATTATTGTGGTAAATGTAGTGAAAATGTAACAGTTCCATTAGTTGAATTTACCTTAAACTGTTGAATTGCATGTGCCTTCTACCATATATCCATTTATGAATATCTGACAGAAAATAAAGACACAAGTACCTCATCTTATACTCAGGTAAATACGGTTTATGAAGGTGTGGCATGTCGTGTTTGGCTTGTATGTATACCACCTTCTATTCATAACATTTCAGCAATTTGAGTTGTACTGATGAGATTAGTATTGTTCCATTTCAAACCTGACGTAACTCAATGGATAAGCTATAAACAGTTCGGCTGCAGGCAACATAAGGAGTTGTTCTGACTGGCAACACTTCAATATCACACTTTCACTAAGTGCCAGCCTAGAATCTACTTTATTGTAAATGTTTATTGTGCATAAATCTCAATGTGACATGCACTTTTGGATAACTGCGGGTCTGCAGAAAATTGAATCTCCTAGAGTTTCCAAAATTATGCACTATAAACCAACAAAATGCACCTTTTCTAAATTAATATTTTAATTTTTAATTTTTGAAATCTACATGTTTTGAACCTGAGGGTCCATCTTCAAAAAGATGGTTTTTTTTTATATAGGTAGGTGTAGTATGTTTTACGCATCAGTATAAGCAGTATTTTAGGTAGAAGAGTGTGTTCGAGAGTTCAAACACACTCTTCTACCTACAAGACTGTTCAAAGCCACTCTTCTGCCTACCAGATTGCTTATACTGATGCATGTAAAACATACTATACCATACCTGCGACATCCTTCTTTCAGAAGATGGAACATTGGGTTCAAAACATGTAGGAGACATCAATAATTAAAAATTAAAATATTAATTTAGAAAAGGTGCATTTTATTAGTTTATATTGTATATTTATATTACAAAGCACGATGCAAAAACCATTAAAAAAGTATGTAAAATGTAAGCGTTAGCTTTTGTCTTGCATATTAGGGAAATACTGATACCAGTTATGGGCAGACTGTCCTTCTTGAATAGGAAATTTCACTTGTGTGTCACAGTTAATAGTGTTATAAATTTGAGTGCAGAAAATATTTATCCTTGGAAATTTAACAATTCATCTCTTCTGAAATTTTCTTTTCTGTCACTACTTCATGAGACATAATTTGCAGCAGGAAACATAGGGGTAAGGAAAGGGTGCGACTCGTGAAATTTTTGGCAGTCTGAATTGCAGCTGAGTTTGTTCATTTAACAGTCATGTCATAGTAATTCTCAGACCTAGAAGCTGTATTTTGCTATTTCATATGTAAATTAGTCATTAAGATTTTTAATGGGTGTTTGCAGTGAAGGAAATGCATAATTTGCAATAAACAGATGAATATATTTTAAAATCCCACCAATTGTAAATTAATACATATGCTTTCATAGTTTCATTTTTGTAGGAGTTCTGATATATTTTCAGCCTTTATATTAAATATTATAAAAAGTGGATGACTGCTAATGCTGTTGTACTACCAGAAGTGTGACTGAGGTTGCTTTATGTGAAGTGCAGTACATGGTGCAGTTGCTGTCCTCTCCCTTCTTCATTTTAGTAGCTTAGTCTTATCAGTTGTGCTATAACTTTAGTTTCTTGTAGGAAACTCTAAATAGTATATGAATATTATTTGCATAGTTATTTCTCCTGCACTGTTTTTGGATGTGGTGTTAAGAATGGAGTGTAATTTTGCATGGTGGCTTGGGCTGTTGAATGTTTTGTTGCATGTGTTTGTCCCACATACATACTGGAAACTGGAAATTTTCAGAGTTTATACAGAAACTCTGATTTATGTGTGAATGGAATGCTATTTAAAAAGAGGGAAGATGTGGTTGAACGAGTTCCATTAAACTTAAGTATGAAGAGGGATGTGGATATTTTATCTGAGCTAGTACTGTAATTTTAATTTCTTAGTATTAACTTCCATGTTCAGGTAAATATACTTCGTTTTAACAGTTTGTTTGCTTTAAAAGTCACTGTTTAAGTAGTTAAACTCCTAATTCAGACATTTATTTTATTGTAATATTCTTTTAAATTGGTTGTAATTGAAACCCAATCTTGTGACAAATGAAGAAATGGAATTTTTTGAAAGGAGCTAAACATCAGTCTAGCAGGTTGTTGTTTTAATTGTGTAAAATAAAATAAAAATAAATGAATATATATATATATATATATATATATATATATATGTTCTATATGTGGTAAAAGTTGTGATATAAAACAGCAGATGATATATATATTTCTGTTAGAGAGAAACTGTATAGGATCTCGTGC
>Ga0123357_10004889_pt1 | contig 15889 bp, 10 predicted proteins | sample TergutEmb28metaG_FD_89873 | JGI IMG/M metagenome (GOLD analysis project Ga0123357, IMG submission 89873) | Embiratermes neotenicus P4 segment gut microbial communities from Petit-Saut dam, French Guiana - Emb289 P4 | ecosystem: Host-associated > Arthropoda: Insects > Digestive system > Gut ... | reverse complement strand
AGTTAGTCGCAGACTCCTGAAGATGATCGTATTAACGGCCGAAACATGTTGAGCAATGAATGAGTATTGAATAAATAATAAAATAAGTGGCATCAAGTTGGTTTTTTCTCTTTACGCAACTATTCACGAAGTTCTTTTGAGTTCATACGACAAGCCGCATGAATTTCCATCACAGAAAATATGGGCTACACGATTTGCTTTAACCAAAAAACCATACCAAGCAGCTACACCGTTAGGAAAGTATACGCTAATTACAACGCAACAATTTCAATCTAGTACACGTTTTAAAACATAATATTCCAAACAATATCGCCTTTACTCAGAGCACAGATATTTATAACGCGGTAAGGACCAAAACCTGTTCAAATTTCACTAAAATCACACTTGTATAGTGACATATATTGGGCTCTCACCATCTGCAATCATTAAAATTTACTTCGTAAAAATTAGTGAGAAAGCAAATTATCTACTCTGGAGAACGTAATTGGATTTAAAAAAATTTTCTCCCAGAAGGAATAAGGTAAAACTTCTCTACCACGCACATTCCAGGAATGTTTCGTTCTATGAATTTTTAATACCAGCATTCGATATCGATCCGTCATTCCTCTATCTTCCCTCATCTTTATGGGCGAAAATTTCATTAAGAGCAGAAACCATTTCCTTGTTAAAAATTCAAAGTAACGATATACATTCCTTCAATTGCTTTAAAATCTCCTTCGAAAATTGGAATTGAAAACTGCAAATTATATGATCATTTCTTATGCACTTTTTTTTAATATTACGAATTACCACAATAACCTCTTGTATATATGTAGACATACATAACGCCTTCGGGCTGGACGGTCCGGGATCGAATCCCGGGGGGACGAGATTTTCCGCCCTTCCAGATCGGCCCTGGGGCCCACCCAGCCTCCTGTAAAATGGGTACCGGGTCTATCCCGGGGGTAAATCGCGGCCGAGGCGTGCTGCTGACCACTCACCACCTTCTAGTGCCGCAGTCATGGAAGAGTAGAGCTATACCTCTACCCACCCTCTGGGCCACACCTGGCCTGTAACGGGAACACTTTACCTTTTTACATAACGCCTTACATCTGCACACACGTACTTCAAAAATTAGAAATATGTACCTTACAATCAGTACAGTAAAGTGTCAATCCAGGAAAGCACGCAAGAGAAGCACGTGTAACATAAAGATTTATTTTCCCGAGAGTTAATTAGATTGTTACGAAAATGTAACAGGTTTCTTCATCACAAATCCACCATAGCACCATATGTATCTAGGGCAGTTCCTTTTACGTTTTATCGGGCCGACCAACCAGCAGACCAATTCTCCTCCGATCCGACATTTGGCTTGAAACATGTTCACTACGTCAATTTGACCACGAATAACTGCAGTCAATTTATCCCTTGTCCCTGTAGTAAACCCCATCGTAGCTGAACACGTTCTGTGCACGTGCAACTGCGATTTCTTGCCAATGGTATCCCATGGTTTACATTGTCTGTATATCTTATATCAAAAATTAACAAGTAATTAATTTTAATATAAGATAGAGAGACAATGTAAACCGTAGGATCCCATCGGTACAGCAACATTATGTACCTTAATTGATACCAAACTTTGTAAGCCCGATGATGGCCAAACTGGGCCGAAACATGTTGCTGATGTAACGAGCTGTAGAATAACTGTCAATTGTGTTGTGTAAAGACGGTTTAATTAAATAAAATTTGTCATATGTACACAGCGGGGTGGAAACAGTCCAGTTCAAGTATATGAAGCAGCTTTTGTGTACAGACAGGTGTGTTGGTGTAAAGCACCTTGCGTACAGGCCGGAGACAAATAATAACTGAACAAAAGGATTACGATTGGAAATTATCAGGTTTACTTTCAAGTGCATGATAGGAATGTGTACCGGGATTGAGTGGAAAAACGGGAAGGAAAGATACCGGTTTGAAGACACAGGCTGGGATGGGAGATAAAGGTAAAAACGTACATTTTTCCGTTTCCACGCCATGAAAACATATATGGTGAACAGATCTACAGCCTTACACGTTCTTAACTTTGACACTAGATTGGGGTGAATTGGATTAGTGTAGTCCAGGAGAAGGGACCTTGTGAAAGGGTTATTAAAATTTGGGGACCATAAAATTCTTACAATTTCCTGACTAATTTAGATAACTGGTTAGTTGGTTGGTTTTTCAATTTCATTTCACTGTCACATATTACACATATATTACGCCGATAATCAACTGATAGTAAGACATAAGAAATTAAAACGCTTCCACATGTCTCGATCCACCAAGTTTCCAACAAACAGTAGCATCTCACTACAGTATCGCATGGCGCAACCCAGCGACAAAGGGCTTAGCACTGACATGTCCAGCCGATTGGTGTCTGAGCGAGGACGTACCCAACAGCCCTCGACTTATCGATCATTCAACAGCCGACAGCAGCTTCCAACCAAGACAATAATATCTGCAGTCAATAACGTCCTAACTTTAACACCGGGCACGGAACACTGGTAACAAAATCAGAACACTTTAACATGAAACACTCTTAGCCACGCATCAATATTAAACATTCAAGTCTGCTCGAATTTTGCGTCGCGTCCACAGGTCAATAGTGAGTGACGACAGGAAGGATCGTAGTGCAAGACTTTTTTATTGTTGACATCATCAATGAAAGCACTACGATCCTTCGAATTGTCGGTAACAAAGTCGACACGGCGTAATGTCCAAGAAGACCTGAGCTCTAAACACAGTCTACTTTGATTCAATGTAAGCACAAATATATTTAAGGATTTAACAAGACAAGGAATGTATGTGTGAGGTAGCACTGAGGCGCCGTTGGTGCAACCATTGTTGCAGTGGTAAAGCAGTAAGTTTCACGTGTTTCATATTCTGTGTGTGTGTGTGTGTGTGTTTGTAGTCTTAAATATTTTCTAAATGAAAGCATCACGATGTGCTTGTAACTCAATTAATGTTATATAGTGTACGTCAGCACAATCTTTTTATTTTAGTTAATGCAAGGCTACATGTTTCGACTAAAAGCTAGTCATCTTCAGGCCTATACAACAGTTATGTTACCAGATGCTCTGCCCACTTTGGGGTCCCATAGTGTTTACAGTTGTAGAGTACATCTAATTAAAGCTTTTCTAAAAGGATTTTGATTTTGTTATAAATTGTGTTTACAGATTGTGTCTAAAAATTAGAAAAAGTAAAAAAATATGTAAAATTCTTCCTTAACGGTGCGTTGATGAACACCGGATATTCAATTGTGAGTCCCGTTGTCGTATTACGGGTGATGGCGGGGTACATCTATTTCGTTTTTGGTTGGGATTTTCAAATGGTCTCGCCCTCTAAATTCTTGGACGGTACTGTCAGGTAAAGTTTTACTTTAGTTTCTGTACTCTACAATTGTAAACACTACGGGATCCCAAAGTGGGCAAAGCATCTGGTAACATAACTGTTGTATAGGCCTGAAGGTGACTAGCTTTTAGTCGAAACATGTAGCATTGCATTACCTAAAATAAAAAGTTTTGTGCTGACGTATACTATGTAACATTAATTGAGTCTTAACCCTTTGACGCCTAAAGAGTCCTATAGTGGTCGTACCGCACCGCTAACCTCTAAACGTTGCATTTTATATAGTTATTCAACAAATACAGGTACTGAATATTTTAAACATGGTATATACTGTCTTTTTTTTTCTCTTAAAAATACAGTTTGTTTCATAATTCTAACGTATTTGGTTCCTGTTTTATTCACATTTTATATACTAAAATTTAAAAAAATAATTCCGGCGCCATTGGGTTAAATGTCCCGCATGCCATGCGCATGCGCCATATTGTCATCTGTGGCCCGTCCGGCTGTACAGTATTTTCCCACATTATCTCATAAACGGCATGATTTTTAGAAAAAAACGTTACTTAAAAAGAAATGTGTGTTTTGATTTTCTCTGCATCTTCTACTTGAAACGTTTCTAATTCTAAGAAGAGCTGAGCAAGCTATGAGCAAAAATGTGTACAGATCTTCCCGTAATGTAGCCACTACTCGTATCAAATTTTAACGAAAATTTAATCGAAAGATGCTCATATATCAAATTTTATGGAAATCTGTCCAGTTGCAGCCGAGCTGCTCCATGCGGACGGAGGGACAGACGGACAGACAGACATGACGAAGGTAATAGTCCCTTATCGCAATTTTGCGACAAAGCGCCTGAAAACGCATAGTTGTAAATGTTCCAACAGCAAAGGCTGAACCCGTGATGAGGAGAGCATATTAAGCAAATAGGTCGTGACATATTTAAGCAGTTGCTGAAGTATTTCAGACCGTAACCGTTTCTGTTATGGGTCTTTTGTTCCACCTTAGGAGGTAGGTATGATAATATTAAAAATATTTAAATAAATGTCATGGGAGTGTGTGGACTGGATTCATCTTCAGTTAGGAAACGTGCAGATACACGAAACAAACTGTTGTATAAAATGGTAATGGAACTTCTTATTCTATAAATTACGAGGATTTTCTTGACTTGCTGTGAAACTGTTAGCTTCTGGAGCAGAACTCTGCCTCGTGTAGTTAGTTATTTAGGGGCCGAATAATACTGAATGCCTAGGAAGTGTGTCATCCCCGTTGTGTGTTTGTGAAAATCGGAAAGGGTATGTAGTCAAACACAAGTATGTCAATTATGGTGTATTTAATGGCTATACTATACAGCTACATGTTTCGGCCTTTACTGGTCACCTTCAGGTTGTCTTCCAAAGAACTTAACTTAAGGTCCTATTATATACATTCAGCGCGCACGTGGTGCAGAGATCTGTACATACGGGCCATATTGCGTAATGCAATTTCTATATGTGGTGGTATGCTCTGACTAGAGGCAATACCATGCCTCTAGTCAGAGCATACCACCACATATAGAAATTACATTACGCAATATGGCCCTATGTAAAGATCTCTGCACCACGTGAGCGCTCAATGTATATAGTAGGACCTTCAGTTCTCTGGAAGACAACCTGAAGATGGCCAGTAAAGGTCGAAACATGTAGTTGTCCAGTATAGCCATTAAATACACCTTAATTGACATAGTTGTGTTTGACTACATACCCTTTCCAATACTGAATGCCATAACAGATACACATTAAATAAAGCACCACTCATCAATATTATTCCTGGTAAAGTGTAGGTTGCTCCTCCGGCCAATGAATTCCCAGCCTCTTACGAAACATACAGTTCATTATTGTATTTAGAACGGCCCGCCACACTGAACAGGGCAACTCAGTGAGTAGCGCTGCTTCTTCGTAATCGTAAATTCAAGTTTAATTCTAGATTCGGGGAAGAGACTGGAGATTTTTGTGGAGATTTTTGTGACTGTCCTTACGTCCCTTATGCAACTTTAGGTAAAATACCTCAAATATAGCCACGACCGCTTCATTCCACACAGTTTCTAATTCATTATTTGCTATCAACTTAAAGCTAGACGTTACAGGATCAGACTTACTGTCAGCGTCGTAATATAAACCATACTTTGCAATTTTTTTAATATACAAATATACATTATACAAATTTCATACTTTGTAAGTAAATACAGGGGTGCTGGTAAGTAGTTAGCCCGGCCAGGAAGGAAACAAGCTACATTCCCCGCACTTTATGGAACTCGGAGGTTCATTACCACATTCACAAGTGTCCACCACCTGTCCCTAACCTAGCCAAATCAATCCATTCCTCTGCCCATCACACTTTTAACAGACGCAGCTTCTTTCTTTCCTTCTTTCCTGGTCGGGCTAAAGACTTATCAGCACCCGGTAAACCCTGTCTTGAGCCACATAAATCCTGTCCGCAGACTCAGATAGATTTCTTTAACACCCATTTTAATATTATCCCCATCTACGCAATGTGTTCCAAATGTTCCCTCCTTCACGTTTTTGTGACCTTGGCTGTGAAGGTTATTTCACATCCCTGTCACACGTCGTACGAAGCACCCATCTCACACTCCCCTCATCTTATCGCCATAACAGTGACTTGTGAACAGACACAACTTTTAAGTTCTTTCTCATTAAATTTTCCCCATGCTTCTGTTACTATCTCCCACGCCCGTCCATAAAATGGCTACAGAAACCTGTTGACAAACACACACAATTAGAAATAAATAAACAAAATAAATAAGTCAACGTAAACATTGCCTGTAAATAAAAATGCCCAAAGGCTTCGGTGCTTGTAAAGTTAAAGGTCAAATAATTATATTTCATGCTATGACCTTTGTAAGCGGCCACTTACTGGATTGTAAAATCGCATATGCTATGACTGAACACCCCACTAAGCAGCTAATTAGTCTAGACTGAGCTCTCCGTTCAGCGGCCACCAGCATGCGGATGTGCTTGCGGATCGATGTATATACAATTGCACTCCCACGAGAAATAACAGAACGTATTAGCTACTCTATGGAAGCACGCTATGTCATGCAATTAGTGGGCAACTCATGTCAATAATCTTGCTCAGCTGAGGCGTTACATAACCAAAATTCTTATCGAAATATCAGCCTCGTAATGACCTTGGAAAATCACGGTAGGCAAACTATATGGCATTCCAATTTTAATAGAAATTTATTTGTAATGGGTACGTACTTCAGATTAATAACGTTTAGAAACGATATTTGGGCTAACAAAACATAAGGCACTGCGGATTTTTAAGTATTACTTCCAGATGAGCAGATCTCGCTTTGTTATCATATCGAAACTTCTGAGTTCAGAAGCATAAAAATATACAGTCACCCCCACAAGTTAAGTCGAGGTAAGTCTGAAACTGACGACTTCAGTCCAGATAGATTTCCCCATAATTGCAGTGTTAAAATTGAGAGGGTGTTTCCAGATAATTTTCTTCGACCAAGAATAAAACATATCCATTCTTATGAAAAATTTATAAAAATACTAAATGACAATTCAAGAAGCAGAAACATCTTCTGAAACTGTAGGCGGCTTCTCTGGGTTATCACTTCCAGTGTCCAACAGTACGTAGTACATACGGCGATGCCAAGAATCCCTGAAAGTTACGTGACGAAATCAAGCACTTAAGTCTGGGGAGATAAAGACCACTTCCCCTTCAGAATTTCCTCATTGCAAGCAAGAATCCTCATAATTACTTTTCCAGTTGTTTCTGTACACTGTTCGTTCGAGACCGTGCCATCAAACACCTTGATGCCTTCTACATTCTATCCACGCCCCTCAGTGAACTTCAAACCGTCATGGACCTGTCCTTCAGCTCATGCTCCGGTTCCTCAACTTCTGCAATTGCACTTTGCTTCCGAATTTCAGCAGGATGGTCGAGTGTGACATCCTTATCGCGGTAGTTCAGTAAATGTTCAGCCATCTTCAGCATCTTACTTACGAATTTGCGGGCTTGGCTTGATATACGAATAGTGTCTTGGGGCAAACGGCGTAGGTGCGGAACAACGAAAGTCGTGGTATGACTAATTACAGGAATGTACTCAGAATAAAATGATTCTATTCCGTCGAAACACAACAGCATACAAAACATCAGCACCCCAGTATGGCTACATGTTTCGGTCTTTTCTAGACCATTTTCCAGTAGAAGGTACAATCGGTGCGGACTATACATTTTGGGATCCAATAATTTCATATAATCGTTTTCACGCACATCCTGCAAACAGTATGAGATCCCATTATGTATAGTGCGCACAGATTGTACCTTCTACTCGAAAATGTTGGCCTGAAAATGGTCTAGAAAAGACCGAAACCTGTAGACATACTGGGGTGCTGATGTTTGTATGCTGCTGTTGTGATTCGACACAATAAAAGCATTTTATTTTGAGTATTAAAAACACAACGGGATGTCTTCTATTAAAATACAAGATTGTAGCCTGCACATAGATCTGCTCTTTGTGATTCTATGTACTTAATGGTTTTGATATGTATCGCAGACTCAAATCCACTGTTGCGAACTAATAAAGTGACAGATATCAGCGTGCATGAAGCCATAGATTATTTTCTAACTTGGCGTTTGTTAATGACGTCGACTACATTTCAAGTAGTGACCGCAGACCTTGGCATATTTTATGCCATGTAGTACGATTTGGTAGGCTGTCATTTTCAAGGAATTTTACAAACTTTAACTCGAAATTAATGTAAAAAAGTTGTGTTCGGCTGATATAAACTAAAATTAAAATCGGATGACAACTTCTCGTGTAAACCACAAACTCGAAGTGCCTCTGCATATCCAATTTACTTGAGTCTGAACAGCGTAGAAAAAAAAAGGCGTGTATTGTAATAAGATTTTGAAAAAGGACTAGGACAAATATAGCAAAGCTTTCACACATGATAAAATTCGCATTATAATAGTCAGCCATAATTACATCCGAAAACGCAATACAGTATACTAAAATATAATCAGTACTATACTTTCACGGCTGTTCGGAGGACAACATACCTCTATGAAACGTGACTGTGAGGTTTACAAGCACATTACCATTCAAAAAACTAGAGACTATAATTATTGTAATAACTTTTCTATAATTTTTTACAAAAAAGATTGATGATGGATTTACAGTAAGCTAAAGCAAGTAGATAGACTGCAAAAAAGCAACCTGATTCATCAATAAAGGGTTGTGATGGACGGATTGTTACTGTTTTCGACCGTGGGGCACAAAGAAAGTTTATAATTTCCCATTACTCTTTCAATTTACATATCGTGTCCAAACGACCGAGAAAATTAAGGTGTGAAAAATTACACTAGATATAACGCGGAAATCACCCTTTCAAGTACAGTTCTGGCCTCAAGCCTCACAATATTTGGCATATTCCGGAAACATTGCTCCCTACATTTTTAAATTTGGCATACGAAATAAAATGTGCGAATCGTTAGGGAAGACTGCTTGACTGGTGCCTAGTTCCCAGGTCACTGCATGATACGGTATCAACTCTGAAGATAAGGTAGTGCAGAGACAGATACAGAAAGACAGGCATTGCACTGTAACATAACAATGAGGCACGCTTGCGGAACCACTGTTCCCGAGGGAAGGCTATAATTACTACGTATTCTGAGTGCGTGTTTGTAGCCCAGTTATCCAGCAGACAGGGCAAATGAGCCTTATTATATTGTCATCTGTGGCTTGTTCGACTGTACCATATTGTTACACATCATCTTATAAACGGTACGATTTTATATAAAAAAGTTATTGAACATAAAAGAGTGTGTTTTGATCTTCCCTACACTTATGCATGAAATATTCTCATTCTAAGAAAAACTGAGCAAGTACCATCATAAATGTACATATGTCTTCACGTAAAGTACCAGCTATTCTCATCATATTTCAATGAGATTTGAATTTTCTCAGCAGACTATCTACAAATACTCATATATCGAATTCCATGGAAATCCGTCCAGTCGGAACCGAGTTATCCATGCGGATGGAACGGATGGACAGAAAGACAGACCAGGTCGACAGACGGACAGAAATGAATAAGCTAATATTCGTTTTTCGCAATTCTGGGAACGCGCCCATAAATAATAATAATAATAATAATAATAATAATAATAATAATAATAATAATTATTATTATTATTATTATTATTATTATTATTATTATTATTATTATTGATCAGGTCAGGATTCGAAGGGGGGAGGGGATTCCAGGATGTATTTTGTGGCACACGATCATTACTCTATTTGACTAACATCGCTGGTCGCCTTAGGCCACAGTTCCAATGTGCCCTCAGTCGGTGCCGGCAAGTTTTGGTCCAGCGTGCTGCAGTTAATATTGGGTTCTTAGTCAAAATGGATGCCGTATGTCCGGGCAAGTTGTGCTTAATCGCATTGCAGCTAATTTTAGGATTTTACACACAGTATTTAAAATTTTAAAGACGAAACTTTTCCTTTGTATATAAGGACTCAGTGCGTACCGCGCAGTAAACACTCTTCATTTCGGTTATACAAAACCTAACTGTTAATGTTCTACAAGGAACAAATCCACACAGAACACCTAAACGTAATTTGGCACCACGTAGAAATTCTGAATGTCAATCCTCGTGATATGTGAAATAACCGAAAGACTTTAAAAGGTCAAAGAAGGAACTGGTAATCATTTTTTCGGCTCGCAAACAAACTTCATATCTAAAAAACGTGCAGTTCACCGCCCATCGGAATTCTGCTGACGAAATTGAAGACATTATGTCCTGAATCACTGTGCTACAAGGCGAAAGGTCGCGGGTTCGATTCCCGATGGTTTCATTGGAATTTTTCATTGAAATGATCCTTCCGACCGCACTATGGCACTGAGGTTGATTCAGCCTCTAACAGAAATGAGTACCAGGAATATTTCCTGGGGGTAAAGGCAGCCGGTACGTAGGGCTGACAACCTTACCACCTTTATGTGCCGATTGTCTTGAAATCTGGGAGCCTCAAACTCCCGGAACCCTAACGGCCTGTCCAGGCCTCTAATGGGATTGCTTTATCTTTACGTCCTGAATGCTTCCTTTCATATCGCCTTCAGTGCCAGGATAACTGTTGACATTTATTCTATAATACGATCTACAATTAAGAATCAATGGTAAAGGTTCGTATCTGGGAACATATGAGGCCATAATCCCCTGCTTATCATTCTATCAACAAAAAATTCGCTAAACAATACGTAGAATCATATGAGGTGATGTGGGCTGTTGCAATGTCTTGCTGAAAAGAAGCACAGGTAAACTGGAAGGTCTTCAAGATACAGTGTCTGAATTTTCCTACATACTGGTGTGTATATATGGTCCCGGAAAAAGACGAACCCAAACTAGCCGCACTAATAGCACACCACAAACCAACACGAACATCACGCAGGGTCATTTCGTAGATTACAATCAGATTTGCTGTAGACCGATGTCTGTTATTTTGAGATTTCGCTGTCCGCTGAGCCGCACACAAACATCATCAATAAATGCAACGAGTGTGGAGACACCCGTTCCATTTATCCAGCAGGCATTGAATGAAGATACCAGTACAAAAATTCAGCCTTGCTTCACGATTGGCGTCGTTGAGTTTGTGAACAAGTTATCCTTCATGCATGCAAATGCAGCAGTCTCCTTGCAATTCACAGTGATAATGCGGATACGCCAGTTTGCTCCACCGATAAGGCACTTGTGGTGGGGAAGCTTAACGTGATACACATCATTGTACAAGCGGGTCGATAGCAAGAGACGAATGATTCTGGTCATAGGCTCATTCCCCTGAACAGATACTCACTTAAAACCACAAAAACTAAGTTTAACTTTCTTCACGATAGCCAAGTACTTTTTTTGACGTTCAGATGACTGTGCATCGTGATATATTCTTATAATAAAACCAACCAGATACACTGATTTCTCAAATTTATTTTGGAATAAAACTCTGCATGTTTCGGACCGTTCCTCTGTCAATCATCAGGAGTTCTACACTGTACACACAGCGAGCAGGATCAGGACGGAACCAGTTCCGACCAGATCCTGCTCGCAAGCTGTCAGCAAAACTGTATGACATATACCATTGCTGTGTGTACGGTGTAGAACTCCTTACGATGGACAGAGGAACTGTCCGAAACATGTAGAGTTTTATTCCAAAATAAATTTGAGAAATTAGTGCATCTGGTTGGTTTTATTATAAGAACTGTCCGAAACATGCAGAGTTTTATTCCAAAATAAATTTGAGAAATTAGTGCTTCTGGTTAGTTTTATTATAAGAATAACCAAGTACCTAGCTGATTTCAAACCAGGACTTCCTTAGTATAGTTGCATAGAGTTGGCGGTACAGTACAAATACATATTATGCGTAAAAAGAGATGCTTCTAAAATGCTGATATTACGAAGCAAGTGAACAACTGTTAACTACATTTGAGAACTTGGTTCTAAACAGGTAAGCTTAAGTATGTAGCACTGCTTAACATTTAGGGGGAAAGTACGAAGGTAATGCGCGCAATTCGTACAGAAATTCGTTACGCATTCCTTGAGCATTACACAGAAAACTTTAACGGCGGTAGATGAAGGTATTTCCCACAACCTGTGCGTAACAGACGGTTCACCGTGTCCAACAACCGACGAAAATTTACTCTACGAACGTTTATTAAGACCAAAGCCTTCCATTATCATTTCATACAAATGTTACTGCATACTGTTGCAACATGATAGAAAGTGTACAACAGTTCATGTTTTTCTCATTAAATTCATAAAATTTAAACATATTTGGACAAAAGTTACAAAATAGACGGTAATATTTTACGCAGTATGCGATGGTTCTATATGTCATTTATTCTAACAAATTTTGCAACATTTGTCCGTAAAATGTAGAACACAAACACACACTACAACTTCATACCACTACGTTTTCCATTACTACGTGCGAATTTCTCGCATTGCTGACGAACTGTTAGCTACCAAAGAAGGCCACAATCGCGCGCATTTAGGCATATACGAGTACTTATTTCATATGTGAATTCGCTAAAACTCTGCTTTAGTTCTGAGAATTTCCATATGTCAAGTAAGGCATCAGAGCGAGTTTGGAAGCCTAAGAGAATACAAAAAAAAAATCAAGAAATAATTAATGACAACACGTTATTGCGAACATTCTACTTGTGAGGCAGACAGGTAGCTTTTGTACAGGTTTATTCAAAATGATTGTCGGGGTCATACACAATACACTCCAGATGCAACCCCGTGTGATTTCTTTCTATGAGGTTACGTCAAGGATCAGGTTTATGTTCCTTCTCTTCCCGCAAATATCCCGGAACCGAAGATACGAATCAAAACTGCCATTAAAACCATCACCGCTGACATGCGGAACGAACTCGATTATCGTGTTGATGTTTTTAGAATCACAAAGGGTGCACATATAGAGCACCTGTAAGGTATGTAACAAAAACTTGGAGTGTTGTTCTATCACCATCATCATCATCATCTTCCTCCATGGATTAGGTCGTTCGACCTGTTCCGGAATCGGCGCATTGCCATCGTTTCCTGGGGCGTCCACGGTCTCTTCTTCCTCAAGGATTGTAGTTGAGGGCGTGTTTCGAGAGTCTGGTGTTGTCCATTCTTTCGAGGTGGTTGATCCAGCTTTGTTTGTATTTGAGTCTCACGTCTTGTATTCCATAGATCTCTAGTTCTTTCCTTATGACTTCGCTTCTTATTTTATCCAGTCTTGTGTATCCCGTAACACTTCTTAGAAAGCGCATCTCTGCAGCTTCTAGGCAGTGTTGTTCTATTAAATAAAAAAATACATATACTCCTATCTCAAGTGTATTGTGTATGACAAGTTGTTAAATCCCCGACAATCATTTTGACTAACACTATACTTGGTGTTTTATAAAGATTCACCTCAGTGGTAAATATAAAAAGCGAGGGTATAATGAGTAGTGTAAAGTTTATCTTTGACCAGGAGGAGATTACATTGTCTGAGGGTCTCGGTATCCACGATAACGCGTGTATAAACCAAGAGGTTAAATGTACACATTCAGCAATGACGTCTTCATTCGGTGCTCCGGGCATCTCGTTTATTCAACAACACGCTGCCCTTTGAGGCTAGCACAACGGCAACAACAAATACAGGTACTGGAGATACGTTACGATGTACCTAGCAGCGTTTGATCGGAACCGCAAATTCCTACGGCGCGTTCACCGCAACATACAATACGACAATAACAACAGCAACAACGAAACCGTAACGCTATAAACAGAACACGCTAATGCGACAGTGAATTCCAAAGGGAGTGTACGGCGTCCTTTATTAACTTCCACAAATGCACAACAGCACAGTTCACAGTTCAGTGTTGTGTCATATATTATCCATTATTAATACTTATAAAATAGACGTTCCTCTAAATTATATACATGCCTATACACAAACTGTTCATGCCTCACAGAAAATACAAAATCCGTGTCCATTACAAAGAACAACTGCTTGATGCTGCAACCGAAAATATCGTTGTTTAATTCGGCAGTCGCACGAAACAATCACAATTTGTTGCGAAATTCCAGCATGTGATACATACAATTATCATTGAACTTCAAGGAGTCAATATCCTGGGCCTAAGAGTTGTGCAAAAAAGTAATACTACTAAACTATTTATTTTACTGAGATATGAGATTATACCAAACTAACTAACTCAATGGAAGAGTCCGTCTTGAGAAGCTAACAGGTCCTCAGCTAGTCAAAACAATCCCCAGATTTTAAGGAACCCGATAATTTATTACCGCATTCACAAAAGCCCTCCACCCGTCCCTATTATCAACTAGATCAATCCAGTCCATGACCACATTCCACGTCTTGAAAATACATTTTAATATTATTCTCGCATCTACGCCTGAGTTTTCCAAGTCGTCTCTTTCCATCAGATTTCCCCACCACAAACTTGTACCCGCCTCCTCTCTTCTCCATAGGTGCTACATGCCTCACCCATTTCATTTTTCTTGATTTGATCACCCGAATCATATTTGGTGAGGCGTACAGATAATTAAGCTTCTCGTTATGGAGTCTTCTCCACTCCCCTGTTACCACACCCCTGTAGGCCCAAATTTTCTCCGCAGCACCATATTCTAGAACACTATCAGCCTACGTTCATCCCTCAATGTGAGCGACCATGTTTCACATCTATAAAAAATAACAGTTCTGTATATATATATATATATATATATATACATACATACATACATACATATAAGTCTTTCTATTTTTGGATCGCAAACCGGACGGCAAAAACAAATCTGCACCGAATGATAGCAAGCATTCCCTGACTTCAACGTGCTCTTAATATCGTCCTGAATGGAATTTTCATTCGTCAGCGTCTTTCCCAAATACTAGAATTGTCTCACCCTTCCAAAGGACTTATTCCCACTCTACATATTGTGATTTCGTCCTGCACTCTGATCTACAAACATGAACATGTACTTAGTTTACGACACTATACCAAAAACTGGATAAATTGTTGGCGAGTAGTTTTAGTAGGCCTAATTAGAAAAAATAATTTAGACTAAAAAAATTGGTTATATCCTTCGCATTCAGACTTCATTTCACCCCTGTGCCCCTTGTAACAAAACAGCAAAGTGGAATAGTTTCCCCACTTTACTTCAATTTCTTCGAACCACTCCTTCAGCCATTCCCATATACTTTTCCAAAGTTCTCATACAATTAGTCCTTATTTTCTCCCTTTGCCTTTAAGCTTACTTCGGCTTCACACTCAGAACTACGAGAAAGAAGCAGCAGATCACTTGTTTGTATTACTCTTCACTGAATGGTCTGTGTGGTTTTTGTAGAATGCCGAATTGCATCACAAATGGATTTTGTGTAACTTTATTATGTATTCATGACAATATACTGCCTATCTGGAGAGGAGTGCATCGTTTGCCTCTGCATACCTCCCACAGGAATTACAGTAAAACTACACGTATCACATCCCACAAACAGTTTTAAATACGTATTTCGCACTCTTGGAGATGTAACAGAAACACAAGGACACGGAAGAATGGACATTACAATGCCAAGACCAGACAGGAAATAATGAGCCTCATCATGTGCACACATGAGGATATCTTGATGGACAAAATTATGCATTGCTGTTTCAAAACATCACACCGGTGGGTTGTGACCATTTTTACAAGAAATTCCAAGAATCACAACACAGATATTTCCTAATATATTTTAGCAAAATTTCGTAAGACTGGAACTGAAATAATTGTTAGGAAATTTCTTTTCCTCTTTCAGATAACTTCAACTTTACAGTTTAACATTCATAGATCCGTGCATCGCTAATGTATTCGCAGAGTACAACCAACAAGATGCAACGATTCACAATTTATTTATTTCTGTAAGACGCTCTACGTGTTTCATGCGGGTTTTCCGTCCATCAACAGGAACTTAAAACTTCACATACAGCGT
>Ga0123357_10004888_pt1 | contig 15890 bp, 8 predicted proteins | sample TergutEmb28metaG_FD_89873 | JGI IMG/M metagenome (GOLD analysis project Ga0123357, IMG submission 89873) | Embiratermes neotenicus P4 segment gut microbial communities from Petit-Saut dam, French Guiana - Emb289 P4 | ecosystem: Host-associated > Arthropoda: Insects > Digestive system > Gut ... | reverse complement strand
TGCGGGTGATAAAATCGAGAAGAATGAGATGGGCTGGGCATGTGGCGCGTATGGGTGAGGAGAGGGGGTGTATAGGGTCTTGGTGGGGAAACCGGAGGGAAAGAGACCACTGGGGAGACCTATGCGTAGATGGGTGGATAACATTAGGTTGGATCTCCAGGAGGTGGAATGTGGGTATATGGACTGGGTTGGGTTGGCCCAGGATAGAGACAGGTGGCGGACGCTTGTGAGTGCGGTAATGAACCTTCGGGCTCCGCGAAATGCGGGGAATTTCTTGACTAGCTGCAAACCAGTTAGCTTCTCAAGAAGGACTCTGCACCATGGAGTAAGTAAGTAAGTGTGAAGAGCCTTCTGATTTGCAAGTATGAAAAGCACACGTGGGTGGAAGCTAGGCTACTAGTAGCATAGGCTATGGGGAAGTATTTGTAAGGGTTGACGGCGTTCACGGCAAATTTCAATACAATTTTCTCCCGCAGTCTGGCGTATGAAAGTTCAGTTATTATCGGCGAAGTACGATCATTCCCTACATCACCTTGGCGATGGTGGCAGGGAGCACTTCTTTGAAACAATTGATTTCACACGACAAAACTGTGAGGAGATTTTAGTTCCAGCATTTGCGAGATGAATTATTTCTATATTGGATGTAGCAAATCAATTTGTTAACAAGCATCTGTGCGTTACGTAGTGTGCAGAAAAACGTTTAAACAACCTTCACTCTAGTAAAGGAATTGTCAAGTAACATTTGTGAACCGGATACAATAAGAAACCTTTAAACAAGCAAAAAAAAAAAAACTAGTGAAAGGGTGTATCAGCTAGATGCAGACAACGGGCAGAAAGATATTTCCTAGTCGGATTTAGTGGAAGAAATTGGTGGATTTGGAGTATGTGCAATGGGCTTTTGTGACGCTCCGTTTGTTAGTGAGGCAGAACAACTTCTGTACAAGCATCTTTACCCTTGAAGTAGCAGAACACATAGTGTACAGGATCTGAAACTTTGACATAACTGAACAGCGTATATACAACACCTGCACCTTGGATGTAGCGGAACAACTTATAAACAAGCATCTGTGAATTGGGTGAATCAGAATATATTGCGAATACGCATTTTTGATCTGAATGCAACAGAACTTGTGAACAAGCATTTTCGAGTCTGCCATAGTAACAGCAATATTTAGTAAACTATAGTTTTGGGGCCAGATGTGTTAAAATAACTTACGAAGAAGAATTTTTGAAGCAGACATTTCAGAAAGTGTGAAAAAGCCTATTTGGTCTTTAAAAGAACAGTATCAACTGAAGTACCTAGACAACGAGTCATCAGTTTCTCTTCGGATTATACAACGGTTTATTGTATTTATAGTACTGTACCGCCATTAAATAACCGTATTACTATTAATATTGCCCCAGGAGGATTGGCCTTTCGGAAGCCTGTTTCGAACTCAACTATAAATTAAACTGGTCCTTCCCTTTACTACGACGTGTTTGGACATATCCTTTCCGTCCAGAAACACGCTTCTGCCTTTCTGCTTTGCCTTCGGCTGAACCGGAACAGTGAGGTTCTCATAAGTTGGAAGGTTTGCCTTTGTTTCTTATAGTTTCGTAATGTAACCGCTCTCTGAAAATAAATAGAGAATATAGCATTTCTAATAGTGATTTAAGGACTCACGTGCTTGCACTTTCAATTATTTTTCCATCTTTCTTTATTGCATCCCATGAGTCCCTTCCACACCGTATATTCTGTTCAGGTATATCGGTGTAAAGAGGTACAGATACAGACCACGTGTAAGCCACACAGGCATATGGGAAGCGGAGGTACAGGTCCACACATTGATGACTAGATGAAGGTGAAGGAGCAGTTTCACGATCCCGCCTCTGTATTTCCTGGGAATGGGGCTTCATTGAATAGAAGGCTGGGTAGGCCCACAGTCGGTCTGGGCGTTTTAGAGAGAAGAAGAATCTCTTGCCTCTGCCGAGAATAGAACCACAGTTCCTCGGCTGCCCAATCCGTAGTCTAGTTACTATACCGACTGCATTACCTTGACATGTGGCTTTATTACGATAAAATTCACTTTCATTTTGAACTTCTTGCATTCACCTTGTAAATAAATACACTGTGAGCACTACTACTACTGCTACTACTACTACTACTACTACTACTACTACTACTACTACTACTACTACTACTACTACTACTACGGTGACTAGCTTCCTATATTTCCATCATTCACATTTAGGTACAAGTGAAAGAAAAAATTATAAAAGACATTAACTGTACCGACCATCGTCTTTCTTTAGAGGCCACTCCTCATGAAGTTGTTCAAGAAATTCACATCTCTTTATGGCGCCGGAAAGTTCATTACCACGTTCACAAGGAACCGTCGATCGTCACTAACCTGCATTAACTGAGTCCAGTTCACATTCCCATCATTTCTTTAACATTCGTCTTGCCGCCAACGTTTGTGTATCTGAAATGGTACCTTCACCTTCACAATTTCCTGCTAGTTTCGTAAACATTTCTCACTTCTCCCACGCCTGCTACACATACTGCTCACTTCATGTTTCGAGACATGATCACCAACCTAACGGTACCTGATGACCGTACTAAAATCCCATATATCAAAACCAGCCTTCCCATGTTCGTCGCTGTACCAGGCACCTTCACTTCACATCACTCAAAAAAGAACTGCAGGCTTTCCTCGTCCGACGTTGTACCTCTTTAACGCTGGCAAATTTTAACGACCAAAGATTCGACGAACTTTGTCGAATTCGGATTAACATTGTTTTAGCCGGCAGCTAGCGGGATCTTCAATGGCCAGACGTTGGGGTATTTCAATTCGTTCTTACGGCAGTCAACGTTCTGCTCCACGCTCTATCGCTCTATTAGCCATTTTCAAGAGCATAATCCAGACTTCAAAACTTCATATTGCTGAGGAGCTATGTTACTGTAGAGGATTATGAATGTAAAGAACACTCATTAAAATATTAGATCAGCCAAAATCATGTTATAGTAATAATGGTGTGTGGAAAATACATTCTGTTACTTACATCTTCAATTATACAGGAAACTCATACCATCAACGCAAGGTAAGTCTTGCTGTGGTATGTTGTTGATATCGATAAACATCAAATTCCCTTTCCTTTCCTCGCCGGTACACGGACTAGTTACGTACTAGCATTATTGGCGTGTCGTACGTTGTGTCACTGCGACGTGAGGTAACGTGACACAGTACTATCACTTGGACAGTGTTCAGAACACTCCCTGACAAACATAATAGGCAGTCACCAGAATACCGAATGGGCTGCTAAAGCAATGTGTCAGTAGGTCCAGTCTGAAAAACACTAACATCATTCCAAACAGTTGGCACATTCTTCTTGCCTTCCGGGTGTACTGCTATGTTTTGGTTTTGATACTGCATTATATGAACTGCTGTTTTGTGCTTTCGTTATATACACACAGAGATTATATCACGCCTAATGACGTGTCATGAAAGTACTTTATTCAAATAAAGCATATACTGTACATTTATCCGTGATATGCTCTCGATTAACAGACCTTTCGGAAATTGGTTTTTATTCCGTCATCAGAAAGAGTAGGACAACACTGCTGTGGCCACTAGATGCAATAACGTCTACACTTGAATCGGAGCTAGAGGTTCTGTTCAGCAGCAGTTTTCGCACCAAGCACTAATTTGTAAGCGTCTGTCATATGTATGTGTTATGAAATGTCAAGATAATACAGCATCAAATAACGTGATGCAGTGGCTGTCACTCCTGCTTCATGTTCTTGGAGAACATCAAAATAGAAATGGTGTTAGGGAAATTTTACTCCGATTTGTATCAGCCCAATAAAAGGTAAAGCAGCCCCGTTACAGGCCCGGAGGGGTCCAGAGGGTTCCAGGAAGTTAAGATTCCCAGATTTCGTGACAACGGCACAGGATGGTGGTAGGTTGTTAGCCTTAAGCACCGGCCGCCTTTACCTCCAGGAAATATTCCTGGTACTCATTTCTGTTAAAGGCTGAGTCGACCCCAGGGCCATAGTGCGATCGGAAGGATTTTATGTCAATGAAAATCCACTGACACCAGCTGGGATTGAACTAGCGACCTTCCAATTTGTAGAACAGCACCTTAACCTCTGTGCTACCGCGGTGCCCTGTCAGCCGAATGCAATCGATAATTAACCTTTTAAAAACTAAACGTAATCTGCTTTATATAAGGAATCAGTCAGTACCGCGCTGTAAACACTTTCCACCGCGGATATAAAAACCAATCAGTTAATGGTATATAAAGCAAATGTCGCTGTCTGTTCTGAGATAAGTACAAACACTCAAAGCAAAGCGAGCACCGTGTAGAATTTTTTTAGTGTTAAACCTGGTGGTACGTACAGAAACCGCTAGGTTTTTAAAGATTAACATTAACCCAAAACACAAGCCTACGAATTTTTTCAGAGCTGGCCTATTTTATAAATAATTTGTAGATACAACAAACGCAGTTGTGATAAATCTACAGGTTTTCTTTTGAAATGTGTTATCGATTAATGCATAAAAATAAAAATATTTTATTGTCTTAATTAGCTTTATAGACAAACTTGTATACCGCAGTGCGTTACAACAGGGGTGCACAAATTTAAATTGTGAACGGTGGCGCCAAACAGATCTGGTTACGCTGTATGAAACTCGCTTCCTTTCACCAGCCCGACGCCCCAAAATTTTGAGGTGGCTACTAGATATTTCGAAAAGTTTTGCACCCCTGCGTTACAAAAACCTTAAGGCTGTTTCTGCCACGACACTTCGGAACAAGGTGGACAAGACGAAGGAACTTAAGCAATACACTCTATCCTCTCAGTGGAATTCAGCACTGAAAATTTTCAGATAATGTATTTTGGGAAGAAATTTGTTCCAATAAAATATAGTTTGTCTGCCAGTAATTGTGAGAACCATGCGAAATTTTAGGTTCTAATGGCGGTAAATATGAAGGTACGTTCACCGGGACGTGACGACATACAGCTTTCAAATACGTACTACAGCGTCGGGGGAACCCACTTCCTTAGGACGGACTACGTTGAAGGCAGAATTTGATACACACATAATGTACCGATTACACTACTATACATTCCAGAAGACAGTAACGACTAAGCTATTTGTCATTTCTTCACTTGTTCCGAGCAGATGACACAGATGTCGCAAACAAGACGGACATGAGTTCCTCTTTACCGTGTAACCTCCTGAACTTGAAGAAGTGTCGTGCCTAGAATTGGGTTTCGCACTTCGCGGTGCCAAGTCCCATAGAAGAACACAGACTCGCAGTCTTCGCTTTGTATGAATAACAGCCGATTGAGTACACTTCCTGCATAGTTTCTTTCAGATACCAAGTACTCTCAGGACACAACAGCGCACTTAACTTTTTTTAAATACAACAAACCTGTATTTGTACTAATACATATGTAAGTGATGTTATATACTCAAATAATGTGCTTTCTAGGCACCGTATCATTTCTCTAAGCGGGAAGTTTATTGTGCTTTGAGAAAGATCCATCAAAGACTTCCTGAGACTAACAACCTTGACTGATATCAGTGGCTTTTCCAAGTTCACTGCAGAACATTTCGAGATAAGACCATAAAGTAAACCTCAGAAAGTTTCCCATATATTAACTGAAAGTAAATCTGATCTAGTGGGCCGGGTAGCTCAGTCGGTGTAGAGACTGACTACGGGCTGGAGGGTCCGGGATCGAATTCCGGTGGGGACGAGATTTTCCGCCCGTCCAAACCGGCCCTGGGGCCCACCCAGCCTCCTGTACAATGGGCACCGGCTCTTTCCCGGGAGTAAAGTGCGGCCAGGGCGTGCTGCTGACCACTCACCCCCTTCTAGTGCCGCGGTCATGGAAGAGTAGAGCTATACCTCTACTCACCCTCTGGGCCACACCGGGTCTGTAACGGGATCACTTTACCTTATTCTTATAAATCTGTCGGTCTAACGCGTGGGTTTGCCGCCGCTCGCTTGCTGGGATTGGAGGTTCGAATCCCGCTGGAAGCATGGATGTGTCTCTTGTAAGTGTTGTGTTTTGTCAGGTAGATGTCTCTGTGTCGGACTGATCACTTGGCCAGAGGAGCCCTACCGAGTGTGGTGTGTCTGAGTGTGATCGTGAAGCCTCGACAATGAGGACGCATTGACACCCTAGGGGATGTCGCGCCATGAAAAAAAAAAAAAGAATCTAACCGATTTAGGAATCCAAGAAGCAAATTACAAATAGACAGTAACCATGCCTCCCTGCTAATTTAGACTGCCAATTTAGAGTACAGAAGTAACAGAAATGTCCTCTTATTACAAGATGTAAAAGAAAATGGGTCAAACTAACTGTAATGCGATACAATAAGGCATTAGGTAATAACAGAGGAGCATTCGTACTTTACTGCCGAGATAAGACAAGGTACATGTAACACAAGTACGTAATTTTAGAGAAAATGAAGAAAATTATACTATCCTCATTCAATAGTTTTGCCGACGTACACCTCAGATAACGGTTTACTTGCATGCTAGCGTTCACGCTACCAACATGCTAGGCACGTCGATAATTGCAACTGAGACCAAGATGTAGCCATACTAACTAAGAAGATGTGCTGCGCATCAGTAATGATGCGTTCCGATAAGCCTACGTGATCGCATAAATGATTCTGGTATGTGCACATTACAACAGCAAGCGAGACTCATGAACACTTTCATGAACACGACTATTTCATATGTTATCTTATATCATTTTCATTCCATTTAAATTATTCTTTCTCCCATTACTAGCTTACTGCCCACGGTGAAAATCTAAGACGTGCAACCTTTGGCCCTCAGACCTGAAAGCTTGTATGTCACTCGAAATTCACCAAACCGCATTTGAATCTGACTAACCTATGTAATATACGCCTATACTGTCTACAATATACAGAAAAGTGTATAAAAATCATACTTTTTTTTTAATTTTACGGACTGACTTTTTCACCATTTTCACGTAACAGTAACAACTAACTAACGTTACAGTAGCAGAAGGTAAAGGTTACATACCTTTGATATCTAACAGAGTGACGGTTTTATGAGTCCTCTAATACCCATCTCAGTGTTATTCTTGCAACACATCGGTCACCGAAGTGGGAATTTTCTAAGACTTTCCCCCAACAATACCCTGCACACATAGGCTGTTTACCTATCTGAGCAAAATATCCACTCTGCCGTGGCCCCGTAGATCCTACTAGCCTAATAAAACTATGAAACTGATACAATTACGAAGTCCCTGTTTATACAGGCTAATAAACGAAACTATTTTCTTCCAAGAAGGAGCCGGGATTGCGTAGTTGTTACAGTGGCTAGACTACAGGCCGGAAACTCGAGGAATTGTGATTCGATTCCCGACAGGGCAAAGCGTCCAGATCGGATCTGGAGTTCGGCCAGCTTCCTGTGTAATGGGTATTGGGAGCGATCTCCTCGGAGATAAAGTGGCAGAAGCGTGAAGCAGACCACTCGTGCCACAGTTAATAATGAGTGGAGGTACACTTCCACTGTCCCACTGTATCATTCACCATGTGCACAGGGACTACTTTACAAGTATTTGCTACTAAGAGTATTCTTCTACGCACTTTGTTTCCAAAAACTTTAATAAACTATTTATGTTTTGTTCTTAGAACACTATAATACGTTGCATAGTTCAACAGAATCACCTTAATTTACTTAATTATTCCAGGGGAAAGTAGGGTCATCTCTGTACTGTTCAATCTACAGACATATCAACACCCTCCCGCGCCGTGTCTACTGCTACAGTACCACAATCCCCTGTTACTGACACCAACAAAAATGCAGTTGATGCGTCCATCGGCCCCGAAATTACAAACTAACCAACTCTGTAATCCTAAAGCAGATCATATTGCAAATTTTTAGCATACGGTTACTGTATTGTGACGTTACATTCCACTTAGAATTTGGTGTTTCCAGTTAATTGATTTCAAAGAAGTCGGAAGAATGACTATGGACTTGGCATTCAAGTGCAAATTGTTAGCATGTCCATATTCGCGGTTTGAACAGACACAGTAAATTTCTCCGCGCTGTTGGTAGAAACTGCCTGTAAAGTAACACACAGCATTCTTTATCAGTTTGTTAACACGTGAACGCATTGAGTACTAATTCGCCGGACTGCAGGAATTCTTTCCTTGCTGGCCCTATACCAACTTCACCTCTCGCTTTCTATTTGTTCATTATTCCTTCGCAGATCAATTTACTTTCGTGAGAGTATTTCAAATGAAAACGAACAGTCTATTCTTCACCCTCAGTATCCTAAACATTAGTCATAGTATTGTCCTCCCGTCTACGCCTACTTTTAGGTCTCGCATTTATTCAGGTTCCATTCTTTTCAACTCCCATGCATGCTACATACTACGCACACTTAAACATCTTTGATTCCATCGCCCTTATAAGACAGAGACCCTTCCTGACAGGGCTACATGCAGACACTTTACGTGTTATACCAGTCACCTTGACTTCCGGACAGAAGCTATCGGCTTCCTCCCACAATCCCCGCCGAATGCGCAAACACGAACAGCATGAAATATGCAGTTCCTCTTTATATATATATATATATATATATTAATTTTAAATTAGCGCTTCGTCAAAGGAAATTATTTTGTGTAGAAAACGTGAAACAAAATGTACAGTGTGTTGCCTAGTTCTTCAGTTACCCTTCACATTGTTACGGTTGGCGTTACGCACTTTTTTTACCGGTTCGGTAGCCCTAGTGGGCCTAGACATTCTTACAGTTGAGGTTTCTAGATCATAATCAGGCACACCTCAGTCGGTAGGACTCCTCTGGACGAGTGATAGGCCTGTCGCAGAGACCTCTACCTGACAACACACAACATTTACAAAAAACAGATATCCATCACATCCGTGATTCGAACCCGCAATCCCAGCGAGCGAGCGGACGCATACACCTTAGACTGCTGACACCGGGATCCGCGTTACGCACTTTCAGCAGACAATAAAATTGTTCCGTTATCAGCCATCATCTGCCAGACCACCAAAGGTCGCCTGTAAGACACAGCGCACTAACAATTTCATAACCCAAAAGAAAATATAAGGATTACAAGTGATGATTTTTTTTGGTCTGTTTAACGGTGCTTTCATAGCGCGTAGGTCGTGTGTCTCCTAACGAGAGACGACAAACTGACAAAGAACGGCGAATTGGAGAGGATATGAAATTAACCGAAGAGTGGCCTATTTTGAGACAAATTTTCAACAAGATTATTATGGACGGTGCTGTATTCATAACATCCAATTTTACGGTGGTTTTTGCAGTTGCATCCTTACTAATAAGGACATGTTTCCTATTTCTGTATTATTGTACGTTCACATGATTATAGCAAAGATAATATGTTTCGCCTTTTATCGGCTAAGCCATCCTCAGGCCGACTTGTTGAAATAAATAGAATATTGCTAGTACATCACAGGGCCTCTTCACAACAGATGTGCATAGAAGTATCTTTTTGTGTTCTCACAATCCGAACTGAGGATGGCTGAAATATTACGAGACAAAACAAGTCCTTCTTAATATTACATAAACTTGTATTAAATACAGAAATACAGCAGTAAACAAAGAAATCCATCTTCATCAGATACGGACACAATGGGACGCGTTCCTTTAAAACACAGCGCCCTTGCGTACTAGAGTACTTCCGCAGCTCTTAACCTTTTCACGAAACACTGCGTATGCATTTTACTGGCATGTAATCAGTACCTTCATGTATCGTCCCGTTTGGTCTTTGTTCCATCTACAAAGACTTCGTCCAACGTAACCCATATTACAGGAGGTGTTTGGTCTCATGCGAACTTCGGACAAAGTACAAATTTCGCTTTAGGCGTCTGAATGACTCACACGTACTTGGGGTATCTCCATTTATGTCAAGATACACGTCAGCGTGCGCAGCTTCGACAGCGCCTCCTTCCAGTCGTGATCCTATATTCCATGTCCAGTGGGAATGTTGTCACTGTTCCTTCCAACTCGCAAATCACGGGTCTCTAGCACATTTAGTGCAGAGTGTCACCCAAGATTTTATTCAGTTTCCGGCGGCCAGTAAGATGTCAATTACAGAAATCCTGGGTCTAGTGTCTCAACACACCTGCTGGTTTTGCTACGAATTTCCCAAATCCCAGTCAGTTACGAGGTTCCCACAGCGGCGAATAAGAATACTGCTCTCTTCTCATATGCGACGCCGTGTAGACTGGTCGGTCGTTACCAACGTTTGGGATCAACCTACGGGCTCTTCCTTGACCCCGAATAAGGGGTTAGTGGGTTTCTATGAAACGTTGACAAAAGGCTACCCGAATACGTGGTGTCATATTCCTAAACTCAGTAACTCTTCACGTCGTTCATATGGTTGTTTGTGGATGGGAAAAGAGATAGTGCTGCTGGACAGCTGTTGCAATTTGATATTGGCAGCCATATTAACACTTGGAGGGGTCCTGTACGACACCCACTTCCAACAAGCTTATGTTCATACCGAGAGCCACGAAAATTTTAATAAAATCCTATCTTAAGTTTGGTAGTGATACATGGCAGAATATCAGCTTCACTCAGTCCTGTATCTTTATTCCGAACACCTATCAGTATGTCAATAAATAAAAATACACGTGAAAATATATTCCTTAATGTAGCACAATATCTGCATTTCTAACTCTATTAAGGACTTTATGACTTTATGACTTTATGACTATGCTGCATTTTAGCTGTCAAAAATTAGTTTTCGTCTGCAACAAATAAACATCGAAAACAAGGTGGATACGAAAATACATTGTGAAACACTTTTTTTTTTTCCTGTTCAGTGGTTATCATTGAGGACTACACACTTCAGCACGCGTAGAAGAATGACACAACAACGATTCTGTTTGAACGCTTTGAATGTGTAATTCCACATTGCATGCTGACCCTATAAGATTTCTACGACTGTATTAAGAAGACTGAGTCCAAGCTTTCCACTGTGTATAAAGGAAATACACGTGTTAGGCAATTACTTTCTGTTTGTCATTCTATTTTCACCCATTCAGGAGGCAGACAACCTGAAAGGTTGCAGTAGTCCGGACATGAGTTGAACTGTTACGTTAGCTGAGAATATAGCCCTCTACTTTCCCTTGTTATTGTTCACATTATATCGCAACAGAGCGTTCACCATGCCAATAACACTGAAGGTGCGTGGTGTAGATTTAATGTTTATGAATAATTTATCATGTTGTTGTCTACGGTGATGCGCGAAGAAAGTTTAAGCAGGTTAAGAAATTCTAAATATCAGCTTGGCAGCATCCAATTCACAAAGTTCAGTCTTCTCAAACACGCTTAAATTAGTAAATATTAACTCACATTATAGTACAACTGTTTATGTTTTGGGGTTTCACGGCGTTCTAATGCTATAAAATTCTCTCGGACTGACAGCCGCGTCAGGTCGTGGAGATAGACCAAGGTTTCAGAGACAGGCTGACTCTGATGGTGGAGACGGAGTCGGTGACTGAAATGCAGTTCTGCTGTAACTACAGTACCTGCCGCGGCCATCGGTCCGGAAGGGTTTTAGTGGAAGGCAATTTTGATTATTTTGCATTGATGTGCCACACTAAGGGGAGGACATCGATTTAGAATATTCGACAATAGGGCATTAAGATGAAAATTTGGTACTAAAATAGAAGAAATAATAGGAAGCTGGAGAAAAATACCAGATGGGGAGCTTCATAATTTTAAATTCTCACCAAATATTATTAGGGTAATCGAAAGAAAGGGAGTCGAACAGGAGAGAATAAAACGCAAGACAGAGCTGAGACGTTAAGACAGAATTTAACTGGAAAAACTGAAGGGGAAAAAGCCACTTGGAAGAACAATGCGTGGAAGGAAGAATATTAAAACGGATATTTGAGAAACAGGCTGTACAGGCGTGGACTGGATTCGTTTTGAATCAGGTTAGGTTCCAGTGGCAGGCTTGTGGCATCAACAATGTATCCGCGATTTCCATTGAATCCCGGAAACTTACTGAAATACTAAGCGGCTATCAACACTACCACTACGTACAAGTGAAATATGTACGACTGATATCAAACTCCTTTTATCTACGTCAGTCTTTCGTCTTTCTCTTTCTTCCGGCCTGTGGTGCTTGCTCTAGTAAGCCCATTTAAGAAACTCTACAACCTTGGACAACGTACGCCAATAATACTATCGAATATATTATTGTTTTACTTACAAAATTACAACTAATAGTTCATAATCTGTAGGTCTACTAAATATAAATCTTGTCACTGCATTGTGTTGATAATTTAAAACACTGTTACCGAATCACGACGCAGTTTACAGTGCCCTCCAGGCGGTAAAGCTTTTCTGCCATTTTGCAGCAATGACGAAATTATGAGGTCTGAAAACTAACCTGAAGGAGGGCGTTGGTTGTTACGGGGACCTTTGGTCTATCAGACAGCCTACACAATTCTTGCGCATAAACATGGGCCCACAGTGTTTTCACTGAGAGCACAACTTTTCCTTAGGACAAGGACAATGTGTCCGGTGACTGGCCGCGAGCTGAATGATGTTTCAACCCCTCCAAAAAAATACGGGTTTTGTCTAAACCACATTGTATAGACCAGCTCTGCGGCCTACTGCCAAATAGGTAAATGGCGGCACCTCGTATGCGGTAAGGCGGAACAAGCCCTCAGTTACTCATTCACCCCCAACCAGAGCCGAGTTTAGCGCTTGCAGTCCTAGGTGAAGTACCTGGCGAAGTGTTCAGAAACTCATAATTTTGCCACACAGTGTATTTTCAAGCGTTCCGTGTGATTCTCACAAGCCATGATTATTTCCCTAGCCGTATGTAAGTACAGAAAAAGCTGCTATATTAGTCACTGGATGATGCAGGAAGCTCCGTTAGCCGCGAACTAACTAGGAAACGCATTACAGATCACTATTCCATCCACCGACATCGCCCAGCACTGATACTGAAAGTCTGGCCAGTTAATTATTAGTCCTGCTGGCTTATAGATTAAATATACATCATGATACTCCAGGAGTTATGGAAAGGGAACAGAAATTGCGACAGAGAAAACGGGACAGGTTATAAAGTGGTAAGAAAAATGGTTTTGTCTGCCCATGAGGTTGTTTGGTACACTAACATAAATATCAGGAATAACGTAATTACATTTGGCAACCCTGTGGTCTCGGTGGTGCCGGTATCGCAACATTTGATGTAATTCATTTAATTACTATTTGGGATCCGAAATGTGAGAATAGTTAACTCCGTTATCAGCCACGGGATCGTTTCGCGAACGAATACTGACCCCTATAATGGTGTGATGCAACCCGCGTTACATAATGTTCATTGACCTGAAGACGAGCAACTCTGTCAAGAGAATAAAGAATATATTCTCTTTTGTTACTCTTACATGCAAGAGGGAGTGAGGTGAATCACGACACCTCAGAAGCGCTTCGTGAGTGTGGGAGAGACTCGCAGCACGCAGCACTTCCGCACCACAACGCTTTCTCTGTGACGAATTTTGGCAAGGCTAATGTAAATGTTGGTTGGTTTGCCTTTTGTAATTTTAACACCTTGAAAACTAGTACTGTGTACAATTACAAACAAACTGCAACTTCTACCTCACGGGGCACAAAGTATGTCTCCTAAACACCAGCTGGTTAATGCTTCACAGGGAACTAAAAGCTTATTGGTGTCAGAATCATAGGCACGCATAATACTGTGTGGCAAACTGCACAGTTCCTGATGTTAGAATTAGAGGTACGTAATTACCACTGGGTTTAGAGGATTAATAAAGTACTGAGCTCTGTTTTGACGAGCCGGTTATAACTGAGTCAAGACCGGAGCTTGATTCTTATCAGGGGAAGAGTTTTTTTTAATTCCCATCACTGCAGTGGACCACACAGACCGGAACCTTAAATTGACCTTTGACGTCCATTTTAACCAGTTTATGACATATTAAATCTAGGTATATTTCTACTGCCCCATTCGTCTTCATGCCGTGGTGTTTAATGGCTGTAGGATGGAGAAAATGGTGGAGTAAAGAAGAGGCGGAACCAAATCGGTACTGATCAACACAAACTCTGTATGCATTCTTACGAGTTGCCTTAGTAAAAGAGACGTATCACCTATTTGCCTTATTTCCTCGCGGCTCGTGGAGGGACGATATCAGTACGGTAGGCCTGCTAGGCTTAAGCATTAAAGAACAAGCAGACATGACCCATGACCGCTCGCCTGAGGAATTTTAAACTTCAAAATAATTTTTACTTGTAATAGTAAAGCTACAGCTCTTTTTATCCTGTATACATGTCCTGCTTAAGAAACAGCAGTAATTCGCCATTTAGTTTAAACCTGTTGTGTTTTTTGTGAGTTATGTCAGTGCCATGTGCTGCTTCTCTAGCTATCGATGTTCACCAGCTGTTGTTAGGTAACTGAAGAACCGCGTGTCGTTTCTCTTGTAGACGGTAGACCTATCTTCAGATATCGCACTGTATGTGCTAATTCGATTTTGCCCAAAGAGTGGCATGTGTCATTTTAGAAAAATCGTCGCACTTGCGCGAACACTAGGCTTATATGAAATTATCGTCCCTTATCTAGGTGTTCTTGACTTGCAGGAACTTCATCAGCAAACGTAAGATTAATTACGAGAAACTGTAGATGGACATTAGAAAACAAAATACTGAGACCTTCGACGGTACAGTTTTACATGGTGAAATGCTTAACAGGAAAACTTAAGATTAGATTATGATGGTTCGACAATTCAACTCTCTATAGCAGACGTTAAACAGAGAAATATCAAGCATGTTTTAAACACTGTCTGGGATAAGTCAGTCTCATGCACATAGAAGACCGAAATCATGGCAATTTTGATGGGCGAGGAAAGTAGTACACGGTGGAGAGATTAAAACTGCTTGCAAAATTTAGGACGTAGACAGGCGGATAATCTTGAATCAGAGCTTAAAGAATGGGGATTGCATTCATCCGGCTCAGGGTAGGATCCACTGGTGGGCTTTTACGAACACATTAATGAAATTTAGATGGAATAACAGGCCGGAAATTTCTCGATTAGTTTAGAGTCTGTGAGATAACCAAGAATCTGTTCCGTTAAGTTGTTCCGTTACATTTATTGTGTTCCCTTGAGGACGGAAAAGCCTCACGATCGACATATTGCCCACCCAGGGAGTGTTACAGAATGTAAAAGGATTCACTATTAACGATATAATTCAGAATGGGAACTAACAAAAAAGGCAAAATATTTCAAAGCTTCAGATTACTAGCCGATTACAAAATTTGAAAATATCCGCATACTCGGGTGTGAGGCAAATTAGTACCAAGTTTTCGCGTAAACACGCTGCCTCCATCTTCATGAGAGAAGAGTAAGGGGCTAAATATATATATATATGTAAGGCACTCACTAATTTCTGTAAAACCTTTTCGGACTGACAGCCAAATCAGATTGTTCAAATTAAACACTGTTTCAGAGATCGGCTCCGTCTCGAACATCAGAAACCTCGTGACGGAGATAAAGTCGGTCTCTGAAGAGTCGGTTGATTTGAACCATCTGACGCCTCTGTTAGCTGAGAAGATTTCAACAAATTCTATCGACGCGAAATCTTCAAGACACAGATAGAGACAACATAAATTATCACATACCAGACAATAATTTTGCATGCCTTCATTGCAGTATGACATGTTTATATAGGTAAGTTTTAGAAAGAAAATGTCTGAGCAGAATATCATTAAATTGGGGCAGATACCTTTGGTCACTCTCTTCATGTTTGCGCCGTGCATCAATGATAATTAAACACTTTATTATCCAACTAATGCACAATATATAATATGTAGATACAATTAAAATTATAAAATATTTAG
>Ga0123357_10004887_pt1 | contig 15893 bp, 14 predicted proteins | sample TergutEmb28metaG_FD_89873 | JGI IMG/M metagenome (GOLD analysis project Ga0123357, IMG submission 89873) | Embiratermes neotenicus P4 segment gut microbial communities from Petit-Saut dam, French Guiana - Emb289 P4 | ecosystem: Host-associated > Arthropoda: Insects > Digestive system > Gut ... | reverse complement strand
TTTGTGTGTGGGAGCCAGGGTTGTGGTGGGGTTGGTTTAGATGAGGTTGAGTATTATAGGGGGGTGGGGGAGGGGGCACGAGGTTGGGGGTCTTACACAATTCAATAATATGAACAACACTTCCGGTTTGAATAATGCTGTTGTCTGGCAGGAAACAAGAAAATTGTGGCACACGGGGCTTGAAATGCTATGTAGTGGTGGTTTGATAAGAGAATACTGGTGCTGCTGCAGCTATACTACAGACTTTCCGCAATGCCTTCATTATAGGCTAAGAGCAACAGCACTGTTTTCCAAAGAGTACAGTGCTCATTTGTTATCATTATTAATTTCAGAGCCTTTAAATGCGAAAACAACTCTAAAAGCTCGAAATCTAGTTAGTGGCAAACAAATGCACCATCTAACTGAAAATAAATACAGACAAATTAAGACTGTGCCTATACGACTTAGTTCCCTATTTGTCTGTGCATCTGAGATGCAGTTTAGTCTGTGTGTAATAGAAAGTGGCTTTTACGTATAATTCCTTTTTTTTTTTTCTTTCAGTTTTCAAGGGGTTAAAATTCGTTACTGATTGCTTCACTTTAGAGACCGAGTTGTGTGTCTGCAACACGAAACAGCCACCTCTCTGCCTCTTCGTCAGTCCACTATGCAGTCAGCCTGTGTTAAAATAATTTGGAACGAATTATGTAGCACACTTGTTGACTGCACAAATGCACAGGAACAAGCAGGTAATTTTAAAAATATTTTACAGCAGGCCTAATTACTGATAAAAATTTTCTGATAAAATCAAGGCTCTTTCAATTAAAAATGTCTATTCATTAGTATTAAATATGACAAGGCCTATGCATCAATTTGACAAAACTGAGGGCAGGAAATATGAGAACAATAAGCCGAAGAACGGTGTTGACAAATACAGCCTTCGTTTGGTTTCTTACGAAGAATGAACGCACATTAGGGCTTACGTCAAATCGGTATGTCAATCCAAATCAGCGATTCTCTTATCAATCATAAGGGGATCAGTCCACTGTTGCAAGAAATGTGCTGTGATACTTAACTTATGCTCCATGTCTTACGTGGAAGACCACGTCTCCTGAAACATTACCATTTGGACTTATCCCCTTGTTGCACTGTGTCTGATGCTTCTTGTAACAAAAGTTTGTGTCATGAAGCAAATTGTTACATTTGACATAAAATCTTATTTCCATTAGAGGATTTGGAAAAGAAACGACTTTAATGGTTAATTTTAAATGTCGTGTACGCTGTACCACATGAAACATCACTGGAATACGGCACTGCTCTATGGCAATCTCAGCTCTGAACTTCAGAACGCACGGAAAGTGTCGCCGTCAATTTATGCAAAGGAGTAATTGTCTTTGCAACTTAAGACGTAGTATTCTTGACTAAGAAACCAGGTGGTTTCGCTGGTTTCGGAGGAACATATTGCTTCCACCTTCAGGGCAGGCGACGATTTCTACCTACCCTGAAGAAAGAGGCAGTGGGCTACTCTGTTAATTGGTAACCAGATACAAAACTACAAGATGTCTCAGCCTAGAAGACTAAAATCTAAATTTTTCGGCTGTGAACCCGGCACAATGGTTCATATTCCTTTCTTAACAGTGATGCCTAAGATACTGTGATATCTCAACAAATATTTATTTTGTTATGACTAAATCTGATACTTATATGTTTATGCTTCCCCCATTGCAACTTCCACAACAATTTTGAGGCATTCCACTCTTCCATTAGGTCCACTCTTTCACAGATTTAACTCCATCCTGGATTTGACGTTCATGTGACCGTGCATCGTGATCAATTCTTATAATAAAACTAACTAGATGCACTAATTTCTCAAATTTATTTTTGGAATAAAACTCTACATGTTTCGGACAGTTCTTCTGTCCATCATCAGGAGTTTTTCACTGTACATACAATGGCATATGTCATACAGGTTTTGCCGACAGCTTGCGAGCAGGATCAGGGCGGTATCGTCCTGATCCTGCTCGCAAGCTGTCAGCAAAACCTGTATGACATATGCCATTGTTGTGTGTACAGTGAAAAACTCCTGATGATGGACAGAGGAACTGTCCGAAACATGTAGAGTTTTATTCCAAAAATAAATTAGAGAAATTAGTGCATCTAGTTGGTTTATTATAAGACTACATCCCGAAGTTTGAAATACAATGTGAAATTTGCTGTTCCCACAGCGGTCAGTGTCCAGGTTACGTATGGTCGTCTGACATGTGACGTTGTGTAGTCCTGTACATAGGCTTCAACGTTTCGGAGAACTCTTGTGCATCCATTTTCAGGGCAGAGTATTTTGGTACCAGGATCATAAAAAACGTTGGCACTCCTCTACCACACCACACTATACCACACCCGAGTAGACCACAAAAAGTAACGACATTGTGTGAAATCGTACAGTTTCATCTACTTTAAAAATGAACTGATATGTTCGTAATTATGTCACTACAGTGTATATTTGTCACAAGATTCTCTTGACTGACAAAACCTTACGTTGGAAATTCAGAGCTTAGGTGCCTTTACTTGTCACAGACTATACCGAGATATCGACAAGACATCTGACGTCACATTAGCTGTCAGTCTTGCCGATAGCAGACGTTTCCGCGTAGGACGACATAAATGTACCGCTACAGGTTTCAGAATACTTGTATGATATATCTGACAGCTACGGAAACATTTCTCATCACGCGCGACGGCGTGTCTGGGGTATTATTTTGAGATTTAAGTGGGCGAACATATGTTTTGCTACTTACACTGAATTCAAGAAAACCCTATAAATTAAAATTTTTATTGCAAACTTGCTACACGCTGAAGAGAACATTCTATATTGTTCTGCTTAGGAGAAAGAAAGGATCTAAATATAGTCCGATCAACACTAATAACCAAGCACAATTCTGAACCATTTAATCGCCCAACAATGTATTTGTATTGTTAATAAAAATTACACAATATTGTAATATTTTATAAATCTTAATATCGCTCATTTGCGACAACAGTGTCACAACTCAAAATTTGTGCTTTTTTCAAGAGGAAAATTTAAAGGTTTTGAAGTGCTATAATTTTCTATGAGTGCAACGACGACACAACTGCTCTCCAGCAGCGAGTTTTGCAAATTGCGTTATGACACTATACCTGTTAAAAGTACATCTGCAAACGTTTCTTTCCATACCAATAACTCAAAAATGCCAAATTTTGAGTTGTGACACTCTTGTCCCAAATAAGCGATATAATGTTTGTGTTTGACGGCAGCTAAGTTAAGAAGTCTATAAATTTTAATAATTAAAGGCAATAAAAAACGAATTGACAGTTTGTAACAAACCGAATGTGCGTCAATACAGCTACAACGCCAAGGGACAGAAACGTGATGTGGACTGCATGTGATGTGGACTGCATGTGATGTGGACTGCACTCGCCTAACATTAACTGTTTCATAAATTTCAATAGGTGAGACTGAGGAAGCCACTGCGGATAGCGACTGGCCTACAGTAAAACGGAAATAAAATCAATTCGTTAAAAACTAAAGAGCTATGAACAGTTCTAATTGCAAAATACAAAGAATAAAAAGAAATAGAATATGGTCACACAGTGTGAACAATGGCAGATGCTGTGTTGAAAGACTAAATTTCTCTCATATGTTACGTCGAATACAAAATGCATATTCGCTTTACTATCAAACAGCTGAGCTGCATATTGGTCTGCACGTCCGGTATGGAAACAGTGACTTCAAATCCAACCGTCACTCGCATGCTCCTCAATTATATCGGACAGCGTTATCGCTGTATGGGAACTGTTTGACTTCTCAGTTCACAGTTCTGTCAGTTTGTTGCGTTTGCTTAGTAAATTAAGTCGACCTTGCGTATCGTATAATTCACTGACAGATATGATAAATACAGAATCGTGTAAAACAAAATGCAAAAATATTTATGGCCTTAATAAGGGCAATTTTTGACAAAACTCAGCAACTGCGGATCTGGGTGTTCGGCTCGATAGACGAAAATGGTATAGAATTTGCTTGGCATTTGTGTAAATTTGGGACAGACTGAACATTCTTTTGCATGATCTCCTTTAATTTGTGAAGCCGGGAATTTCCCGTTGATGATGTAAGACTACTCTGTTCGTAACAGTGTCACGAAATGAAAAGGGCCTCAGAATCCGATAATTACTTGATGTTTGAATACACATCTCACTAAACAAAACCATGAATCAGTCAGAAAAATAATTCACAAGTTTCAAAACCACAAACGCATTGTGTTAAAAATAATATGCAGTTTCAACGTTAATATATGCACAAATCTATTACATTTTTCACATACATTTAAATGTTACAAAATGCCACCTACGAAACATGTGATCGTAATGGAATCAGTCTAACAGGACACTTGGCGTGAAACTTGGCATCAATATATGGAAGGACAGAGAATGAAAGTGTATCTGCAGGGAGTTCTAAGAAGAACATTTAGAACAAACAGGAAGCAGGGAAGAGCAGGGTACAGAAACAAGGATAACGAGGAACTCCATCACGCTTTTCACCCACTGTTATCAGTGTGGTCAACTGAAGAAGGAAGAGATGGGTGGGACACTCAATACACAAGACAGAATTGAGAAATTCATATACGTTTTACAAAATATAATAAGAAAAATCAGCTTTACAGAAACGCTAGGCATTCCTTTCAAGGGTGAAACGTTATCAGCTTATCAATTAGGATTCCAGTGAAGGAGGTTAGTTAAGACTGACAGGACAGAATTATTATTAGAAACCATTTGCGCTGAAAGACAATAATAAAATAATATGTTTCAGTCAAATACAAACATCTTTGATTATTTCTTTTAACTTACTGGCGACAAGTTTCGGTCGTTGGACCACCATAAGGCCATTCGTACACGAAATTAGGGTGCCGTTAATTTTATTATTGTCTTTCAACTCTATAATAACACGAGGGGATGTCCTCTACAAAAACTGTCTTAGCTAATCAAGCTCGTTTCATAAATCAATACAGGAATTTAAGAAGCAAGGTTTTTAAGTGTTGTGTAAACATTTATTTCAATATTAAATACCTTAGGATCCCATATGGCATTGAATTTAATATGCACTACATGTAACCAATTTTTAAAATTTCATGTAAGAATGGTCTCATGATGGTCTAACGACCGAAACTTGTCGCCAGTAAGTTAAAAGAAATAACAAAATATTGCTGTGTTTGAATGGAACAAACAATTTTAATATTGTCGTTCAGTCCTGTAACACAACGGGAAATCATATGGACTGAACTTCTATGAAATGTAGTTCTGTAAAGTAACTTGCAGAACTATTCAGTTCCTACAAAACCACATATAAAACTGAATAAATCTGTACTGTTCCCTTCCTTTAAATGACCATGACCTAAATAATACAAAAGTTGAACTAAATGTAGCAGACAGAATGCAAACAGTTACGTGTGGGGTAAAGGTAAGGTAAAGTGCACCCTTGTACAGGCACTGAGGCTCTGTACAGGCCGTTCGGCCCATAGGGGGAGTAGAGGTATAGCTCTACTCTTTCTTGACCACAGCACTAGAAGGGGGTGAGGGGTCAGCGTCACGCCCCGGCCGCTATTTACACCGGGAAAGACCCGGTACCTATTGTACAGGAGGCTGGGTGGGCCCCAGGGTCGGTCTGGACAGGTGCGGAAAATCTCGCCCCCACCGGGATTCGATCCCCGGACCGTCCAACCTGTAGCCAGTCGCTATACCGACTACGCTACCCGGCCCACGTGTGTGGGATGCAACGCCACAAATGTCGCACACAACGTGATGGCGACTATAAAGAAAAAGAATTTCAAGAACTGACCTCAATTTCAGATAAAATTGTACGCACAGGGAATCAGCAAAATTCAAGGTCATTCATTTCTGTCATGACCGCTAAAGCGTGGTATTTTCGGTATGATGCTGGGTCCGTGGCAATGAATGGCTACCTCGGCATGGATGGCAGTGCAGGCTTTTCATAACGTTCAGTCAGCTTGTTCATGGACTCAACAGCAACGGGATGGCCTCTCGTGCAAACAAGAGCGGTTCAACTGAAGTACGTACTTCAGTGGTAACATTCGAATCCCGCCCTTAACAAATAGATAGTAATTACTGGAATGCAATCATCGTCACTGTTTCAAATTTTCAGAAACTAGTATTCTGAATGAGATGTCACTTAATCGGATCCGAATACTGAACTATCGATGCAGCCAAATCACAGTGTTCTTCCATTCCTCACGCTCTCTTTCTCTGAAACTAAGAACAAAAGCGATACAAACGTTCAATTTAGAAAGACGAACTCCGAATATTTGGTAATAATGTTGTAAAATTAGGATTCCGAGTCCAAGCAAGTTCATTTCCTGAGGTTATGGGACTCTTCTTGCACACGGAGAAACTCCCGTTTAGCGTCATTCCTAAGATACGGGGCAAATAAAGCACAATTCAGTATGCATTTTTCTGCAAGGATTCGATAGTTTCTTTTCAGTACGCAAGGCTCATAATTTTACTTCTTCAAACACTACGTCCAACAGTCATCAGGGAATGGAAATTTGGGTCTAAATGGAGATTTGTCTGACCTACTTACCAAACGGAAAGCAAAAGACAAGTTAAGAATTTCGCTCAAAACACTATGAGAATCTGCTTTCAACATGCCAAACATTTTTTTCTCACAAATCCTTCCAAACAGTACACCAATGATGACAGTCGTCGAAGTGACTAAACGTTTAGACGTCTAACAGCGACGCACTGAAATCTGGACGGGGTCAAAATGTGCAAAAGAATAAATTATATTCCACCTTGAAAACGCCATTCGGATGAAACACAGTGAGAAGTGTTACATGAAAGTCAAACTGCTACTAAATAATAACTTTGGTCTTAGAAATTCGTATGCATAAAGAATGTTAGCCCATACAAGACGTTTCTAACAGGCCGCGGTGGCGTACAAAATCAAGTCCTTCCCCGCTGGCAATCGCATGCCGATTTTCAGGCGATTTATCCCATAACTTAGTCGCTTTACTGATAGAGCTACATGGCTTACTAGCCGTTTTTTATGGCAAAGATATTAAAAGGAATTAACAGCGTAGAAGAGCCATTCATGTTAGGTGGTGTCCGTTGTAACCACGGCGAGGCCCATAATGAGGTTCGAACTAAACAGATGGTCCACATATATGGAAAGTAACCTCAAGTGTATCAAGTATTTCAAATAAGCGGCCAAGTGCATCGGGCGAGGAGCTGTTATCTCGCTGTTGCATAGGGCATACAGATAAAAACTACTAACATGAGTATTCGGGTATGTTAGAGTATGAGGATTCAGGTCTTCCGTAACGTGAAGCTCGGTCGCTGGGTTAGAGATTCCCGACATTTCGAAGAAACGTACTGCGCTCATCTTCAGCGGTCAGGGTATTAGAGTACGTCACGACGATATGAACGTGAAACAATTTTTGTAACAAAGTAACAACACTTGGAAAACAAACACCTATATGTGTGAAAAATATTAATGTGGATGCAAAAGAAATTCGATGGGAGAGTGTGGATTAGCTTCAACCGTGATCGATTACAGCCTTGCAACGGGAGTTACGAACACAGCAGTAAGACATGAGGTTTTAAAGGCGATGAGTGTGAAGAGTATTATCCTCTGGTATGTGACAATGTGTAATCTGGTTGAGAGAACTCAAAGTTTTGAAAGAATACTCCACATCCATCGGGGGACCGAGGTAGCACAGTGGTTAAGGTGCTGTGCTACAAATCGGAAGGCCGTTGGTTCGATCCCAGCTGGTGTCAGTGGATTTTTCATTGACATCAAATCCTGCTGATCGCACTATTGCCCTGGGGTCGACTTAGCCTCTAACAGAAATGAATACCAAGAGTATTTCCTGGGGGTAAAGGCGGCCAGTGCGTAAGGCTGAAAACCTACGACCATCCTGTGCCGTTGTCACGAATCTGGGAACCTTAACTTCCTGGAACCCTCTGGGTCTGTCCAGACTTGTAATGTGATTGCTTTACCTTTACCTTTTACTCCACATCCATCTTCAGGATAAATGAGAGGTTGAGGCAGCATGGTATACAACAAATTTGGTGTACCTGCCTAACTAACTACACGGCGTTATGTTCAAAAAAACAAATCTTCATGTGGATAAAACTTGGGTTCTACATATATAACCACGTATATGTGAACACAGAACAAAAATACAGAATATGATCCCATATTCGCGATGGGACCAACAGATAGCCAGGATGGGAAAAAAACGAGGAATTCATACAGAATTTTTGTTAGAAGACCCCGAAAATGTCCACACGGATGACGGAAATTAACGATGGGGAAAAATACTGTGATGGACCTCGGGCTACTGTAAGGACGGAGAGATCTGAATTGCCTAACGTCTGGTGCACAGGTGAGAGGAGGCATTTGTGGTGCTGCCATCATCATATTAGAATAACCCCACCATTTTGACAGCAAAATGTACGAATATCGTATATCGAAATGTGCACATATTAATGGAAAATTATCAGTGGCACCAAGGGCGCGTAATAGACACGTACCTGGGCGACTCCATATCTGGCACCTGCAGGAAATTGCTGCTCTTGGGTTTCTGGGGACTATGGAGGGTGGGGACTGGACGAGCCAATAACTCTGCCACTGGGACCTGCGGAGACCCAAACCCTGTAGATATCCCGTACAACATCTCCTGGAACACCCTGTAACAGAAAGAGAAGAACCGTTGGTGGAAGTCCTGCGAGAAATTCGAAACACACTGGCTCAGTTACTTAACACAGATTGGCTTGTGTCGGAACTGAAACAAACAAACAACAAACAAACAGAGTGACTGACTGACCAACTAACCAACCCACCAACCAAATAACCAATCAAATAAATAGATAACCATATACCCAACCAAATACCTAACCAATCAACTACCTAATTACCCACCTACATAATACTCTTTATTTGTGATGTGGGATCAGCACGAGTTCCTTCGTACTTTGACATCTACGCCTGTTACATGTTTATAACCCCTATGACAGGTGACTGAGCATGGAACATTGGTGTATTTTTTACGGCGCAACAGCCCCTAGTGTGCCAGGGCCTCCTCATTATCGAGATTTCACGATCACACTCAGACACGCCACACTCGGTAGGACTCCTCTGGACCAGTGATCAGCTCGACGCAGAGAACTGACAACACACGACACTCACAAGAGACATTCAATGTCCTTGGCTTGTTTCGAACCCGCAGCCCTAGGAAGCGAGCGGCCGCAGACCCACGCCTTAGACCCTTAACGACATGTGCGAGGTAGTAATTTAACACCGATGTCCATACCATTATGCTGTATGTCTAGTAACGTTTTAATAGTCGAAGCATCAGTACCCTGAGGCAACAGGCTTTGTTGAAACCTCAAATATTTAACATGTTCCGACTTTTATGAGTCATCTTCAGAAATCACCTACCAAACGCAAATTGAATAGAGTGCCATAAACTTGTTTGCCATATACTTCACTCATTGTTTCTATGCACTATAAGCACACTAAATGTTAACGGATTTTGGTATTGTATCTACTAAATAAGAAGGCAGGCAATATACGTATAACGTAACATTGAGGCGCGTTCGTGAAACCATTCTTGCAATAGAAAAGCAATAAGCATTACATATTGTGTGTGTGTGTGTGTGTGTGTGTGTGTGTGTGTGTGTGTGTAGCTTTAGGAATCCAGCATGCAAAGCGCATGCGCCATATAGCCAATCTATGGCCTGTCTGGCTCTACAATATTTTTCCACATTATTTCATAAACGGAACGGTTTTAGAGAAAAGTTATTGAACCTAAAATGTGTGTTTTGATTTTCTTTGCAAGTTTTGTCTGAAACATTTTTCATTCTAAGAAGAACCGCGCTAGATATGATCAAACATGTATAAGGGTCCTCACGTAAAATATTTCTGTCACACTTTAATGAGAACAGAACTCTCTTGACAGATATTTGGAACATATTCAAATAAAAAATTCCACGAAAATCCGTCCGGTGGGAGCCGAATTCTTCCATGCGGGCGGACAGACGGACCGACACGACGAAGTTATTAGTCTCTTTTCGCAATTTTGCAAAGGCGCCTGTAGACTACATCTCGGTCTAAGACGAATCCAAACCTTATTGAACTCCTTGATCCTGAACATGGACGTATTACACTCATCCGAAACGTGCTGAACTATTTACCAGTCGACACGGCGTTAACATCTCAGAGCACCTCAAGAGACGTTGCTAGATGGAGAAGGAGAGTGTGAGTAGGTAAAGAGGAAACGATAAGACATTTCACTCTGCTATGACCAACACACAGGGCAAGGTCTTTGGTATGCAGAGTTAGTGGTGAAACAATGAGTCTTAGTCAATCCGAACCATGGACACACGATATATTCAATGCTATCATCCTTACAAGACACAGGCAGAAATGTTCGTAGTAAGGGATGAAACGTGGGAGTTAATACTGAGCAATGAGAGAGAAGGCATACACGATACTATAGAGAGACAGGCAGAGTGTGAGAGGTTGCTAGGGAAAAGCGGATCGCGTAAATTAATGCAAAGAAATCAGACCCTAAGCGCACCGTGCTCTGATCAATGAAGGAGAGAGGGAGATGCTGGTGCAGATATCCTGCCTTGATGCAGCAAGTAAGAATGAACAACACGGTGCAGGAGCAGTATGGATGCGGCTAATTACGAAGTAGATTTTCCACGCAAAATTTTGAATTCCTATGCTTCGAATGGAGAATTATTACACAAAAGGAAAACACGTCAACACGTATTGCTTAGTAAGAAATACGCGGGGGAAAATGATTAATGTAATTTCGTTACACAGACGGTAATGCAAGAATTCATAACGTAAAACATCGATGCAGTTTCCATGTCATTACACTACGTAGATTTGTGGTACCTGATAATTACTTGAGAAGGTGAATAAAGTTATTATGAAATTCTACAGGTTGAAGTGATACATGCTACACGAGTGGCACTTCAGCTGTATGCAATCATTAAACACGCCTGTTTCTTCAAGAAGTCAAAGTTCATTTTCAAACGTGATATTAATGCATAATTGAAACGGGCCAAGTTGATATGGTCTTAGTTTATTTAACGACCCCACGGTCGTGCGGCGTAGAATGAGATTCAATATGAACAGCGGGTTGGAATCTAGGATACGAGAAAATTGCATGTCAATAGGCAGCATATATTATTCTGACATTCCTATCCTGATGAGGGATCTTCATCTATCCATCACTCCGGATTATGACGACACGCTTTAAGCAAAGTATAGTAATCACGGCGCGTAATTAAGCACCATAAATCACGACTCATGAGGGAATGGCGGTGAGAATCGAGTCCCAAGTACTGGTAACACCTACGCCTCACTCGGGCTATTAAGTTTCTTTTACCGTCCATTTCACTGTTTTACCCTCGAGTCTTGTAATTCTGTTTAAAAATCTGTGGTAGTGATAACAACGTTACGAAATTCACTAGGGGCAAACGCTTTGGGCTGGTTGAGATAGGCCATTGGGAGATATAACTGTAGGCAGAGCGTGGCATGGCACTATTTCTTAAGGCTTCGTAGACCCACTATTGTCTTTGCGCAGCTTACACCGTTTCCACTCTATTTATATATTGTATCGTCACTAACGTGAACTTTGCTGTGATACGTGACATCTGAATTAGAATAAAGAAAAAAGTTATGGAAATACATTACATAATTTTCAAGAAGTTAATATTCGCTACGTCTGAAAGTTTGTGAGGCCTAGTAGCCTACCTGTGAGCACTTACGAACAAATGTTACCTTTTACCTTCCCGTAATCACATTCGCAACGGAAACTATTAACTTCCGTATAGACTCTCTCTCTACCAGTAACAACTTCAGAAACAATTTAACTCATTATGACACTGAGAAATGCCACTAAAGTTTGCCTACGCCTTCCTTGAATATCTCTGGCGAAACAGAGTGCCACTCGCTAATGTGCATGCATGCGAAACAATATTTCGATTAAATCTGTATAAATGAATGGAACAGAATTGTACGTACAACACATTTTCCCGTAAGACTTAGGATTTTCCAGGTAATTAAATAAACGCGTATTTTTTTCTCTCGTCTTATAATTCGAGAATCGACTGGATGATTTTGACAAATTTGACGTTCATAGAGCCGTGTATCGCAATATTATTTCTATAGTAAAACCAATCAGATGCACCAGTGTATCAAATTTATTTTATTTTGGAATGACACTCTACATGTTTCGGACGGTCTTTCCGTCCATCATCAGGAGTTCAAGACTGTACATACAGCCACAGGAATTTGTCAAACAGATACTGCTGTCTGCTTGCTAGCGGGTACCCGCTAGCAAGCACACAGCTGTATCTGTTTGACAAATGATTGTTGCAGTATGCACAGTCTTGAACTCTTGTTGATGGACGGAAAGACCGTCCGAAATATGTAGAGTGTCATTCCAAAATAAAATAAATTTGATACACTGGTGCATCTTGTTGGTTTTACTATAGAAATAATATTGACAAAATTGTATAAAGGAGTTCCGTCATTGCTGGATAGCTTGTTGTACGCTATCTATTAATTAGTATTAAAAATTTGGATTCAAGAAATCAAAATCTACAAACGTACATGCTATAATAGACCGAGCTATTATATTATAGGCATATTCCCTAGCATGATATTTATAGTGCTACACACCGGAATTTGCTACGTCAGTGCACCCTTCCTGCAGACTACAGTGTGTACTGATGCCAAATGGAGACTTCATTTGCGAGTCACCGTGTAGGTTGTTTTTAAATTGGAAGCAGACAAAGCCGAGACGCACGAACGAATTACGAAGTGTATTACCCAAGTTGCTCCATAAAGAGTTTATCCGAGCCGTGCATTTGATATGCACGATAGAGCACCGAGCGCAACAAGGAGCTATGTCCCAATGACGGCGGTGTTCACGTGTGCAAGCGCGTTCCGTTCGCATAGAGAGACACTGGGTATTGTACACTCAGAGTGTGCTATTTCATTTCAAATGAAGTAACAAGATCATCAGATTTACTGTCAAGTACTGGAAGGTCCCGGGGTCAATCTCGGCCCAGGAGCGGCTATTTCTGACAGTATTTGTTACTTTTTCTCTCCAGTCCACCCAACGAGTGCTAGAACCGTCGTCGACTTATGCCAAGACCGCATAATTTCACACCTTTACTATTAATTATTCATTAATAATCCTAGTTTTCGACGCTGTATATTGAGAGTAACTGCCAGGCTCCTTAACCAACTAAAAATGTTGTCTGTCTTCAGTTTTCACGGTGGATGTTATTTCAGGGCGCACAGTGCAGTGCGTCCAATGTTAGGAGCTTCAGCCAAATCTAAAGAACAAAAAGGTGTATTTTTTAACTTCCTAACATTAGAATCAATATTACCAAATGTATTACAGTCGAACATAACACTGTTTATTGCTTCCGCCAATATTGCTGTCAGCAGGTTTCAGTACTTCGCTCGGACCTTCATCAGGCATAAGATTGAAAACATAAAATTATAATTTTCAGCTTGCATACATGCTTGTGTTTTAGATGTGTAATTTTATTCCTGATGATGGTCCGAGATAAGGACCGAAACATGTAGCAGCATTATAGATATAAGCAAAACAGAGCATTGTGTTCAATTGTAATATATTTGGTAATATTGATTCTAATGTAACACTTCACTGAGACCACGAAGACTTGAATTGGCTACTAAAAACTACGAATAAGAAATACGAGTTCTATAACACGGCAGGCAATTTTTCTAATGAGTTAATGTGTGTGAACTTTAAGCCATTGTTGCTCTTAGCACTATGCTCATCCCGCGAGCACGCGAGTCGTTCGAAGTCGCAGTGCTGCCAAACTTGCTATCATCTCTACTAAATCGCCTTTGTAACTTGTTCTTTTAATGATTTTTTTCTTGAAGGTGATATAGGTTGAGTTGCTGGAGCATGGACTGCGAATTCAGGCCAGACGGTGTGGTAAATTTCAAGGCGGAGATATGTAAAGGCGCGTGAAGGGAGTCAGGCTTTTGCAGAAATATGGAAACTGAGAAACGGAACTTGAGAGGGTACTATGATCGATTTGTTTCGTGGCGTTACAATAGAAATTTCAGAAACACTGAACATTTTAAACTAATAAAATTTTTCCCTTTCTTATTCCTTTCCTTTCACTTAGTTCCTCTCTTAGCTTGTGTCTGTGCATTCGTCCGCCCCCTATTACGTCTTTGTCTCTCTGATTCTCATATTTTTTTCGTATATTATTCTCGGTGTTATAAAATCTGTTGGATATCAATGGGAAATGGATGAGTATAAAATTTACAGCGAAAGCAATTTATTTGTGACTTTAATAAATATTGCCTATAAAACAAGCTAATGTTTCTGTCAGAATGGCGTGAATTTCCTTCGGCGCCTTGCCTTGCAGGAAAAGGAACTTGATGACACATCGCGTCTCGATTTTGTTGAAATCGCGCGCGTCCCTGACATGCTTCCGAGCTTGTTTCCTTCCTGGTCGGGCTAAGGACTTATCAGCGCCTCGGTACACTCTGTTAAAAACATTGGACCTCGAAACGTACAGTGTAAACTACAGTACTACCAATTACGCAAATTTTGGGTCTACATGTCTAAATTTCTTACGCTACTGTGGACACTGTATTTCCACTGTCGGTTCTTGCTGCCACCTTCGGTTTGCATTCGTAAGAAGCGGAAACTCTGCCAAGGTATGTTATCAACTTATACATAAAGACATACGTACTATCATAATATCGATCGTGCGCTGCCATCCACTGGTCACATTTATAAGCATGTACTAAGATAACCGAATATGTATATTGACAGAATAGCCAGCCACAGGTACGAAGATTACTGACATTGAGGGAGTTTTTGTCTCTATCACGTTTTTTTCTTTCTTTAGCTGGATCCTGTAAATAATGTCGAGGATTTGCGTTACGTTTAGGGCTTAGGTTGAGGACCACGTCCCTTTCCCAGCAGGACATACCTGCCAGGATTTCGTGACATGAAAATCTAAATTTGGAATGATGCAAGGGCAAGCGTTCCAAAGTTTTAACATTTCTTCCAAGATAACTCCCTAATGAACTGCCACTATATTGTGTAATAATCCGTAAGTGCTTCATGCAATAGACAATGTTATTTATACTTGCGGAGAAATATGAGGAAGTGAGACATAAGACAAGTTCCACGCGTTTTCAGCCTCGACAATACATGGTAATATTCATGCCCTGGCCACTTCAATCTAAGGAAAAAAAGCCCCTCCCTCTTACCACGCTGTGTGGTCCTCCGAACCACCCTTGACGTTGTGGACAGAAAATCTCTGAAAACCACAAAGCGAACCAGGACTCTCCGATTCTGCAGTTCGCAATACAATAACAGTGACCACTGCATCACACCTCGTGCGTAGTCGCTATGCATACGGAATTCTCTCGGTTCGTTCACAAAGAAACAATTGGGAGAACAAGAACCTTGACTGAGGACAGTGATTCGGCCAACTGGATTATTTCGGTATTTTATTGGACGAGCAGAGGAACCTAAAACAATACATCAGTCTCGGAAGCTACCGCTCATAGCTAACAAGACTTCGGCGCTGAAGATGGGCGGGAAAAACGAGTGTACATTAATATTCACTGCCCAGTGAATGACTGTGTCTATCGGCCCAATTTCAGTAGTTACCTTTCCATCCTTCACTCTGATGACGGGAAAAGAGTCCGTTTCTGAATCGTTGTGATATTTTCGGAATTACAGGCGATGGACAAGACCCCAAAATCACTAAAAAGAACGTGCCAGAGCACACCGTCAGAAACCAGAGTAAATGCACCCCCCCCCCCCCTTCCCCGGCTC
>Ga0123357_10004885_pt1 | contig 15894 bp, 11 predicted proteins | sample TergutEmb28metaG_FD_89873 | JGI IMG/M metagenome (GOLD analysis project Ga0123357, IMG submission 89873) | Embiratermes neotenicus P4 segment gut microbial communities from Petit-Saut dam, French Guiana - Emb289 P4 | ecosystem: Host-associated > Arthropoda: Insects > Digestive system > Gut ... | reverse complement strand
CGGCGACGTTTCCGTGCTGCCCACGCCGACCTTCTTCTACGGCATGAAGCCCGGCGACGAGGTGGCGCTGGAAATCGACCCCGGCAAGACGCTGCTGGTGAGCCTGCAAACCATCCATGAGGAGGCGGGTGGCGCCAAGGTGCAGTTCGAGTTGAACGGCCAGTCGCGCATGACCAGCGTGGCCCGCGCCGGCGCGGCGGCCGCAGAGGCGCGGCGCGAAGTGGCCGAGGCCGGCAATCCGCTGCACGTCGGCGCGCCCATGCCAGGCGCCGTCGTCACCGTGCCGGTGGCGGCGGGCCAGCCGGTGCAGGCCGGCGCCACGCTGCTGTCGCTGGAAGCCATGAAAATGGAAACCCACCTGACGGCCGAGCGCGACGGCGTGATCGAGCGCGTGCTGGTCAAGCCGGGTGACCGCGTGCAGGCCAAGGATTTGTTGGTCGTGTGGCGGGCGGGGCAGTGAGGCTGCCGAGGGCGGTATTCAGCAGAGAACCGTTCGGGTCAAGGACTGTCGCAGCGCGAACTCATTTCATTTCGCATTCAAAACCAGAACCGTTCGGGCTGAATGAAATGAGCGCCTTTCTCCGCAAGTGCCATGCCCGCCCGGTTCTGGGGCACAGGTAGACCCCGCCGCCGCGCTGCATCAGTCGCTCCAACAAGCATCCGGGCAGCTATGCGCGCCGGGCAAAGCGCACGCCATCGCGTTCTGGGTTGAGGCGCAGGTCGCGGGCCGGTTCGGGGTTGGCGCGGCGGCCGATCCAGGTGGTCCAGCCGAGCCGTTGCTGACCGCCGAGTTGGCTTTGGGGCACTTGGTCGGCCAGCAGCAAAAGGTCAGCATCCCAGCGGAATTCGATGCCGGCGTACTGGCGCACCCAGTCGCGCAACCGGAGGTTGTGGCCGCCGATGGGCAGAAACTGTTCGTAGTCTGGCAGTGTCATGGGGCCGAGTTCGAGCCGGAACCGGTCTTGCACGTCGGGTACGCGCGCGCCGGCGATGGCGCCCATGCCAAGCTGGTTGGTGAGTTCCTTGCCCAGCAGGCAGGTTTGTTCGCTGGGGGGGATGTCGATCCAACTGCGGATGTATTCGCGCAGTTGTACCGGCACCTCGAAGTAATGGGCCAGTACGCGGCACAGGCCTTCGGGGTTGCGGGTGAGCCGCACGAAGTGGCCGGTGGCGAAGAGCCGGGCGTGGTCTTGCACCGCGTCGCGGCGGCGCATGGAGGCCGAGCCCAGGCCGGTCAGGGAGCCCAGGTGGACGCTGAAGCGGTTCTGGTCGGGCCGGTCCATTTGCACGGCGGGCTGGGCGTCGGCCCAGGCGCGGTAGAACAGGCTGATGAGGCGGTGGTGGAAGATGTCGGCGAAGGCGACGGGCGCGGGGTCGTTTTGGTTGCGGAGCCGGTCGCGCACGTATTCGGTCAGGTGCAATGGCAAGGGGCCATTGGGGCCGAACAGGCCCAGGCTGAGGATGCGGACCAGGGGCGCGCTGCGGTTGCCGCGCGGCTCGATGCTGTGGATGGTGGCGGGCGCAAAGGCGGTGGAGGGGTATTGCCCAAGCCGCACCGCGTCGTCGCGCGGGGTTTGGGAGTAGCCCAGGCGCGCTTGTGGGGCGGAGGTGGCTTCGACGTAGCGCAGCAGGGCAAACAGGTCGATGGCCTCGGGCTCGTGGCGCAGGGCGTCGACGGCCAGGTCGATGCTCTGTTTGGGCGGGAATCGTTGGGCCATGATGACAAGCCTCAAGCAATGGGCCGCGCGCCTTGTCTGACCGGGTAGTCGGCAAACGGTCCTTGCTGCAAGGTGGCGAGTTTGAACCGGGTGGAGGAGTTGATGCTGACGTGGCGGGTGATGAATTGCTCCAGCACGGCGCCAAACAGCCAGGGGCTGTAGCCGGCAAAGGCGGTGGCGTCGACGGTGGCCTGCACGGCGACGCCGCGCCCAAATACGATGGGACCGGGCTGGGGGACGCGGCAGACCATGGGCTCGACGCTCATGAAGCGCACCGATTCGGCCTGGCCTTCGATGCCGCGCCGGCCCAGGGGGCTGTACAGGCCCAGCAGGTCGCGCATGGCTTGCGCGCCGTCGGTGGCGTTGAGGTCGGTGAGGGTGTGGTAGTTCAGGTGCAAGTGAGAGATCAGGCGCCAGGTGATGTCGCGTTCCGCCGTGGCCGGGACGGGAGGGGTCAGGCCGCCCAGGATGGTGAGGGCGCCGACGGGCGCGGATACGGTCAGTTGAAGGTCGCTGGCGCTGCCGCAGGACACCAACAAGGGCAGGTCGCGGTTGGTGCACAGCATCTCGGGGGTGATGCGCGCCAGGCTGTGGCGGTAGGGCGCGTCGTGCTGGTCGACCAGTTGGACGAAGACTTCGCTGCCGATGTAGCCGGAACGGCTGCCGGAGCGTTTGGCGGCTTGGGAGAGCAGGCGCGGTTCGCGCCGCACGGTGAAGAAGCCTTCAGCGTGGTCGGCGGTGTGGCGGCCCAGGGTTTCGAGCAGGGGACGGAACATTTGCTGCTCGGCGTTGGAGTCGGTGAAGCCGTGGATCCGCGAGACGGTGTGAATTTCGTAGTCGAGCGGGGCGGTGCGGCTGCCGAGCAGGTGGTGTTCGAACTGCCCCATGGAGATTTCCATGCGGTCGCCGCGCAGCGGAAACAGGTTGATGATGGGGGTGCAGTGCAGTTCGAAGTCGTCTTTGGTGACGAGTTTTTCCAACCAAGCGGCGGCTTGCTCGAACAGCAGGGTGACGGTGAATGCCTTGCCGGAGGCGGCCGTGAGGGCGTCGCGGACACCGTTGATGGAGAAGAAGCGGAATCGGTCCGGGCAGGCGAAGTATTCGTGCAGGAGGCGGTAGCCGCTGAAGGAGCGGTTGCCGTAGGGCAGCAGGGCTTGGTCTTCGGCGTAGCCGTCGCAGGTGATGGCGGCGGGCGGCAGCCAGCGGTGGCGTTCGCCGCCCGTGTCGTGCCAGGTGAGCACGGCGCCCAGGAGCCGGCCGCCGATCAGTTCGAGCAGGTGGGAGGCGCGGTCGGCGGGGCCGCCGATGTACAGGCTGATGCGGTCGGCGTTGGGGGACTTGATGCCTTGCTGCTTTTGCGGGGCAAAGCTCAGGCGCAGGTGGCCGCGCACGGTTTTGCGGGCGGGGATGTCGGTGGTGGGCAGCGGGGCGGCCACGCCTTCGACCCGGGCTTCGGTGAGGACCAGGGGCAGCAGGGTGACTTCGTGCGCGGTGCGAAACTGGCAGGATGTGGTTTGTCTGGGCGCGATGGGCGCGCGCAAGACGGTGTGCCGGGGGATGCGGAAGGCGTCCGCCACGTCGCCTTCGGTGAAGTTGGGCGTGAACCGCACGATGCCCATGGCCGGGGTGGGCCGCAGGTAGTGGGGGTAGACCATTTCCAGCAGCCGCTGCGAAAAGCGCGGGAATTCGGCGTCCATTTTCAAATGGATGCGCGCGGCCATGAACGCAAAGCCCTCGAACAGCCGCTCGACGTAGGGGTCGGCCACTTCGATGCCGTTCATGCCGAGCCGGCCGGCGATTTTGGGGTGCTGTTGGGCGAATTCGGCGCCCAACTCGCGCATGTAGGCCAGTTCGCGGTTGTAGTAGTCCAGCAGGCGCGGGTCCATCAGGCGCTCCCAAATTGGTCGAGTAGGGTGACGGCGCCGGTTTCCAGGTCGATGCTGGACTTGAGCAGCATTTCGATGGGGTAGGGCGTGGCCCAGATTTGCCCCTTGATTTCGAGCACGAGCTGGTTGTGGGCGGCTTCGGTGGTGGTGTCGTCCAACGAGGTGCCGGTGACTTCAAGGGTTTCGGGGACGATGCGCGGCTCGAACTGGAGGATGGCGCTTTTCAGTTCGGCTTGGAGGGTTTCGATTTTGACGTCGCTGGCGCGGCGGCCCGAGAAGGCGGGCAGGCCGAAGTTGACGGCGGATTGCCGCGCATGCGGATGGAAGGCGAAGTCGAGTTCGGATTCCATGTTGGTGGCGTTGAGCAGCCACGCCAGGTCGCGCATGATGATTTGCCGCAGTTGACGGCGGGAGATGGCCAGTTCGGCGGCGGTGTCGCGCGGGCGGTCCGGGTGCAGGTCGGTCAGGCGGTCGAGCAGGGTGGGCTGGAGCCGGTCGCCGGTCCAGATGCGCAAGGTGTCGTCGAAACCGCTGGCGCTGGCGTCGTTGGCCGGCATGGTGCTGCTGCTTTTACGCGGGGTCGAAGTCGATGCGCCGGATGTCCAGCAGGGATTTTTCCTGGCGGTCGGTGGTCAGGACGCGCACGCCGTGGCCGATCCAGGTGTCCGCGTCTTGCTCTTCCCAGGTGGTCAAGACCGAGCGCAAATGGCCGTCGATGAGGCCGTCGGACCAAGGGTAGCGGGCGGGCAGCAGGGCGGGGCGGGATTCTTCGTTGTTTCCCCGCAGTTGGATGCCCGCGGGCAGCCACACCAGATCGCAGAGGTTGGCGGGCGCACTGATGCGGATTGAGGCGATGGCGCTGTAGGGGATCCATTGGTAGCACCCTTCGACGATGGCTTCACACACGGGGCCGAGACGGGAGTCGGCGTCGGCGATCCATTCGAAGGGCTGCTCGTCGAGCGTGCCGGAAGACGTCGGGGCCAGTTGCAGCGCCTGCGCCCGGAGATCGCCGGCGCTGAGCGTGCCCGCCGAGGGCTGTTTCAGCGTGGAGGCCAGTACCCGCAGCCAGTCGTCCGCGTCATCGGGCAGCAGCGGGTCGGTTTCGCCCCGGAAGACGCGCTCGCGCACCTGTTCCTGTTGCAAAGCCACGCGGTAGGCGTAGGCGAAGGCTTCGCCTTCCGCGCCGGACATGCCGGCATAGGTTTGCAGTTGTTCGAGCGCTTTTTGCCAGCGGCCCGCCTGGCAGTAGCGCTGGAACAGCCCCATGCGCCACTTCGGGTTGGTGGGTTCGGCGCGAATTTTTTGCTGAACGGCGGCGATTTCGGCTTCCAGGGAGGAGGGGGGTAGGGTGGCGTCCATGACCGATCTCTAATGGCAAGGGAAAGCGATTTGTTGGGTGCAGCGCCGAGGCCTCTGTTACGTTCGTGGGCTCGAGCAGTTTTGATTCAAGTGCGAACATTTTTTGCGCCGCTGGCCCTCACCCTACCCCAGCGGAGGAGGGGATACGGCTCCTTCCTCCTCTGTGGGAAGGCTCGGATGGGGGCCTGTGGCGGTGGATGATGAAACCATAAATCGTGCCGAATGAGTGCCCACGGTCAATAAAAATTACTCTGATCTGCACGGCCGGTTTATTATGTTGGCTATTTGCCGATGGGTCTGCCTGGCTTGGTTTGTCCCGGCAGCCCAAGTTTCGCTTTCTCGAACACTGGCCCCCAGATGGGGTGCCCCTCTTCTGCAGGCTGTAGTTTGAATTTCGGGTTTATCTGCAGGGCCTTGTAGAAAGCCTGTTGGCAGGCTGACAATTGATCGGTGACGCAGTAGCTGAAGGCCAGGGATTTGAGTACGCGCACGCGAAATTCCGGCGAAGCCCTGTTAAATTCAGGAGACTCGAATTTTTTGATGGCGGCCGCGTATTCTCCTTTTTCGTACAAATCCAAGCCGTCCATAAAAATCTGCTCGATGGTGGGGCTTGGCTGTGGCTGTGGCGGATGTGGGCCTAGGCCTGGTGGCGTCGGAGGGGGCGGCTGAGTTCCACAAGCCGTCAGACAAGCCGCCGCCGCGATGGCAACCGCTATCCATTTCGCGAGCGCAGGTATTTTCATGTTCGATCCGTCGGTGATGAATGATCAATAGATTTGTCGCAGCATCCAGGTTTGCCCAGCCTTGAATTTGGCTTCGATGATGACAGGCTCGAAACTGGGATGGTTGATGGCTATGGTTTTCTCGCCCGGCTTGAAGTGGAGTGTCTTGACGGGCGGCGTGACGATCTGGGAGGTGTCGTCGATACTCACGCGCGCCCATGGCGCAATGCGCAAAAGCAATACGACGTCGTTGAGAGCCCGATTTTTATTTCGGACTTTGGTTTTTTGGGGCGGCTGGACCTGAACCAGGGAGACCTGGGTTGGTTCTTTCCCCGAGGGGGTGGCCGCTTTCGCTTGGATGGCTTCTCTGTCGCAGCGGTACAGGTATTGATGTTTCGCTCCGGAATAAGCGCTTTGTACATAGGGAAGTTGTAAATCGCGGTTCGACATTTCGAACGGCCCGCCGGTGAAGAACGCGATTTCAAGATTTCGTTGGCATGCCTCTGCGGAGTTCAGGCGGCACATCAGCAGCCCGATGTTGCGATACGTTTGAGCGCGTTCGGCGGTATCGGGCAGTCCTTGGTCGATCGCGTCCCGGAACGCGGCATAGGCCGAGGCGTAGCGCCCTTGGTCGAGCAGGACCAGGCCTTGGGAGAGGTTCTTTTCGCCGGGCATGGGGGGGCGCTTTTGCGCCGCTGTGCCAGCAGAGGCGATGGGCTTCTTGGCTGGGCACGGGATGTCCGCTGCGGACAGGGGGCGCTCGGAATAGGTGGCGCAGGCCGTCAGCAGCGCGACCAGCAGCGCGGTTACCAGCAGGGTTGCGGCTTTCATTGGTCGGCGCTGAATTTGTGGAAGAAGGTAACTTCCCCGTTTTTGGGGACGACGATGGTCTTGGTGACGGATGGATGGGCTGGGTTCGTGATGCGGATCCGATGTTTACCCGGCGTCAACGACAAGCGTTTGAGCGGCGGGCTGACGCCCATGTCGCGGCCATCGACAGTGACCTGTGCCCAAGGCTGGATGTTAAAAAGGACCGGTACAGGTGGCAGGACTGGTCTAGACGCTGACTGGACCTTGGACGTTGGCGGGAGCGGATCAGGCGTTGGCGGGAGCGGATCAGGCGTTGGCGGGAGCGGATCAGGCGTTGGCGGGAGCGGATCAGGCGTTGGCGGGACCGGATCAGGCGTTGGCGGGACCGGATCAGGCGTTGGTGGGACCGCTTCAGGCGTTGGTGGGACCGCTTCAGGCGTTGGTGGGACCGGATCAGGCGTTGGTGGGACCGCTTCAGGCGTTGGTGGGACCGGATCAGGCGTTGGTGGGACCGCTTCAGGCGTTGGCACGACCGACGATGCCTTGTCGGCGCTGCTGCCCGGAGAATGATGCGACAAACTGAAAGCAGCGACAGCAATGCCCGCGATGACGACAAACAGCCCGATCGTGACGAAGAACGCGTTGATGGTGCCAACGGAGGAGCGCTTGGGTGTTGTGGCGGTCGCCGGGAGCGAAGTGCTGGCTTGTTCAGGAGGATCGTCAAGGCGAGCGGCGGCTTGAGGGCCGGCTGACCCATCGCCCACGCCGCTGGCGGCCAATGCCGTGCCGGCATGGTTGGGCGCAGGCGGTTCAGAAACTGCCGCGGTCGCGGCGTGGTGAGCAACTCCACTGCCGTACAGTGCGCCGGGATTGAATGTGGGCAGTTGCAGCGCCTCGCGCAGGTCGGCGATGGATTGCAGGCGCTGCTGGGGATACACGGCCAGTGCGCGGGCAATGGCTTCCCGGAACGGGCGAGAGAGGCTGGCCAGCTCCGGAGCGTCGGCCAGCTTGATCATCGGGTCCTTGACCAGCCGGGCGACCGAGGCGACGGGCGGCTTGCCCATGAGCAGGTAGTAGAGCACGGCGCCGACGCCGTATACGTCGGTCCAGGGGCCTTGCTGCAAGCTGGTGTCGTCGGCGTATTGCTCGACGGGTGCGAAGCCGGGCTTGAGGATGACCGTGAGCGCCTGCGTCATGTCGCCGATGATCTGGCGCGCCGCGCCAAAGTCGAGCAAGACCGGCGCGCCGCTCTGCAAGACCAGGATGTTGTCGGGCGAGATGTCGCGGTGAAAGCAATTTTCCGAGTGCAGAATTTCCAGCGCGTCCAGGACCGGCGCAATCATGGCCTTGAGCCAGGCTTCGTTTTTGACGAGTTCCGGTTGCGCCTGACGGATCTGGCGCAGCGTTTTGCCCACGCAATATTGCATGGCCATGTAAGCCGTGCCGTTTTGTTCCCAGATGCGGTGGACGTGGATGAGCGCGGCGTGCGTGAACCGGGTGAGCAGGCGCGCTTCTCCCAGAAAGCTCCTCAAGCCAGCCTGGAAGGTTTCTTCGTGTTGCTGGGATTTGGGCGCGACCGTGCCATCGGGCATTCGGGTGGCGATCGCGCTGGGCATGTATTCCTTGATGGCGACGGTGCGCCCCAAGGAATGGTCCATGGCCAGATAGACCACGGAAAAACCGCCTTCTCCCAAAACGCCCGTCAGTTCGAACTCTTCCAGCCGCGTGCCCAGGGGAAGACTGGAGGCGGTGGCGGCCATGATCCGTGTGACCGGATCTGCGCCAGAAGAGGACGGTGGAGGGGAACCGGTCATACGCGACAACTTTCTAAAAAAGCTCTCCGCAAGAGTAAAGAGTGTAATGACTTACGCTGACCGTCGTCCAAACAGCCAAGTCATGAGCGCGCCGTCGAGGCGCGCGCCATAGGTGAACGCTTTCAAGGGCGCGCCGCCCGCGCCGTTGGTCCACCAGAAACTGGTGTCCGCGGCGGCGATCAGGCTGCTTGCCGCGTCGAACCACGGCAAAGTGGTGAAACGGTTGTTGGGCAGAGTTGAGGCTTCATCGTCGCTGCAAATGTTGTCTCCCATCAAAACGTTGAGGATGACGGAGTCGTCGCCCAGGGCGTTGAGGCTGGGGGGCGCCACGGGCAGCAGCGATTCCTGCCAGGTGTCCAGCGCCTGCCCGAGCAGCGTGACCAGGGTGTCCCGGGGCCACTGGTGGCGTATGCCATGAAGGAGCAAGGCGCCGGCGCGGGACAGCAGGCTGGGCAGGGCCTCCACCGCTTTGGACAGATACCAGGCCGGGGCGCGAGGAGAAAGTCCATAGGCCACGGTAAACGGAAAGCGCCGTCCGACCCGGTCGCAACTGGGGCTGATGCACCCGGCGACGCAGCCCGGGCCGAGCGCGCCGGCGGGCGCGATGAAGTTCCACATCAAGCCGGCATTGAAGCTGGACTCCCAACTGGCGCCCAGTGTCAGGCGCAGTTGCTGCATGCCGGCCAGCATCCAGCCGTCCAGGCCGGTGCGTAGCGGCGTGCCGGTATCGCTCCACACGAAATCGCCCATGCTGGGGAGCTTGCCGCCCCAGGCCAGTTCGATGGCGTAGGCCGGCGGATTGGAATTGCTGTCTTCCATGACGGTTCCGCGTTTTCAGCGCGAGCCCCCGGGGCAGAAGAACTCTGTCAGTTCCCGCAGCCGGAAGGGGTTTTGCACGCTGCTGGCCGTGACTTCGAAAACGATTTTCTTGTTCTGCACGTCCAAGGTGGCGAGGAATTTCGCCGGGTTGGGGCCGGCGCTGCTGACGGCGAGCCTGTCGAAGAACCGGTGCAGGGCCCAGGGGCCGTCGGTTTGCAGGCCGGCATTGCTGATATTCGGCCCATTGATCTGGAGCAAGACCAGGTTGCGTCCGGCGGGCCCCGGCCAAGTGACGGACTGGGCGATCTGCGGGCCATGGCTGTAACGCACCACGGTGCCGCCGATGTCCAGCGACATGTTGGCGATCGCCGGGTCCATTTCCAGGGTCTTGATTTCGAGTTGCAGCGAGGGCGCGCGCGCGCCGCCGCGGAAGAAAACGTCGCGGATGACGTTGGCTTTCTGGAAGGCGGGCAGGGATCTGCCGTCGCCCGCCATGATGCCGTCGGGGGTTCTCTTGAATCTCCAGATGGAGGTGGTGGTGTCGACGCTGGAGGCGAGATTTTTGTTGAAAAAATCGTCCATCAATCCGCCGGGGGCAAACAGCCGGGCAAAGTCTTCGGGGTTCACGTCCATGCTTGCGCTGCGTTGCAAGGGATAGCGGCCAGCCACCGCGCGGCGGCAAAAATCACCGACCTCCACGTCCATCTTGCGCACTATGGCGGTGCGTTCGAGGCTGGTGGCTTGGGCGGTGCCCGATTTCTCGATTTGCTCGATCATGTCGCGGGCCGGCTGGGGCAGCCGCGCGGCTTCGACGCGCAGGCGCACGGCAGGATCGAGTGGCGGCAGGGCGTTGCCAGACTGGATCGCCGCTTCGGCGGCGACCAGCATGCCGTAATAGTCGTTGAGCACCTTCAGCGTCTCGTTGATGGACGCGGATTGCGCTTGCGCGCCGGGCGGGCCCACCAGGCGCCGCAGCGGCTCGAAACGATCATCGACGATGTGCTCCGGTTTGCCGTTCGTGGACTGCAGCGGGGTACCGATCGGTCCAAAATTTCGCTCGAAGTCCTCCTTGGTGACCTTGATCTGCTGTTCGGTGCGGTTGAGCAGTGAAGGCGGGTTGCCCTGGTTTTCGCGCAGCAAGGTGGTTTCTTTGACGACGGCGCGCAAGAACAGCGGCAACGGCGAATCGGGAGCGGAAAGCACGCGCACACGCTGGATCGAGGTCTGGAGCGAGTCGCTGGGAACGATCTGGATATCGTTCATGTATTGGACCCAGGTGTCCACATAGTCGCGCAGATAAGCCATGCGTACTTCACTGGCGAGTTTTCCTTGCGCGATTTCGTCCAGGCGGGTCTGGACGGTTTTGCTGGGCAGCCCCAACACCCAGTTTTCATCGCCCACCATCTCGGCCGTGGCTTTGTTCACATGTTTGTCGAACACGTCCCAATACCCGTGGTAGGTGAACAGGCCAGAAATGCCGCGGTTGAGCGGCAGTTTGCTGCGCCGCGAAAAAATGCTGGCCGCCTGTGGTCCCGCCACGTCCAGCAGATTGAATTCCGGCAGATCCGTGTTTTCCAGGCGGGCCCGCAGCCTGTGGTAGACGCGCTGCGCCGTGCTGAGTGTGGACAGCTTGTCCCGCGCCTGGGTCACCAGCGCATCGTTGATGGGGAACGGCGAACTGACGATGCGATCCTTGGCAAACAAGATGGCCAGATGGGCGTCCAGTTGCTCCAGCGTGGCTTTGTCGGCATCCGGCAGCAGATTCCTGCGGACATCCATGGACACCCACTGGCGCAAATAGAGCGGATCGTAGTGATCCGCATCGTGGATCATGAGGTAGGCTTTCAGGGCATCGTACAGGTAGTCCAGATTGTTCTCTTGTGAGTTGCGAACCTGTGCGTCCAGACGCTTGGCGATGATGGGCAGCAGGCCATTTTTGAGGATTTGCTCGTAGACGACGTTGGCGGCCACGCCCACCTTGCCGCCCTGGTACAGCCCGTAGCGGTAGGGCAGCAGCGGATGGTCGCGTTTGAAGGCCGGCATGTCTCCCAGACGGGTTGTGCCGTCGAGCAGCGCGATCATGCGCAGCAGGTCGCCGGATTCCGGCTGGTAGGACCCCACCTCCTCCGACAGTTTGGTGGCGTCTTCGTCCACGTGCGCCAGATAGTCCAGGTTGTTGCGATAACTGACCAGCCAGGCGGTGATGGCGCCGGCCAGCGCCAGCACGGAGACCGCATAACCCGTCCAGGTGAGCCATTTGCTGGTTCGCTCCCAGCGCGTGTTGCGCCCCGCCAGATGCGGCTCCCTGAAAATCAGCCGCGTGAACAGGTCGTTCAGGAAATAGCTTTTCCCCTTGCCCCGGGCGGGAACCTGTTTGTTTTCTTCGCTCTGGATTTCCGCGCCGCCTTGAAGGTTGCGGCGCAAGGTGCTCAGGATGCGGTCGAAGGCGGTGCCGTCCTGGGTGCCGCTGGAGAAGTAAACGCCGCGCAGCAGCGGTTTGGCGACCTGCCTGGATTCCTGGAAAACGGCTTGGATGGCCTCGCGCAGAATGTCCTGCAGGCCGGCCAGTTCCTGCGGCAGGCTGTACATGACGCCCAGCCGGGGCAGCTCGGTTTCGCGTGCCAACTGGCCGTCTTGCAACGCAAACAGGCGTTCTTGCAGCCACCGCCATTCGTCGTCGAAGCTCTCGACGACCTTGCGCTCGCGCTTCTGGTAGGGGAAGGTGAAGCCCCAGACCTGCTTGCGCTGCTCGGCGGCGTAGTTGTCGAAGAATTCCTTGAAGCCGTCCAGCAGGTCCGACTTGGTGACCCAGAGGTAGACGGGCAATTCAATGCCGAAGCTTTCCTGGAGTTCGGCCAGCCGGGTCTTGAGAACGGCGTAATGCGCCTCGCGTTTGGCTTGATCGGCTTCCAGCAGGTCGGGCAAGCTGAGCGTGAGCAGCACGCCGTTGATGGGTTGGCGCGGACGGTGTTTTTTGAGCAACCCCAAAAAGCCGCGCCATTCGGCTTTGTCGATGGCCGTGTTTTCCTGGGTCGTGTAGCGGCCCGCCGTGTCGATGAGGACCGCTTCGTCGGTGATCCACCAATCGCAGTTGCGGGTGCCGCTGATGCCTTGCAGCGCGGCGCGGCCGATCTTTTCTTCCAGCGGAAAATTCAACCCGGAGTTGACCAGCGCGGTGGTTTTACCGGAGCCGGGCGCGCCGATGATGATGTACCACGGCAGTTGGTAGACGTAGCGCCCGGAAAAGCGGCTCAGGCCTTCCTTGGAGATGCGCAGGCTCTTGAGGCTGGTCATGGCCTCGGCAAACCGACCTTGCAATTCCTTGACTTCGCTGGCGCCCGGTTCCAGCTCGCCGGTCACTTTGGGGGGGCTGGTCAGTTTGCCGATGCCGCTGACCAGTTTGGCGTTGACGTTGTAATGCCGCCAGATCCTGAGCAGCAGCCAAAGCACGAACAGGGCGATGATGCCGGAAATGATGCTCCAGCGGACCAGTTCGCTGGCCAGCGGCCGGTATTCGGCAAAGGCAAAAAGCGGCCCCGCGAACCAGATGAATCCGCACAGCGCGAGCACGCCCAACAAAATGAGCATGGTCCGGTTGAAAAACAACCTGAACAATCGTCTGAAGAGGTAGCTGATGAGCATGGATCACTGCTCCGGTAGCAAGGTCGGCGCGGCCAGCAGCACGATCTCGACGCGCCGGTTGCGCGCGCGGTTTTCCGCCGTGGTGTTGGGTTCGATGGGGTCGGCTTCACCCAGACCTTGCGTGCGGATGCGCGCGGGGTCGTTCAGGCCGTTGGTGAGAAGGGCGCCCACATGCTTGGCGCGGTCTTCCGACAACTGAAAATTGGAGGGGTATTGGATGGTGCGGATGGGCACGTTGTCGGTGTAGCCGGTGACCATCACATTGCCTTTGACGGCGTTGAGGGCTTCGGTGATCCGGCGCAGCGTCGGCAGGTAGCGGTCGAACACGATGGCCGATCCCGAAGCGAAGAGACCGTCGCCGCGCAGGATGACGGTGCTGCGGTCGGTCTCTTCGCGTACCGTCACCAATCCTTCGCGTATCTCCGGCGCCAGGAACTTGGTAAAGCGCATGGGTGGATTCGGCGGCAGTGGCGGAGGCGGCGCCACGCGGGCCATGCGGATGCCGGCGATCTGGGCAAAGACCTTGTCGGACGGGTTGGCGAGCGCGAACACGAACCACAGATAGACCAGGATGCCGATCAGCAACGCCAGGCTGGCCACCACCCAGGCCGGCAGCAAGCGCCAACCCCGATTGCCGGGGTCGTTTTCGCCTTGCCAGTGGGGTGACAGGCTCTCCGGCCTTTCTGGCGTCGAGTCCCGCAAGATTTGCCACAGCCGCTGGCGCAGCGTTTCCAGTTGCGCCTTGCCGTTGTCGATGATGCGAAAGCGTCCTTCCATCCCCAGGCACAGGCAGTAGTACATCAGCGCGAGCAGGTCGCGGTGCTGCTGCGGGTTCTGGGCCAGCTTGGAGAGCAACTGGAAAAATTTCTCTCCACCCCAGGTTTCATTGTGGAAGGTGACCAGCAGACCCTGCTTGGCCCATTGCCCCAAACCGCCCCAAGGCGTTTGGGCGGCGGTTTCGTCGAGCAGGGTGCACAGGCAATACCGCGCGCCGACGATGGTGTCGGCGGCGATGCCGCGGCTTTGCGCGTCGCGCTCGAACGCCTTGATTTTTGTAATCAGGTAATTGCGCAGATCGGTGGGGCTTTGGAGCTGCGCCAGATTCCGGATCTGCGGGGCCAGGTTCAGGACGGGATTGGCCGCCGCCACGAGCGGGTTGGCCCCGCTGACGACATCCGGCAAGTCGGCGCTGAAAACACGTTGCGGGTCGGGCGAACGTGGGCCTTGCGTGCCGGCCAAAACGGCGCCGACGGGCAAGGCGGATGAGGTGCCGGGGTCTGGACTGAAAGCAGTCATGGTGATGTCCTGGCGTAATGATCAGCCGTTCTCAGTTGCGTATCGCCCAGCATTCGATCCGCAACCCGGGGAATTCGCCGGCCAGGTGAATGGCCATGACGCCCGCTTGTTCCAATTGACCCCAAAGTTCGTTGTTGGGGTCCAATTCGAAGTAGTTGTAGTTCGCGTGGTAGGGCAGTTGCCGGGGCGCGACCGGCATGGGATGCACGCGCACGCCCGGCAGGTTCAGGTTGACCAGGTCGCGGATTTTTTCGGTCGGCCCGATTTTGACCTGGGTCGGAATCCGGCTACGCACCACGTCGGTGGGCAATTGGGCAAAAATGGCCAGCACGAAGGTGGCGCTCTGGAACAACTCGGCATCCGGAACTTTGCCGATGCGCACGCCATACTGCACTTCTTCCAGGGGGATGGGAATCGCGTTTTGCGCCAGCACCCTTGAAAGCGACCAGCGGATGTCCTGGACGACCGCCCCGAAGCAGTGGCGCAAATTGTCGTGATCGTAGTCGGGATAGTCCACCGGCCGGCGGTTGCGCCGGGTGAACGAGGACAACTCGCCCGCCAGTTCCAGCAGATGGGCGTAGACCCGCTCGGGGTGCAGCATGCCCCAGTGCCTGCGCAGATGGTTCATGAGCGGTTGCCAGCGATTGATGATGGTGAGCATCAAGAAATCGCCCACTTCCGCGATGCCGCCACGCCCCGGCTGGGTCACCCGGTCGGCCAACGTCGTGCCGCGCTGCTGCATGAGGCCCGTGATGTCGTCGATCATGGCCCGCAGTTCCGCGTTCTGCCCATACACCAGGGACGGCGGGATGTAGTTTTTATCCAGCACCACGGTTTCGTCGATGCGCCGCTCCATGACGTGGGCCACGCCCAACTGCAGCCAACTGCTGGTGATCTGGCTTTGGGGGATCAGCCGGGCGCGCATCCGGGCCAACTGGGCCGGGGCCGGTTCGCCGCCCTCCGAGTTGCAATCGTCCAGTTCCGCGTTGACGGCTTCGTAGCGCGCCAGCGGTTCGCGTTCATCGAACCTGACTTCCGCAGAACCCAGACGGCGGATGGGAAAGGCCAGGACCACGCGCTCGTCTTTACAATCGGAGGCGATTTCCAACGGCTCGGGAAGGGTATCCACGGCCGGCAACTCAAACGGCGTGCCGTCGGGAAAGATGCCGACCGCCTTGTTGAGCACGATCTTGCCCAGCGCCAGGGCTTTTTCATCGATTTCGAGCTCGCTGAAACCCCAGAAATACCCTTCGCCCGCCTTGGCGCGGGCATGGGAAAAAAATTCCAGATAGCGTTCCTGCTGCTGGAAATGCTGCGGGCGCAGGAACATGCCTTCGGCCCAAACGATCTTCCGGTTATCCATGATTTATCTGTTGATGGGAAATGAGCCGTATGGCGAAGGAACTGGCGGCGCGCTGGGCAACCTGGGGGCGCTGGGCGTGCCGGGTGTGCTGATTTGCGGCGATCCTCCTGATCCTGGAACAGGTGCGGGAACCTCCCTGCCCGTGGTTTTGGCCGTGACTGAATTTTGGCCAATTTTTACGGTCACGAGGGTCGTGTCAAACGAAGGGTTGAAGATGTAAAAGCGCCCCAACTCCTTGGCCTGCGGGAGTGGTGCAACTGCGCGCCAAGAGCCCGTGGTGACATCCCTGAAAGCCACAAACACACCCAGCATCCGCGCCTCGGGGTTGGCTTTTCTAGAAAGCGTGAGGCTTTGCCCGGGTTGCAGCGTCAGTTGCTCCTTGGACAGGAGGTTCGCGCCCAGTGTGGCGTCGTCCTTGTCGTACAGCGTGTAGAAGTCCAGGCTTTCGAAGTTGCTCGAATTCCT
>Ga0123357_10004884_pt1 | contig 15894 bp, 15 predicted proteins | sample TergutEmb28metaG_FD_89873 | JGI IMG/M metagenome (GOLD analysis project Ga0123357, IMG submission 89873) | Embiratermes neotenicus P4 segment gut microbial communities from Petit-Saut dam, French Guiana - Emb289 P4 | ecosystem: Host-associated > Arthropoda: Insects > Digestive system > Gut ... | reverse complement strand
GGACCGAGAGGTCGCTGGTTCAAATCCAGTCATCCCGACCAGACTCGATCTTTTTCTCAATCTCTCTTTTCCCCTTTAGCCAATTACGAAGGTGTCGTCGGCGTCGAACATGTACTGCACGTAAAGCGACATTGTTCCCTGGATGCCTATCTCGACCTTATCAAGCAGGTCATAAAATTTCAGACAGGTAATGCAGGAACTTATTTTCGCGCCCCGCTCTTCAAGCTTCTTTAACTCCTCAAATACCGGAGAGTCCGCGCAGGCAAGCTTTACTCCGCTGTTGAGCAAGGCAATACCCTCCGGCGCCTCGCCGCTTGAAACGATCGTCTGCAGGAACTTCTTCATAAGCGTCCTGCCCAGCTCAAAATCTCCTTGCCCCAGGCTCTCGCTGTTGATTATGAGATACTTTTTCACACGAATCCCTTCTGGTCGCCCAAACAAGCGATCTTGCTTGCTCTTTAACTACCAGTATACCTTATACCAAGTATAAGCACAGCAAATAGATAGCAAGGGGTCTCAGGAAATGCCCTCCCTGCAGCAAAAGAATAGCAGAAGGGTAACGCCCGCGCAGCCGTTAGCACTCAAACGTCTGCGGAGCAAAATTCTCAAGCGCATCAAAGAGCTCTGCTGGAATATCGGCGTTCGTTTTCGCGGCGAACGTCACGCCTCGTCGGCGCAGCTGATCAAGAGCCGCCGCACACATCACGGGAGCCGCCGCTTCGATCTCTGGCGTTAATTGCAGCACCCACTCACGCAGGCTCGCCACCTGCATACCCACAACGATCGTGCGCTCAGGCGCTTTGTCCATTAGGTTAGCCGTGCGCAACACGTCGACCAACGCCATATCATGAGCCGTGTGTAGCACCGCGTTCGCCGCCAGCTCTTCAGGCGTCATGATAAGCACCGTTGCAGGCGGATGTCCCGTATCCTTGGCGGCGTCAAGCACAATAAGCTCACGCACTTCATCAAGATCGGCCAGAATGGAAAGTCCCAGATCGCCTTCGTCGACACAGCGTAAGTCCGCAGGGAACTCGAACCACTCAAGCAGACGCTCCAGGCAGTAGGGACCAATCCCATCATCTTCGACGGTGGGGTTTCCCACCGCCATCAGCATGATATGTTTTGTTTCAACCACGTACTCCATCATACCAGCATGTCATTCTGGCGCGAAATAAACGCTATCTAACAAGATGGTGCGAAACGATGCGAGGCTGATTCGCCCGTGAGTTTTGCAGGAACAAAATCAGAGGGTGTTTAGGCGTGCCAGCATAGAGCAAGAGAGCCGCATCTTACGATACGGCTCTCTTTGTTCTCTACCTTTTATCAGGCAGAAGATGACGCCAGGTTCCTAGTGGACACCCTCGCCCGCATCTGGATCCTCCTTGTGCAGGAAGATCATACGCCAGGCGCTCATACCATGCATCGTAGCGATGTAGACATGAATCAGTCCAATAATAACCAACAGCCAGGCGATGCAGTAATGGATGATACGGGTCGGCATAAGGGCCGCGCCGCCGCTGAAGTTGAACCATGTGGAGAACCACGCGTTACCAACAGCAAAGATACCCCACTGATTCGTCACTCCCCACAGACAGAAGCCTGTGTAGCTGATAGCGAGCAGCATGACCGCGATGGCCATATAGCTGATCTTTTGCAAGGTTGCATACTTCGCCGAGATCGGGTAATCCTTCTTCATGAAGAGGTACCAACGAAGCATCGGGAAGAATTGATGACGATTCTCCTTCTGGAACCAGAAGTTCTTGATATCAAGATCCTTCTCGCGCGAACCCATCGTATTGGCATCCTTCACAAAGAAGGCAGCAATAATGCGGAACACCACGTTCAGGAAGATAACGATACCGAAGAAGATATGGATACCACGAGCGACACCCATGAACCCACCAATAATGGGGAAATGAATGTAGAGACCCGACAGCATCAGGAGCACGAGAGAAACAAAGTTGATCCAGTGTGTCGCAACAAAGACAGGAGGATGCATTTCTTTTAATGGCTTATGCATGCTTATGCACCCCACTTCCGCGAATAGACGGTTCCGGTCTTGCCAGTCGTGCGTTCAATCACGTGAACGCCGCAGCCGACTCAAGGATCAAAGCTGCGGACAATACGCGCAGCTTCAATTGGACGGGTAACGTCAGCGACCGGGGTCCCGATCAGAGCCTGCTCCATAGGACCAGCAATGCCAGCCTTATCACGCGGGCTCAAGTCCCACGTTGAAGGAGTCACGACCTGATAGCTGTCGATACGACCACCCTTGATGTTAATGAAGTGACCAAGGGCGCCACGCGGGGCTTCCCACAGGCCAGCGCCAGAGCTGTTCTTGATCGTATAGGGCTCAAACAGAGCGGCTTGGCCGTTCTTCTTGGCCTCGATCAGCTCAGCGCACCACTCAAGCGTCCAGTTACTAACCGCAGCACACTCGAGGTTACGAGCGGCAACGCGACCGAGCAGGGAAACGAGCTTCGTCGGATCGGTGATACCAAGCTTCTTCAGCGCGCCGTCGACCAAAGATTTGATCGCCGGGTTGCTCTCGTTATCAGCGGACAGGTAAGCGACAAGCATACGCGCCAGAGGGCCGACTTCCATCGGTTTGTCATCATAGCGCGGAGCTTTGCCCCATGAATACTGACCATCGAGGTTATAGCTTGAATCTGACCAGCTGTCGATAGCCTTGGTCTCACCGTTTTGCGGGGCCAGACCCGAAGGCGACGTATACCAGCTGTGCTCAACGTATTCCTTGACCTTGCTGATGTCAGCCTTGTCAACGTTAAGGCCTGCAGCGGTCTCAATCACGCCAGCAGGCAGATAGCGATCTTCATGAACCAGGGTCTTGCGATCAAACACGCCCCAGGCCAGGAAGTTGCCACAACCTCCGCCGTACTCCAGCGCGCCCGCATAGAACGGAGCAATCGCCAGCGTATCGGGGATCATTGAACCCATAACCCAGGCATTAAGCTTCTGGAAGCGAGCCAGGATATCAGGGAGACGATCATCGTTGGGACTGAAGGCGGTACCGCCGGCAACCGAGGTCATCGGATGCGGGAACTTACCGCCGATGAGCGCTATGATACGCGCGGCCTCAGCCTGCATATCAATAGCCTCAAGATAGTGGGCAACTGCGATCAAATGCAGCTCAGCTGGCATGTCGGTCGCATAGAGCTCGTCAGCTTTTTGAGGATCGGTCAGCGGATTAATGCCCCACCAGCCATTGGTGAAGATCGACAGGTCTCCGCCTTCAACCAGCTTCGTCAAACGAGCCTTCACAGCGCCGAAATCAGAAACGCCGGTGCCGGCCGCCTCGGCCAGCGCGTAGGTGTTCGCAACGTCAGCGGCAAGCGCCTTAGCCGGATTGACATAGTCAAGCGCAGCCAGGGTGTAGAACCACAGGATGTGGCTGTGAATGTACTCCGCCCCTTCCAGCAGGTTACGGACCAGGCGCGCTCCGTTGGGAATTACAACACCAAGAGCATTCTCGACGCTCATGCTGGAGGCATGACCATGAGAGGTCGGGCACACACCGCAGATACGCATGGTAATGTAGTGCGCATCCTCAGGAGCACGCCCCTGCAGGACGGTTTCCATACCACGATAGTTCGTAGAGGAGACCCACGCATCAGTAATCTTGCCGTTTTCTGCAACAGCTTCGATACGCAAGTGGCCCTCGATACGAGTTACCGGATCGATAACAACATTTGTATTAGGCATCTGCACTCCCTCCCTTCTTCAGTTTACGGGCATCGTACTCTTTCATATCCTCGTTTTTGAGCGTGGAGTTCTTGCCAATACGATGCGTTGCCTTGCTTGCGAGCGCATGAGCACCGATACCGACGACGACCACGCCGCCGAGTGCCGCCATACCCTTGGCGACGCCGATACCACCCGGTCCACCGAGGGTACCAACATGGACGCGACGCATGCGCTGACGGAACGGAGTGTTGTTGTCAACCCAGTTGAAGTTACCGCAGCCGATGCAGGGCCCGCCTGAAGCGACACACCAGGAGATGTTGTCGTTCCAACGCAGCTTGCTGCAATGACGATAGGTCTGGGGTCCTTTGCAACCTAACGCATACAGACAATAGTTATCGGCTTCTTCCTGGCTACCAAACTGATAGACAAACTCGCCGTTCTCGAAGTGACCGCGACGCTCGCAGTTATCATGGATGGTCGAGCCATACAGATACTTCGGGCGATTCTGACGGTCGAGACCCTTGACGACCTGGTCCAGGCCACCGGTCATGAGCGCCTGGACGACAACCGCTATGACCTCAAGCGGATTGACGGGACAACCGGGCAGATTGACCACAGGGGTCTTGATGCCCTTCTGATCGAGAAACGCCTTAACGCCCGTGCCTTGAGCAGGACTCGGATAGGCGCGTGTCCATCCGCCGTCGACCGCGCAGGAACCAACTGCTACGATAGCGGCGGCGCCCGATGCGAAGGACTGAAGGGTTTCCATGAAAGGCTTCTCTGCAATACGCAGAACGTTACCGTCCAGCAATTGCGTGACCGCGCCCTCAACGATCAGGAGGTACTTGCCCTTGTTAGCCTGAGCATAGTCCTCACCTGCCGTCTCGGCATACTCGCCTGAAGCCATCATCACTGTCTCCATCTGAGGCAGGGATAAGATGTCCAGTACGATGTCGGCAACATTAGGATTCGTTGCCTGTGCGATGGATTCCGTGCAGCCCGTACAGGCGGCGCCGTTAAGCCAGATCGCGGGATACAGACCGGATTCTGCTGCGCCCGCGATTGCGGCGCCGATCTGCGGGACCGCCGTCTGTGAAAGCCCCAAGACCGCCGCAAGCGTGCCGCAGAACTTCAAGAAGTCACGACGCGTAATGCCGCGGGCAGCGAGGCGTCCATAGAGATCAGTCGCTACTGCCATGCCATACACCTCCTTGTGTATATCAGCCAGGACACACCCGCTTCATAGGTAAATCCTATGACCCCATGGGTTTACCTCCGTTTTGGATATGTCATTTCCGTATCTATTGTGTAACAACCACGTTGATTTGTATAATCAATTTTCCTTATAGTTGTCAGCAGTTTTCATGATAATTGAGAATATTAGTCCTAAGTCATTATGTGATAGATAGATACTGGAATCATTATGCAAAAATTGCCAAAACATATACAAAAATACGAAAAAGAAAAAGTTAACGCGAATGGTTTCATGGTTCCGCAAACGGTGAGTGGCGGAGCCGTGAGGGAATCGAACCCCCCCGAGGGGTTCTTCACCCCTCACAACGGTTTTGAAGACCGCACCGCCCACCAGGACGGCTCCGGCTCCGTTTCAGCGCTCTCTATTGTAGCAGGTGACAGAAGGGGGACAGGCACCGTTCTGTCACTTGAGACGACGAAGGTCGCCATTACGAACCGTTAGCCCCTGCGAATCGAAGTACTCCAGTAAGGGGATTGCATACTTACGGCTCACCCCCAGCACATCGCGCAGTTGGGCGGCGCTCAGCCCTTCAGGCGCTTTTTGCAGCGCGACAGTCAGACGTCCGCGCGCACCGTCCAACGCGGCGGGCGTGAAATAAAGATCGCCGCTCAGGCGGATAAGCGCATGCTCCCGTGTCAGCTCTCCGAGGGCCTGGCCTAACAAAGAACGTTCTACCTCCAGGCCTGCCTGCAAGTCAGCAAGGCTTTCCGGCGAGAGATCCTGGGGCTCCAGACGCGCCACTATGCGCTGACGCAGCTCACTAAGCTGCGCCTGAACGCTGGCAGCCGCTTGTCTGTGCGCGACTTTGCCCGCTTCCAGCCATAGCCTGCCTGCCTGCGTCAGCTGCTGCAGCAGCGCATCAAAGAGTTCCGGCTCAAGGCAAAGGCGAGCGGGCAGTAAGTCCTGCAGGGCTCGCGCGGCAAGCCCTGCTTGTTGGGGGTTGTTTTTATGCCAGGCAAGCAAAGCCTGCTCGATACTATCAAGCAACTGATCAGTTTGTTCGGCGCCCAGGTACGCAAGCCCGCGCTCTGTCCTGATGCGCCGAACGGTGCGCTCGTCGGTCTGGTTGAGCAGCGCCGCCACCTCGGCGCGCTCCAGACCCAGCTCCGTCGCCAGTTGCCCGCTCGTCTTCGGCGTAAGTGAGCGCGCCAGGGCCAGGTTAACCGCACGACCCGTGTCCCCCGCATCCAAGGCCTGCAACAAGGCATACTCATCGTGCGTCAGATGCGTGCGCAGGCGCGGCGCGCTCTCGAGAATCACTCCCCCGCCGATGCTGTAAAGCGGGTCGCCCGCACGGATAATGAAGTGGTCTCCTACACGCGCAGACAGCGGCTCAAGCAGACGCAGCTGGATGAACCCGGACTGACCAGGAGCCAACTCCGGCTTACTGCTGGGAGGAGCGGCCCCCTCGCTCTCTTCCTCAAGTATCAGCAAACGTGCCAGCACGGTCGTGCTCGCATGATGCAGATGCACCGTTATCCCCGACTTGAGGGAACGCAGGCGAGCGGGGTCGGCCAGATAAGTGAACTGCGCGTTGAAGCGCCGGATCGGATGCAAGAGGCCGGGCGTCGTGATGACCATTCCACGCTCAACCTCATCTTTGGCCACGCCGACCAGATTGAGCGCAACACGCTGACCAGCGCTGGCCTGCTCAACCCCCTGGCCGTGTTCCTGGATCTGGCGGATGCGCACTTCGGCGCCCTCTGGCGCCAGCTCCAGTTTGTCTCCGACCGCGACCTGCCCCTCCCAGAGCGTTCCAGTAACCACGGTCCCGGCGCCGCCAATCGTGAAAACGCGATCAATGGGGAGGCGAGCGGCCCCCGTAGTATCACGATGCGGGAGGCTTTTAGCCGCCTGGGCAAGCGCAGCGCGCAGCTCATCGAGCCCGACGCCCGTGACGGCCGAGACCGGCAGAATCGGCGCACCTTGATAAGGAGTTTTTTCCAGGAGAGCTGCAACGTCAGCGGCAGCAAGCTCAGTGAGCTCGGCGCCCGCGCGATCAATCTTACTGAGCGCCACCACCAGCTGGCGTACGCCCAACAGCTGCAGGATGGCCAGATGCTCGCTCGTCTGCACCATCACACCATCGTCGGCAGCCACCACAAGCAGAGCGATATCGACCCCAGTTGCTCCGGCCACCATATGGCGGATGAACTTCTCGTGACCGGGCACATCGACAACGCCCAGCCGAATATCGCCCGGCAGGTCAAGCTCTGCGAAACCGAGCTCGATCGTAATGCCCCGCTCCTTTTCCTCTTTGAGGCGATCGGGGTCGGTGCCTGTCAGCGCCTTGATGAGCGTGGACTTGCCGTGATCAATGTGCCCGGCGGTCCCGAGCACCCCTGCGTAGCGTCCTGAGGTCATCTCAGTGAGCCAGCTCGGCAAACAGGGCTGCCAGCTCTGGGATCAGGAGTTCGATATCACCATCAGAGAGTGTGCGCACATCAAAGAGCAGTCGCTCCTCATGGACGCGCGCAATCGTAGGCACAGGCAATGCACGCAACTGCCGCTCCAATGCCGTAGCAGAAACACCTTCACAGGCCAGCGCCACGACCGTCGTCGGAATCTCGGCGCCTGGCAACGAGCCCCCACCCGCCAGGCTCATTTCATCGCAGACCTCAATACTTAATGCCGCACCCAGTTCGCTGCTGTTGGCTACTTCACGCACAGCCCGGGCGAGAAACTTCGCCTGCTTACGGCACTGCTCAGACGGCATCGTGAGTGCGCGCAGAGTCGGGATCGTCTTGACGGCAACCGCGGGGTCGCGATAGAGGCGCAGCGTGGCCTCCAGGGCAGCAAGTGTCATCTTGTCAAGGCGCAACGCACGCATAAGGGGATGACTGCGCAAGCGTGAAATCACCGTGCGTTTGCCGCAGATAATACCCGCCTGAGGCCCGCCCAACAGCTTGTCGCCTGAAAAGGTCACCACATCAGCGCCCGCCGCCAGGCTGGCCTGAACCGTCGGCTCAGCTGGCAACCCGTAGGCTGAAAGATCAAGCAGCACGCCGCTCCCCAGATCCTCAACGACCGTGACTCCGTGTTCTGCCCCCAGTGCGACCAGGTCAGTCAGGGGCACCTCCTCGGTAAAGCCAACCAGCTGATAATTCGAAGTATGCGCCTTAAACAGCAGGCCCGTACGATCCCCAATAGCGCGTGCGTAGTCACTCAGGTGGGTCTTATTTGTGGCGCCAACCTCAACCATGACCGTGCCGGAAGCCGCCATGACGTCGGGAATGCGAAAACTCCCCCCGACTTCGACCAACTGCCCGCGCGAGACGATCGTCTTCTTGCCTGCCGCCAAAGCGGCCAGCGCCAGCAACACTGCCGCAGCGTTGTTGTTGACGGCCAATGCAGCCTCAGCGCCTGTAAGTTCACACAGCAAGGACTCGAAGTGATCAGTTCGGCTGCCCCGCTTTCCCGCTACGACATCATATTCGAGGTTGGAGTAGCCCTGGCCGGTCATGCTGACCGCTTCCAGCGCACTATCTGGAAGCACCGAGCGCCCCAAGTTGGTATGAATCACGATACCGGTTGCGTTGATCACGCGCCGAAGCGAAGGCTGCGCGGCGGCGTCAACAGCCGCCTTGACACGCGCCAGCACTTCATCGAGAGTAACCGGATCCGCGCGCCTGCCATGAGCAATATCAACACGCAAGGTATCAAGTTCAACGCGAGCGCACTGCAGCAGAAGATGGCGCGCCGTCTCGCCCGCAGCCATGGCAGCCGCGATCTCCGGATCACCCAAGATGTCATCTATATTCGGGAGCGAACGGTAGAGCACGCCCTTATCCACGGGAGTTTTACCCACGGCCGTATCCTTTCTAACCAGACAGCACAGTAGTACCTGCGGCACCCAACCAGTAAGTTTACTATAGCGCAGCAGGCCGCCTCAGGTCTTTATCCCCCAAATGCAGTACAATATCTTTGATAACTACCACTTATATTATCGATAGAAGGAACTTTGAATAACACACTCCTGAAAACCTATCTGGCAGTACTGAGCTGTGGCTCTTTTTCTTCCGCCGCCACTTTCTTAGGTATCAGCCAGCCAGCCGTCACCATGCAGATCCATAACCTGGAAGAAGAACTGGGTTATAACCTGCTTGATCGTCGCTACCGCCGCATCACGTTGACCGAAGCAGGGCAACTCCTCAAGGATTATGCAGAACGAGCCCTGGATGAGGAGCAAAACATCCTCACTGACCTGGCCGCACTCTCTGAGGAAGTCAGCGGGACCTTGACCATTGCCTGCTCGACCACACCTGGCAATTATCTTGTTCCCGGGCTTCTTGGCGAGTTTTTGCGGCAGTACCCGCTCGTGAAACCTCGCCTGATTATCTCCAGCTCACAGGAGGTTGCGCGTACTATCGATGCCTGTGAGGCGGATCTGGGCATCACCGGAGCCCAGGTCAAGGGCTACCGCATCGACTATACGCTGTGCGGTCACGACGAGCTTGTCCCCATCGCACCGCCAACTTCGCGTATCGAGACACTTTCTGACCTGCCGCTTTCTGACCTGCGCTCCTGGCCGTGGATACTGCGCAACACCGAGTCCGGCACCCAGATGGCTATCCGTGAGCTTATGACAGACCAGAAGGTTTCCCCCGACGACCTTCACTGCCTGCTCGAACTTGACAGCCCGGAAGCCATCATCGGGGCCGTTGAAGGGGGCTTAGGGGTCGCAATCGTTAGCCGTTCGGCTGCAGAGAAAGCCCTCTGGCTTGGAACCGTCGTTGAGCTGCCCGTCTCCTCAAGACCCTGGAAGCGCGGCCTGTATCTCGCACGCCCCCGCATGACGCCGACGCGCGCAGCGGAAGCGTTTGCTACCTATCTCGGCGAACGTCTGGATTAAGACGCGAACGCTAATCGCTCCTTATGTGCTTTATGAAAGATGCGGCGCTCATTCGAACGCCGCATCTTTTCTGAACTATTCTAGCCGGCATTTAGAGCTGGAAGTTGATACCCTTCTGGCTATGGCAAGACTGGCAGTCAGCCTTGGTGTGGCAGGTGAAGCAGGTGTTGACCGTACCAATAGGAGCAACAGGCCATGCGAAGTCTTCACTTGCGGCAGATCCTGTGCCCTTGCCCGCAGCAAGGTTATCAAGGTCCTTCTGGACACTGGCGGGCGTCGGGGCGCTCTGACCCGTCTCCTTCTCAGTATCTGCCACTTTCTGCTTTTCATCGATGTACATCTGGCCATGCTTCGACATGAAGTCTGACGCTTTATGGCTGGTCGGCAGAAGCGAAGCGTTGTCTGTCTGGCTATGGCAAACCTTGCACTGGCCCGACGCAACAGCATTCGAATCCAAGCTATGGCAACGGAAACAACCGTCCATCGTCAGATAATCAACATGAGGGAAGGCCTTCTCGCCCGTCTTGGGCTGAACACCTTTGAGCACCAAACCGTTCTCATTATGCCCGGCGCGGTTATGGCAGAACGTGCAACGAATCTTCATCTGAGAATGCGTCGTATGGTCGAAGATAAGGCCATTGCTCGTTTTTGCCTGACGCGCTTTCATATCATGGCACTGTGTGCACTGCGTATCGGGGAACTCTTCACTGGAAAGCGAAACCTTGCTCTGGGCGTTCAGCGGCACCTCAAAGGAATTAGCGAAGGTCATCGGGAGCTCGCCCACGGCGGACTTGATCTTATGATACATGAAGATAACTGGATTGGCATTTGCAGGCAAATGACAATCAAGACAAGACACCTGGTTATGAGACCCCTGGCGATAGGCTGCGACCGCATCATCCTGGACTTTGTGGCATCCCTCCGCACAGAACCAGTAACTCGAAGTCGCGCCAATAGCGACAGTCACGACCACCAGTATGATGACCAGAGCAACGCCGACCCAAATGATCGCGCGCGGACGGGTAACGGGATTACGAAACGCCTCAATCGGATGCCATGCCATTGGGACACACCCTTCTTCCTTAAACGGGCGCCGATAAAGCGCCTGTACAGACTTGCCATCCTTGATTTTAGCTGAGTAGCGCCCCTATCGCAAGCAAAGATAGAAGGATAAATGGCGATCGGTCAGGTAAAACGCGAAATAAACGTCATCTAACGCGACGCCGTAAAACGATACGGTCAGGCCCCTGTGAGTTTTGTGGGAACAAAGCCAGGCGGCATTCAGGCGCGTTTTAGCGCGGGCGACAAGCGCCCGAGTAACTTCCCGTAAACACTGAATCGTATCTTACGTTGGCGCCGGTATACGGGGCGTCAATCATCTGCCCGCCGCCAACATAGAGGCCCACATGATGGATTGGCGAACCAAAAAACACCAGGTCACCCGGCTGCAGGTCGCCACGGCTGACCCGCGCGCCACAGTTAATCTGCGCCCGTGAGCTGTGCGGCAGAGAGATGCCGACCTGGCGATACACGAAACTCGTGAACCCGGAGCAGTCAAACGAGTTGGGACCTGAAGCTGCCCACACGTAGGGCGCCCCCAGATAGCGCTTTGCGATATCGACCACATTGCCGTTAGGCTGGTAGCTTGGCTTGGGAAACTGCTTACCGCTACTCATATAGCTTAATGAGTTGGATAAGCGAACGGATGCGGCGAGCGAATCAGCGGCTTGCTGAGCCCGATAGGCGTCGATCTCACTGGAGATACCTGCGAGTTTAGATTGCATATCCGCTTTATCCCGCGCAACGCCGTCCTTAATCTGCTTCATGTTGTTAACGGAAGCCTGGGCCTGCTTCTCATTGGCGTTAAGTTTTGTTTGAAGGCTTGTTGTCTGGTCGCGTAGCTGCTTCAGCTCAACGGTGCTGGCCGCATCCTGTTGGTTCAACTGGCCCAGGAAATCCCAGAGCTGAGCGAATTGCTGGAAGTCTGTCGCTCCAAAAAGTACGCTTGCAAATCCGGTCGGCCCACTACGATACATCTCGTTCGCGCGGTCATCGAGGTGGCTCTGCACGACTTTCAGGCGTGACCTGGTCTTGTTTAATTTGGCTTGGTTGCTCTGCTGGTCAGAGCGCGCTTTGTACAGTTTCTGTTGTGCGGTGTAGTAGTTATCGTTTGCCGTATCAAGACGAGCGTTGATGGTATCAATCTGCTTAGAAACTGTTGCGGCCTCAGCCATCTTCGACGAAAGAGTAGGAGCCGCCGTCGCTGCCTGGGGGACACCGAGTGCGCCACCCAACATCAGGGCACATAGAACGCTTATGATTTGCTTCATCGCATATGTACGTGCATGGCTTTTATTCTTCATGGTTCTCCTGCGACCCGTTCACTCTCTCATAAAACTGAGAGCTAAAACCTACTATTATTCATAATAACAAAATCGACACGGTCAGACATTACAGACCATCTACAATCTACAAATGCCCTACAAATGGCAAAGAGCGTCTAAAATGACCGCCGCAACATGCTGGAACCCTTGCTGGGAGGTCCGCGCCGCAAGATCCTGAGGTATCGGCACCACCAGATCGCGGTCTCCGGTCAAAACGATACCTTCAGGTGTGCGAAGTAATCTCACGCGCAGAATCGACGCAGGCAAGACCTTTTCCTCTTTCTCGGCCAGAGAGGTCCCCTGTCGCTGCACGAAATCAAGCCGAACAGGCGGCACGCTGGCATCATCACGAAGCACCGTGACCTGCGCCTGCGCGTGAGCAGCCTGCGCCAAGTTCGCGATCCGGCGCGCGATACGATAGGACTCGCCGTCTGCAGCCACCAGCTCAAGAGCCGTGTCGGCCAAAAACGCATTGCGGCGGCGAGGGCGGCCAGCCGCAGCCGAATGCACGGGCACACTTTTACCGCCCCAGATATGGTGCAGCGCCATTAAGGCATCAAAGGTAGCCGCCCCGACCACCCCGTCTGGCTCAAGCGCGCTGTTAGTCTGGAATTCACTGACCGCGTGTTCGGTCCAGGTCCCAAAGATCGCGTCGACCGTACCACAGTAAAACCCCAGCGTATTAAGCACTTCCTGCAATTGGGCAACATCATTGCCATGAAAGTGTGGCGCACGCAAGTACAGGAGCCGATCGCCAAACGCAAAGCTGCTGTCTACCAGTGTCGACCAGGTCCAGTCGTCAACTGTCCCCGTCACCGGCAACCCGGAGACTTCCTGAAAGTGCGATAAGGCCTCCTGGGTGTCAGCCTGAAAAATACCGTCGACACCTTCCGAACCCAGATTGTAGCCCAGAAACAGCAACCGGCGCTGTATATCCTCGACCGCAGGACCGCGGTCGCCTATCGATATCGCTTTCATCGTCATACGAAGTTTTTCCGTGGGCGCGTGCGTTGGAAACGCCCGGAAGTGATCCGCAGCAGCGCGCACTGCTCACCTAAAGCTCTCCGCGCTCGCTTCCTCTCTATTCTATACTATAGAGTGCCTTGCACTGCTTAAGATGAAATGAGTTTAAGTCAATGTCCCACATCCACATACCTGATGGCGTTCTGCCAGTATGGCTCTGGTTGAGTGGGTGGGTCGTCGCGGCGCTCTGGGTCGCAGTTGTCTGCGGCATCGGCCGCAAGCAGTGGGATCTGCGCCGTAAAGTACCACTGGTCGGCATTTGCGCCGCGTTGATGGTCATTGCGATGACGCTTGAGATCGCGCCGCTGGACTACCACCTGAATCTCAGTGTCATCACCGGGATCATCCTCGGGCCGGTCCTGGCGCCACTGGCCGCGCTCATCACCGAGACCTTCCTGGCGCTCATAGGGCACGGCGGCGTGACGGTCATCGGGCTGAACACGCTCGTGCTGTCAGTCGAGATGATCGTGGGCTGGGCGCTATTCAAAGGCTTGCGCGCGGTCTTTGGCCGGCTGATCGGGAGCAACCGGGCGCGCACGGCGACCGCCGGTGTAATTGCAACCGTGCTCGCGCTGATACTTGCAACGTCGCTAACTGTGGGAGTGGTCGCGTTGGCGACCCCAACGCTGACTGCACAGCGGGTCGCGCATGAGACTACCGCGCAACGCGCCCGGCAGACGGCTTCCGACAGCACTGATCAGCTCTCGCTTTCGACGTTCATCGCGGTTGTCGCTGTACTGGGGCCCTTCGGCTGGGCGATCGAGGCCGGCGTGACCAGTGTAGCGCTCGTTTATTTGGAGCGACTGAAACCAGGACTGATCGAGAACAGCAGGCGCGACAAGGGGCCCGGCACTTTGTCACCGGGAGGCACTGCCTGATGCGGCTGGACGACATCGACAGAAGCGCAACGGCAACGCCAGGCGGATGGCTCCATCGCACACCCGTGATCCTCAAGCTGTTGGGGCTTGCCGCCGTAATCGCCTGCGCAATCATCAGCTGGAACCCCTGGGCGCTCGCGGGACTCGTCTGCATCGTATTGGCTCTTGGGTTGTCCGCGCGCCTGCATCCGAAGCTCTTGCTAACACTAGCTGCCTATCCGCTCATCTTCTCGATCCTGCTTGTGATCACGCTGCGTCCGGGATGGGCGCTGACCGCGATCCTGCTACTCAAGACTTTCAGCACAGCGCTCGCAGCCGTCAGTCTTGTGCTCTCGACCCCCTACCCCCGGATTTTTGCGGTGACCGGGCGCGTTCTGCCCCAACTGCTTAACGACTCACTACTAATGACCTATCGCTGTTTGTTCATCCTCGGCGACCTGCTGGGCAATCTACTCACCGCACTACGACTGCGCGGCGGACTGTCCTGGCGCCATCCGATCGCGCTGGCACGTAACCTCGGCGACCTGTTCGGCTCGCTCGTGATCATGGCGCTTGACCTCAGTGAGCGTGACTACGAAGTGCTCGGCCTGCGCGGCTATGATGGCAGCCTGCGTATCGATACGAAGGGATCCCACTGATGGATATGACACCTGTGTCCGTCGCGCCACCTGAATCAAGAAGAATCAAGCTCGACATTCCGCGCACCGCGACCGGCGCGCCTGACTGCGAGCTTTGTCAGAAGCACCTGCATCGCCATGGACCGCATCCCGCCGATGTCGCCTATGTCAGCTGCGTGCTGCACAGCTTCGATGACGGCACGGCGGTGCATCTTTGCGGGCTAGATTTCTGCGCGCATAAAGGCGAGCGCACCGTACTGCTCGGCCCTAACGGCGCCGGCAAGTCCACCTTGCTTGCCCACCTGCTTGGGCTACTAAAGTCCGACGAAGGCGTTGTGCGCGTATTTGGCGTCGACCCCCATGATAAGTGGCGAGAGATCCGCCAGCGCATCGGCGTGGTGTTGCAGAACGTCGACGTCCAGCTCATCATGCCGACCGTCTATGACGACATCTGCTTCTCCGCGCGCCAGTACGGTTGGGAGCGGGACCGGATCGAGACGGCAGCTACCGAGATCATGGCGCGCTTGGGCATCACCGAGCTTGCCGGGCGCACCCCCCAGAGCCTCTCTGGCGGCGAGAAACGTAAGGTCGCGTTGGCCGGCGCACTGCTAACCCGTCCCGAGCTGCTCATTTTGGATGAAGCCTTTGAGGGATTGGACCCCGCGTCACGGCGCGAGATCGTTGACCTGCTGGCCGCCCTTTCGCGCGACGAAGGCGTGAGCATCGTGCTCACAACTCATGACATCGACGCAGTCGCCGAGATCGCGGACTACTGCTACGTGTTGCGCGCCGGGGGCGAGATCGTACTCTCCGGCACGCCAGCGGAGGTATTCTCGCATGCTGATCTGCTGGAGGCCTCCAACATTCGGCCCCCGATTCTGGCTGAGTTATTCGAGTGCCTGGACAGCCCGGCACGCCCCCTGACTATCGAAGAAGCCGTGCAAGTCCTATCATCACCAAGGAGCATGGTAGAATCGAAAATGTCAAACGCGACCAGCACCGATAAAGGAGGCATTGCGTGAGCTTTGAGCTCTACCTGAAACGCAACCAGCACAAGATGAACCGGCTCGTCACGAGCTTCTATGAGAAGCGCGGCGACAGCGACATCAAGAAATACCTCTACGCCCCTCTGGAGCGCTACAGCCATAACGCGGGCAAGCGGCACCGTCCGCTCATCTGC
>Ga0123357_10004883_pt1 | contig 15897 bp, 3 predicted proteins | sample TergutEmb28metaG_FD_89873 | JGI IMG/M metagenome (GOLD analysis project Ga0123357, IMG submission 89873) | Embiratermes neotenicus P4 segment gut microbial communities from Petit-Saut dam, French Guiana - Emb289 P4 | ecosystem: Host-associated > Arthropoda: Insects > Digestive system > Gut ... | reverse complement strand
CCCCATATGCAGTAACACGTGGTCTTTTTTCTCCTGATGATGGGCATAAAGATGCCCGAAACATGTCGAGACAGTAGTCAATATTAAACATCTGAATTGACAATAAGCATCTATATTATTGCACCTTGTTCGTATTCTTTCTCCATGCTACTCTCTCTCTCTCTCGCTATATATATATATATATATAATTTGTAGAGGACATTCAGTTGTGTTTATTAAACTAAAGAACAACAAAATAGTTTCATGTTTCAGTCAAACACAATATATTTTATGTCATTTTTATCATGATGACATGTTTCAGTCAATTGCCCATCATCAGGTCATCTTCACAAACTTTGAATATAGTGCAGGCTGAAATATTTTTGAGAATCCAACAGCTCCACTGATCCCTGTTATACACTTCAGTTTAACCAGTTTCTTTACTTAGCGCTGCTATACATCCAGACATTTTTATAGAAATAGTCCATGTTAAAAAAGCAAAGAAAGTTGTTACCTTTTTGACAGCAGCTATTAAAATAATATTGTCACATTTTCTGTTGTGTTCTTATACATGCCTTTCAATAAAAACAATGTTGAACTAGTGTCTGAATCTGAAGTAAACAGGGCCTCTATTTGCATCTGTCACATATAAAATGATACATTTTAAAGCTTCAGGACCAGTTGAAGTGAATCTGGTGCATCATAAAATTATTAAAGACCCAATGGGGTTTCAAAAATATACCAAAATATGGATCAATGCCTTGTTACACCAGAGTCTGGACAAGTATTATGCACTCCACCTGTTAATGTGCTAATTCTTAATGGTGTATATAATCATTTCCATGTCTGATATTATATTGAATGAAATTATTAAACAAGACCCATTGTAGACTTTGTGTGATACATTTGAGACAAGACAGTTTTCAGTTCTGGAAACAATTGACATTTGTTGGTCATTCAAAAATGCCAATCCTGTGCAAAACCACCAGCCCCAACATTCAAATATGCTACAGTTTTGGCCCCTTCTTCCTCTTAAAGCTCTGGTCAACTGTTGTCATAATGGTGGTGCCTTTAAACTTGTCCTGAAAAAACTGAATATTATGTGTAATGTACTACATGCAGTAACAGTTTTTGAATTGGCAAATGTGGAGTACAGATGCAAAAAATTGAAGTGTGTGCGCACATAGGAGCATAGATAATGGGAGGTGAGCAGTGTGGCCACCCGAAGAGTCAGAATGAATATTTTAAGTGAAAAAATTTGATTTTATGAGCTCAACAAATCATAAATTATTGAGCCAAATAAACATAAATTCATTTCATGAGTGTAAGTTAAGTTCATTATTATGGTATGGGTGACCACTTTGATTACTCACCCTGGGTGCCAAAAAACCTAGCTACATCAATATGTGAGCAAATGGACAAGTTTCTCAGTATATACATGCTAAATCACCACAATGTTATAATTAATGTAACATGAATAAAGCTTATGCATGTAAAACACTGGCTCTAGTGTAGTGACTGTGTACAAGTAGGCTAATATAGGAAATCTGTGATACACCAAACTGAAATTGATGTATGTAATGTATTAACAAAAAATACATGGAGTATCTCCACTGTCACCAATTCTGAACTGCACAATATACTGCTATGCAAGTGGATTAGAAAGTGTTTGTATAGAGAGAACGCAAAAATTGCTGTGAATTACAAATTTTCATCAGCATCAAATATTTGTTTCATGCTTTGTTGTAAATCCAATGAATGATGTCTATTTTTTTATCTAGAAATATAAAAAATAGAATTATAATTTATATAGGACATATGTGTTTGTAACAGTATATTTATCTGAAAGGGACCTAAACTAGAAGGTGCTGTGATGTGATTCCTTAAAGATAAGTATACATATTGTTGTGAAGGTTATTGTCAACAACCATGACTGTGCTTGTATATGTCACAAAATACACTACCCTCTAAAAGTGTATACAGCCCAGTAGTTGTAGTTCTGTTGTTTGGAACCCACAAAGCTACTTCATATGGACCATACAAAACATGCTGCAACCTCTGTGTTTGTCTGCAGCTGCTGTGATGTCCAGTCTAGTTTTATAAGTGTTAGAAGACATCTGATGTCTTCTAACACCCACAAAAATTTGCATACGGCTGTCTCTGTTGCAGGCATTGTAAAGTCAAATGATAGAAACAATGAACACAAATTCTCCCCCACCTGTCTGCCCAGCAGCTATTTCATTGTATGTCTTTCACCATTCACACCAATTCAACACTGAGAAACTGATAAAAACAAAAGAAAACACATCAGGCCTTAATCTTATGGAAGGATCTGGAAGAAAATGTGATGCCATATCTGTTCCAATACAGAAGCCCACAACACTAGGGTTTTTGTTTGTTTTTGGTGGGACAGCCCTCAGTGGGCCAGGGCCTCCTCATGAATGATGTTTTCTAGATCACACACAATGCACAACAGTCGGTAGGACTCCTCTGGATGAGTGATCAGCTCGTCACAGAGACCTCTACCTAACAACACTCACAAGAAACAGACACCCATGCCCCCGGTGGGATTCGAACCCACAATCTCAGCAGGCGAGCAGCCACAGACCCACACCTTAGATCGCGCAGCCACTGGGACTGGCACAACACAAGGGTGATCCATAAAAATATTCTCGACTAGCTTAAACAAAAGTCTGTAAAAAAAATTTCTGGCTGCATCCCCTTTGAATAACTCTGGTGTTGGCCATGGAATGAGTTCATACCTTCAAAATGAAGAACATGAAAAAGCTGTAATACTCGGTATATCTTTAATGATGCAAAGAGAACTAATACTGTCATCATCTGCCAAACTTTATCATGACTTTGATAGGATTATTGACACACGTATTTTGCATGAAAACTCTCTTGCAGATTTTACTGGTATGTAATGGATCATGAAGGCACCTCAGAGGACTTGCTGAGAATCTGTTTACTAACCTCTGACCAGAAATCACTGTCAACTTCTTGTAGTCTTTCACGTACTTTGCTTCATATAATCATTCAAAGTTACACTCTCTCACTCTCCTATTTTTAATATAATGTACAGAATGAAAATGTAGTCTGCTATTTTTCAGGAATGTAACCTGCACAATATTAGTGAACTGTATCCACTTGTATTTCTGATCCGTTTTGTTGATGGAAGAATGTTCCGCACATCTGTGAGGATAGTGTGCATGTAGGGACGTAATTCACTGAAGGAATTTGACATGGTGATTACATGTCACACAACATGATAAAATACACTTTAAGTACTCAGATTACACAAACACGAAGGGAATATTGTAAATGGGTAGATTCCACAGACACAATTGTGCACAGAGTCATATTTTCTGTGTAAATTTAAAATAAATTAATTAAGAAAACAGTATTTATTGAAACAAAGTATTTATTCAAACATTATTAACATTACAGAAGGAGCACAATAATTAAAATAAATTCCATGTAACTTATACAACATTAGACTGTATCAGTTTCTTGCACGAGAAAGAACAACTAATCTAGTCAATGTTTAGCAGAAGCAGAGGAACTGACAAAACAGCATGAGTAATACTGTATAGCTACATACTGATTCTGTGCTGTTTTAAAAATGAAAGTGCGCTATCTTCAGAACACCATGCTGCCAGTGACATAAATGAATGTCAACAGAACAGATCTTGTGAAGAAAAATATGCTTTACTAATTATCATGAAATTCATTTTTCAAATATCAGCAATTTTCAATTTCTTACAGTTCCAGAGTAACAAAGTTTATTCTTTGACTCTATCTGCATCTCTATGCTAGAAATAAGTTGCATCTATTTTTGTTGACTCCTATATAAACACAATGCCACATGACACCTCCCCTGTGATACTACTTCTTGGTGTATTCTCATGTTACTGGGAAGCCTTATAAGAGTTTGGCAACACAAGGCACTTCCTGTAAACAGCAGACAAAGCAGGGGACACTTGACACCAAATCCTACAAGTTTTCGTGCACATATCTCAAACTCAACTCACTAAATATGTACTTGTAGAAGCGAGAAATACATGCAACAGAGGCTGTAGGGAAGAACATATCAAACATTTTAAATTCAATACCCTTTTTTGTATGTTTTACAGTTTTATAATAATTAAACTGAAGAGAATAAAGCTCCAGAATTGTTACGCTGTCTACATTTGTGATCTTTTGTATTCAGCAATCAACAACAGTCTTCTAAACATATCTGAGACTCTGTAACACTTCCCACTTCGATTCATAATCTGCATGCAGATAAATATACACTTAAGATAAATCTGAGGGAAGCATGTGAAATGTTACCCACTCACATAAACACAAAATGTACAAAGCAAATTTATTTACAACCCCCTCTCTTAAGTACAGGCTGAACCACATAACACCAACTTTTATAGTGTCAAACGACTGGCATATTCCAATTCCAACTCAAATCATAATCTTTTTTTCAAGCCCCTAACAACTTCGTCAACATAACAAAGCACTCAGTACCTCCTAATGCTTTGCAACATACGCAAGCGGTTTATATGGGTAGTGCATGCCATCACTGATTCCTAATAAAACCCATGCCTACACACACCTTGAAACAAACAGTTTTAGGTATGTCTCAAGATTGAAGTCTTGTAGAATATTATGCCATGTCAACTAACAAGTGGCGCCCTTACTGTAGTGTGCAAGCAGCCCATACGGGTGTGGGCTGACTGACCCCCAAAGCTGGCGGCAATACAATCTTTTGACACATCAGCACCTACTTACTAGACGACATGGCCTAACATCAACACTTGAATCTTCAGCACAACTGCTGTGCGAACTTAAAATCTCGCACAAAACCCTTCTCTTTGTATTAACTCGCCTGTAGCCAAGGCGGGGAGGATTCTGTATTTTGCGGACCCAGAAGTTGTATGATAGGCACTATTTGAGGGTGTACGTACAGGTCTTCACGCCATAAGGAAGCACCGTCTCCGTACTATAAAATTCAAATTATTTACAAATAAATATTTATACGAACAGTAAACATACCTTAGCCAACTAATCACAGAATCTTAATAACGTCAATTACAACACACCACACTTTAAACCATCCCGTTCTATGCAACATCCGGAGATTCCCGCTTTAAGATGGCGACGACGAACAAGCAAACCGCGCCAATATCGGGTGTTTACGACGAACGCATCGAGCAGCGCATTGTATTATATTGTATTGTATTTAAACATTCCATAAATCCATGAAAAAGTTGTATGTTGGATACAGAACACGTCAACAGAAATATATACATACTATCCACAAAAAAGTAAAAATAATAATAAAGAATAAAATATAATAAAATACATAGTATCACACATGGAAACAAAACTTGTTTGTTCCAAGTCAGGTATGAAGATAGTATTTACATACACAGTAACAACATTATGCAGGACCGAAATACTACGAAGTACGAATACTTTAAAGTATAGTTATAAATAGGCACAATACAACGTAAATGCTATAAGTTTAAACAATTTGCAAATATCACAACACATGCCAGAGAAATGAATTACTTAGAATGTGAATGCAATGTCTTGTAGGGTCATACGGATGTCTGTAACAGACTGTAAGAGTCCTTGCAGCTAAAGCATCAAAGTATTAAGGCAAACTGACTTCACACAATGAAACCACAAATTCCCCAACGGGACACCTGAAAAAACAATTCCATTACACCAGATAGACTATTGAACCCAGTAGTAACACACACACACACACACACACACACACACACAGCAGGCTCACCACAGTTGACCCATGAAAGGAACTATGTATGCCGAGCTCATGGGCTCGCATTGCTAGCGGGATTGATTGTAGACAAGATTACAACTTTTTTGCAGCAGTGCAATGTAATGTTATACATGTCAGGCCCCCGCCCACATTAGGTCGCTGTTACAACAGTCTTTCCAGCATTTATATGAGAATAAACGTCATTGTCGTAAGCTATTACGGGTCCTTTTATACACCTAAATTAGGAAGCACGCGACTCGTGCTTTCTTCTGCCATGTGTGATTTTAGTGAGTACTTGTGTCGACATAGTGTAGCTACAAACATCTCAGCGATTCGTTGTTATGTTCGTTGCTTAATTTAAGGGATCTACAACTTCAGGACCGTTTTGGCTTTCCTATCGGTGTGCAAGTTGCCAACACTGATAAGACAAGATGGCTACAGTAGCTACAATAGTCAAGTTGTTGTTGTAAAAGAAGGGTCAGCAAAAGAGCTTTAACACAATATTCGCAACTTTAACAATCAATGTTGCTTCTGTTCTACTAATGATAACTTTATGAAGTCTTGGTGTATAGGTAATTCATACGACAAGGGAAATAGTTTCGCCTACAGATTAGTACCTCTAGCAGATAGGCATGGAGTGACTTCGCAATCCACACGTGCATATCAACCACATACTTCATAAAATGTAATGTTTTGACTAGACGAGTTAAGAAAGAATTTAAATTCTCTAACGGTACAGTGTGTACAAAAATGATGTCATTACTTAAAATACAGAAAAGTTCGCTGTCATGACGGTTTATGTTTCCAGTGCTCAATGAAAACTGCATACCGTGATGCTGTATCATTTGTAAATGATACGTGTTTATTGCCTAAACCGTTGAGTACTGGCTAAACTCACTACAGTTTCAGATACGGACAGATTTGTACAAATGTGGGGGCGCAAATTTATTTGTTGTGATTATATTGCATTGAAGCCGTCAGCAATGTGTTTGATAAATGTGTTATTTAGCAAGAAAACAAGAAGAGTCACATCTTTACAGTAGTATTGTTTAGTTCTGTAATACACCCTGTCATCCTTTTCATCTGTAAGTTTGTGAGAGGGAAAGGTGTGGAGATTTTATTGTCATAACAGAGGTGTTGTCACTATAAAGAGCAGTAGTCAACCCTTCCCTCTGTACCATACACACTGGAATTTACATTTAATTTTGAGAAGAAACTGATTTTTGATCATAACAGTTGGTGTGGACTAAATGTCATGTATATTGTCTGTCTCAGTTTCAAAGTTAGTGCAGTCTGTGTGAGTAGCATTCAGTTAGAACACTATACTGTTGGCACAAAGCCATTTCACGGCACCTTGTTGAACACTGACATGATTCAGGGACACACATAAATTAACAACATAGTGTAATTAAAAACCCTGAAAAATATGATGTAATTACTAACTCCCATGTGCGTGTTTTTACTTACAGAAGGCGTTGATTTGAGTTAAGCAGTGCACCATCTCTAAACCATTGGCAAAGCAGAGTAAGTTAATGTAGTATGATGTGGGGGGGAGGGGGGGTTATGTTAGTGTAACTGCTGTTTAGTATATTAGATATTGGGTTTGCCAAAATTTATCACACCATTTTTTTTTATTTTTATCACATTCAGGTAAGGTAGCGTATGTTTGTAATGCGGTTCTCTTATTTATGTGTGTAAAACAAATAGGCATACCCTGCATCATCATTTCACACATCAACTACTGAATGAATGTTATGCACATGTCTGTTCAAACACCTATTTTGGTGTACATTGAACAAAACACAACTTGTTTCAAAGGAAAGTTACAGTGCCAAATGATCTGAATATTTTATTTTATATATGTATATTCCCCTGTTCCCTCCATTCATGTGGGTACAGTCTATTGTAGCAGCCATCAAGTACTAAAGTCTTATATATGCATTGTTGCTTCAACTTATGTTTGGTCTGGATTTTTATTGAGATTTATTTTCACTCATGTTTTTATGTAATGGCCTATTAAAATTCTCCAACCTTCATATTTTTAGTATGCATGTTAACAGCTTGAGAATCACTGTACGGATTTTCATAAAATTTGAGATTGGACAATCGGAGAAAGAAATGTCAGTCTGTGTCACTTGTCTTTTATTTTCAAAATCACTTTACATTAGTCCTGCGTCCATTCTGGCTACATCTCAAGTGTAATATGTTAAATATGTATTAGGACAAAACGCTTTCAAACACAAGCTTTAAAGGAGAACGAAATTTTTTTCTCACAAATCATGCTGTTTTTGATACAATTAAAAGTGTGCTGTATGTGTACATGTCTGCACTTGTGTGATGTTGAGCAATGAACTCTGATTCATTCTGCTAGAAAGTGACTGTGAAGGAACTATTAACCCTTTGTGTGAATGATAATATATGTGTAACACATTTGGTGTGATGCCCAAAATGCTGTATGTTGTTTAATTATGTCTGCTTTTATGCACCCCTTACCTAAATCCCTGTCTTCTGCATGTTACATTGGGCATTCAGTTCCAGTGCTAATTGGTTAAGTAGCACTAGTTCGAGTATGTGCATTTTTGGACATGCTCATGCAGCTCATGCAAAAAAAAGTTCAGTGTGAGTTTAGTATAATTCCTTCTGCCAAACACACGTGTCAGGTGTAGACTGTATAATTTTACAGTTTCATTCTGTATTATGTGGGGTGGTTTTGCTGTAGCTGCATGACTTTAGATATTTTATGATTTCAGAATGAATTTTACTCTCTTAGGACTGTCATCCCTGCTTTCAAAGATTCCATTTTTTAAGGCCATGAAACTTCCAAAAGACATTTTTAACTGTATACCACATAGCCTTGAACACATGGACACATTAACAGAGAAGTAAGATGCGCATATAAAACGTGGCTTTTTGAGGTAAATTCACTTTGGCAGCATTCTTTATATCCTCCTCCTAAGTTTGTCTTTCCTGAAATTTGACTCCATAATAATCCACATGTGAGATGTTAACTCGTTATCTCTGTTGCTATTACAGTTATGTCATGAAGTCAGTTCAACAAGAAATCAGAGTACTTCAAGAACAAGCATTTTAGTTCATTTATTTATGATGGATGAAGAATTTTCAGTTTACACCGAATGTTAGGGAATCTCAGCTATTTTTTGAGAGGTCACTTTTTTTCTGAACACACTGCACTTGTTTCATCATTACGGTATGTGTGGAATGAGGGAGGTCCACCGAAAATCAGTGGTGGACAGACGAAAGAGAAAGTTAGAACCCTGTCAGATGTTTTTCCAGTAGCAAATGAAAAAGCAGAATCACCAAAGAATGCAGCTACTTGTAATAAAGTTGATGTTCATATAAATAGCAAACATACTGCAATAAAAAGCCTTGATTTGGCTCTGGCTGAATGCATTCCACATAGTGTCAGCACCTTCTCTGATAGTCAAAAGACAGTTGAATCGGAAATTATTGCCAGGCATGGAATTGGTAAAGAGAAATTCAGTAGACCCATTGAGAGTCCTCTTAGGAAGGTAAAGGTACAGAAGAGTGATGCAGTAAAAGTGAATGTAGATAGTGAGAAACTTAAAGGTGACACAAAGCAAAAAATGGAGAAATTAGATGGTAAAGAAACCAGGATAAATGAAATGAAAATACAGATGTTATCAAAAGGCTTATTCGAGCAATTATTTGGAAAATACGAGAACTGTAATAGGCCAACTCAAGAACAAATTTTAAGGGCTCAAGAAGAACTGGAAAAACATAAACTTTTTTCATCTGGCAGTGTCTGTGTGGAAGATATTAACTTCAAACTGCCTCCTCTAGAGGGTGGTAATTTACAAAACCATTTTCACATAATAGGTGAGCAACAGAGTCGCCCATACAGAGTTCTTCTTGAAGAGCTAGTTGTCCACTTGCCAGAAGCACCAAACGAATGGCTTCTTCAACCAGGTTGGACAAAGTACATTACAGATTTATCTCCTCAGTCGGTCCCATTTCCAGAAGAAAACGCACTGGTGTTTGATGTGGAAGTTTGCCGTTGTGCAGGAGATGCACCAACTGTAGCTACTGCTGTTAGTCCCCATGCATGGTATGCTTGGGTGAGTGATGCAGTCATTAGTGGCAGCAGCGGGACTGTTGGGAGACATTATTCAACCAAAGACTTGATTCCTTTAGAAAGTGGCCGTATGCAGCGAGGTATTGGTCATGGGATCACTATACCAAGAGTGGTGGTTGGGCACAATGTTTCATATGATCGTGCTCGAATAAAAGAACAGTACTGGCTGGAAGGTACGGGGATGCGATTTGTTGATACCATGGCACTTCATGTATGTGTTAGTGGGGTGACGAGTTACCAAAGGGCACTTCTGAAGTCATCCGTAGCAAATCGTGCTGATGAGCTGGAGGTGGAATCTGACAGGGAAGATGAAGAATGGCGAAATTGTAGTAGTCTTAACAGTTTAAGTGAAGTTCACAAGCTGTATTGTGGGACAGCTTTGGATAAGATGACAAGGGACATATTTGTTAATGGCATACTGGAAGATGTGCACAGGCAGTTTCAAACTGTGATGAAGTACTGTGCTGGAGATGTTATTGCCACTCATAACATTTTACGAGAATTGCTGCCTCTTTTCCTGTCCCGGTTCCCTCATCCTGTTACGTTGGCTGGCATGTTGGAGCTTAGTACTGCCTACCTGCCAGTCAATTCAAATTGGAACCGTTACTTGATAGATGCCCAGCAGACCTTTGAAGATTTGGACAGTGAAGCAAGATTTTTATTGTCCCAGCGAGCAGATGAGGCGTGCCAGCTGCTGCATGAGAACAGGTATCGTGAAGATCTTTGGCTGTGGGATCAAGATTGGAGCACTCAAGAGTTAAAACTTAAGAAGTCTGTTACCAAGAATAAAGAAAGTGACCTGAATGTACAGAAATTTCAGGATTCGCTTCAGGAAGTTGAAAGTGTAAATGACAATGAAGCTTCAGGGAGAAATGCATTCCAAGTAACTCTTAAAGGACAAGACCTGTGCACATGTAATGAAAATGGGGCACTTGTTCCACAACATTGTAATGAAGATAATGATTTTGGTGAAACTGATGAGTTAAGTGATAAGTTTCAGTACCTTACAGAGACCAGAAAACTACTTCCTGCTAAAATGCCACATCTTCCTGGCTACCCAGCATGGTATAGGAAACTCTGTCCTAAATCAGGTGCACCTGACTGGACTCCTGGTCCTGAGCTTATTAGCACATCTATGCAGATAACACCAAAGCTGCTGTGTCTCACTTGGGAGTCTTACCCATTGCATTATGTACGAGGACATGGCTGGGGTTTCCTTGTTCCATATTGCATTAGCAGTGGTAATGTGAATGACACATCCCCACAAGTTCCTCTCAGAAAGCTCTTAGAAAGCTGTCCCATTCCTGATGGGGGTCGTTTAATTGCAGGAGCTAATGAGAGTGAGGCTGTACTTTTAAACCTTCATGATGCTGTTGAGGCAAATGTCTCAATGAAAGCTTTCGGTAAGACCAGAAAGGCAGGTGAAGTGCCAAATTGGTATAAAGGCACTGGTGTCTGGTGCAGTGTAGATGTTGGGGGTTGTTGTTGGTTTTTGAAATTGCCACATAAAGATGGGAGTAATCATAGAGTTGGTAATCCTTTGGCTAAGGACTTTCTTAACAAATTTTCTGAAAATGTGTTGGCTGGTGCTGATGCTGGAGCAGAGAAAGTGCTGGCCATTGGGCGAATGTTGTCTTACTGGAGAAACAATCGAGATCGTATTCAACAGCAACTTGTAGTATGGTTGGGGACGCGAGATCTTCCACGTTCACTGCGGGAGTTGGATACTGAGTTTGGTGCTATAATACCACAAGTTGTAGTGTGTGGAACGTTAACACGTCGGGCTGTGGAACGAACATGGATGACGGCATCTAATGCTCATAAAGAGAGGATTGGTTCAGAGGTGCGTTCCATGGTGCAAGCTCCTCCAGGTTACAGCATTGTTGGTGCTGATGTGGATTCACAAGAACTGTGGATAGCTTCTGTTATTGGAGATGCCCACTTTGCAAGAATGCAAGGGGCTACACCATTTGGTTGGATGACGCTTAGTGGCAGGAAGGCAGATGGAACTGACATGCATAGTGTAACAGCAAAAGCTGTAGGCATTTCAAGAGACCATGCCAAGGTTATCAACTATGCAAGAATCTATGGTGCCGGTCAGCAGTTCGCTGAGAGACTCTTGAAGCAGTTCAACCCTGCGATGTCAGATGGTGAAGCCAAGGCAAAAGCTAGTAAAATGTTTGCATTGACCAAAGGAAAGCGGAAGTACCGACTTAAAGCATCATACCATGATTTTCTGGAAGATCATTTGTATACAATGACAGAAGCATTGAAACTTAGAGCAAAACATGGCGTCACATTGGAAGAAATGTTTGAGCATCCACAGTGGATTGGTGGCACAGAATCAGCTATGTTCAACCGCCTTGAAGAGATTGCAAACAGCAAGACACCAGTAACACCATTCTTGGGTGGACGTTTAAGCCGTGCACTGGAACCCAAGGATGGGACAGATGATCGTTACCTGCCAACACGTGTAAATTGGGTTGTGCAGAGTGGTGCTGTAGATTTCTTACACCTCATGTTGGTCAGCATGCGTTGGCTGCTTGATACCCGAGCCCGATTTTGCATCAGTTTTCACGATGAAGTCCGATATCTTGTACCAGATGAACAGAAGTATGACGCTGCTCTTGCATTGCATGTTACCAACCTGCTGGCTCGTGCATTCTGTGCACAACAGTTGGGTCTGTGTGATTTGCCACAATCTGTAGCATTCTTTGCCTCAGTGGAGGTGGACACGGTTCTTAGGAAGGAGGCACATCAGGATTGTTGCACACCATCAAACCCACATGGTCTTAGCAGGGGCTATGGTATACCCCAGGGAGAATCACTGGATATATACCAGGCATTGAAAAAAGCTGGTGGAGGCCTCAAAACTGCTAACCGGAGGATAAGGAAGAGGTACCAGTACAAAACATCTCGTAATGAATTTTAAGTAACCTTCAGTGGGTATGGTCAGATGCCAAACTTTAAATATGGAATGCTTCTCTTTTGCATGTGTATAAGTGTCAAATTGCCCAGTTTAAACAACTTAAATTTGCTTTAACATAACCCTTCAAAGAGAAGAATGGCTCTGAAAAATACAGGTGCTCATTTTAGCATTGGATTAACAAAGAGATGTAATGATGAAGTGACATGAACCAAATGTACGTACATGCTAACAGCAAGCTAATGATGCCTTTGCATGGTCTTTCTTGCAGACCTGCCGATGTCACTGAAGTTTAAAATGGACAACTGGTTGATACCAGAGTACATAACTCAACACTTCAACAATAAAAGGCAAGAAAGTATTTTCTGCTCTTAAGAGGATTGTGTAGCATAGAATCAGGATGGACATTTTGTTGGAAAAATTACAAGACTAAGTTACTGAGGAAAACTATTTGTTCTTTTTTGGAACTATTAACAGCGGTTTGAAGATGGTGAAAAATGTTAATTATGTATAGTTACTGACTGAAGGTTTTGAAATGTCCAGAATTCAAGTCTGACATATATTTTGTAAGCAGATTGATGGCTGATGTTAAGTTATGGCCACACAGCATTGTGATACAGCAGTTATGACATGGATGAGTCCTCTAAGAAGTTCTGAACTTCACTTGCTAAGAATTTTTCAGAAAATATATATTTGAGAAATGGATTGGCAACATGGATGGGTCCGGGGACTGCTGAAACACACTCATCACAGAACGATTTGAATTGCAAATATTGTGTCTATAGACACAAACTGAAGACCTTAAACATGCCTCATCAAGAGATGACTTGAAGATTAATCACTTAATATGCTTGTAGTGTGTATGTCCTTATACTCTACTTTAAATATTTACCCTTTCAGATTATTGGTAATGCTGCTGCTGTGATTTAGCTAAATCAATACTGTGACTTGAGCCACGATTTGATATCTGGCAATTCCAGTGTTGCACTGGGGTCCACCCAAACCATTAACAGATAATAGGTACCAAGGTCAAGTGCCCAAAAACTGTAGATAACCATTCATTAGTCAATTCCAGATTATGTGGAGCTCTTTATATGGTGTCTTGGTATGAGACTTACACACAGGGCTATGGTAATTTGCTGTACTTTCATGGTCTTTATTTTTCAAATGTTCTGTTTACCTGTATCGTCCATTTCATGTCCAGTGATGACCCTTGCTTTTGGTGTTCCAGATGTCACGAGCAACAAAGAGAAAGCACGTAATCAGGGAAGTGCTTCTAGATGATCTGGAATTACCAACAGGCAAACAAGAGGTAGTTCGTGTGCTTGCCAGCAGGGGGAATAATCTCCATAGTGTTGAAGATGCCACAGGATCACAGTTCCTGGTGTCGATGCCAACTAAATTCCGCCGTAACGTCTGGATTAAACGTGGCGACTTTGTATTAGTGGAGCCAATTGTTGAAGGTGATAAGGTCAAAGCTGAAATAGTTAGAATCCTTACATCAGAACATGTGAAATTCCTCCAGGATAACAACCAATGGCCAGAGCAGTTCATAGAAAGGAAAGATAACAAAGAAGAGGACAGTTTATTTGTTAATACAAACCGGTTGCGGCAGCATTGTACTGATAGCACCAGTAGCAGTGATGGTAGTAATGAAAGTTGCTGTGATGATGATGATGATGAAGATGGTAGTGATGATGATAACAACACAGATACACAAGACACAATATCACAGTCATGAGAAACTTATTGGGTTGTTGTTGAGTATTGGCTCTTCATTGTCATTTTGTCTTTGTTTTTATATTCTTCTAGGGTAAGTTTGAATATAATTATGGTGTATCTTTTGTGGTCCAAATGAGGATTCCTATGAGATCCTGAATCCATTCAGTGTAAGGTTTATGTTCTCAGAAATAACTACTTTGCATCCCACCATTGTTGTGAATGGTAAAATGGATTTCTGTGTTTGTCATAAAAATTTAAGCCTTCAAGTATATGCCTAGTGTTATGGTGAGTGACTGCTTTTGTGTTAAAGATTTGAAATGGCCTGCGCAGGCTACTGAATGGTAAGGCTATGTAGTGAACTACAAAGGAATTAACTTTGGCATTTATCTGATGGTGATAAACCAAGAGTAGTTAATTCTGTGTTGTTGGAAAGTAAACAGTTGAAAAAGTTTGTAAGCGGTTTTCCATGAAATAATACATTATTCAGGGATCTTTCACATAACCTTGTCTGTGAGAGTATGGAGAGAAATCCATCATATATTTAAAATAGCACCCTAGTTAAGCCAGGTGTGCGATGCAGGAGTCCCTGATTTGCACAATAGTTGCATTGCCAAGAGTGGCCACAAAACTGAAAATTATTGTTTGCTGCCTTGGTTTGACTGCATCCTACTTAATTAAAAAATACAAAATTTGTTTAACCTCAGTACCATTAATTGTATCCATTTGTGAATTTTGTCTTGTTTAGAAAAAATGCTGAACTTAATTTTTAATTTTCATTAAATACACAAAACTGGCCACAAAACTGAAAATTGTTTCCTGTCTTGGTTTAACTGTATCTTACTTAATTAAAAAATACAAAGTTTGTTTAACTTCAGTACCATTCATTGTATCCATTTGTGAATTTTGTTTTGTGTAGAAAAAAATGCTTAATTTAATTTTTAGTGTTCATTAAATACGTAATTGTAAAGATCATGTGGACTAGTATTAACACAGAATTTTCAAAGCTGAAATCACATAAAGATTTGATTTTTGACACTTGTAATAATGAACTATTGTCAAAACTTATATGCTGTTGCTATAGACCAGTAAAATAATTTGAAATTTTCCAGTTGAGATACTTGAAGTCATTGTAGACAGGTAAATAATCATGTTATGTTTATGGGACCGTGCATCATCTTGATAGTTGAGTAAAGAGAAAACCAACTTGATGCCACTTATTTTATTATTTTATTCAATGCTCATTCAATGCTTAACATGTTTCGGCCGTTAATACGACCATCTTCAGGAGCCTGCGACTAATTGGTTGTTATTTCATGGGTTGTATCTGTAAGAAGTATAGAGGAATTGTGTTAGCGTGTTATTTATTAGGGCGTT
>Ga0123357_10004881_pt1 | contig 15898 bp, 9 predicted proteins | sample TergutEmb28metaG_FD_89873 | JGI IMG/M metagenome (GOLD analysis project Ga0123357, IMG submission 89873) | Embiratermes neotenicus P4 segment gut microbial communities from Petit-Saut dam, French Guiana - Emb289 P4 | ecosystem: Host-associated > Arthropoda: Insects > Digestive system > Gut ... | reverse complement strand
AGTAACTTGTGAGTGACATAAAGCCATTAAATAGAACTACAAAAACACTCGCACACGTGTCATAGTTGTCCACTGACTTCCAACCACTATACACTCCGAACATCTGTAGAGTAGCCAGGGTCGTCGCTGTGAGCTTCATCTTGCGATAACGTAGGAACGCAGCTACTGCAGGATTGTCGCGTTGAAGGTCAAGCGGATGTCGTCATGGACAGAGTATATTACGCAGACACCAAAGAAGTTCACACTTTTCTCTGGCCAATATCTCCGTAACCATTGAGCTTTGGATATGGGTGTTTTGGGTTATATCGGTATAGTTTGACCTAAGGAACATTCTCCCGAAGTTAGGTCCTTTCCTCCTGGGACACCCTGTATAATCTATATACAGTCAGATTTGTGTATGTATGTATGTATGTGTGTGTATATATATATGTATATATACACTTACATGCATATACACACACACATTCTTCACAGTATAGAGACGGTTGTCAGGCAAAGAATAAAAATTTGTGGCAACAGTGAATGCGGCATTCCATAGGTTCGCCAGCCGTGGTCTAGACGGTCTTTGTGATCCATCCACCGCGGTACTGTTCCTCGGTCTATGAGCACCCGGAGTGAGAAGCTTTCCTCACATGAGTCCCCAGCTGGGAACAACGTAACTGACTGGGCACCTAGAACGAGTGTGGGCGCGTTTTGATGGGGATCGGCGCCAGGAACCCTCCGTCCAGTCCCGTGTGTGGTCAGTGCGGTTGAGGTGGATGGCCTAACACGCTGCAGACTGTGGGAACAAGAAACAAACAGAAAAATCTGGTAGAGAAACCATATGGAGACCGACAACTTTATAGTTTAATGGCCTTCTATGAAAACGGGTGTATGATTTAAAGGACGAACAGCATGTCTCAGATTGAATTCCACGTCTGTTGACAGAAGTTTGTTTGCGGCTTGGTAATAAATAAGATTTTTGTCACTTAAGTAATTTAAGACTTAAAAAAACTCTGGCCCGGGAGTTGGGTAATAATTCTTACCACTAGGTACACCCTTGAATACAGACACACATTTACGAAAGCATTCATGTTGTGTTCTTTTGGGTTGTGATGCTGTGTGTCCTGGTATGTGGGTGCCAGCGTTTTGGAGGAACATGCGAAGGTATAGAAGCGGACGAGGCAGTATTCTCCTCCGGAACACGATAACCTACAAAACTGCGGTGTAAGTGCAGACACATGAACGTTTTGTCTTGGGGGACTTAAATACCAAAATCGGGAGAGAAGAAATTTATCGAGTATTGATAGGAAGACATAGCCTACATTTAAACGCAAATAATAATGGACGGAGACTTGTGGATTTTGCAGCAGCAAAAAAATATGGTGGTATCTTCAACCTGCTACCTACATAAAGAAATTCACAAACAAACCTGGAGATCTCCGGCTGGCAAAACCAATAATCAAACAGTATACTAGATGCAAATACATGCATATAAGCAAACAGCGAATCCGATCATTTTCTGGTCAAAGGAAAATGTAGATGTAGAATCGCATACACAAATTATGAAATAAATAGGAGCCCGAAAAGATTTAATGTAGAAGACCAAGATAACCTAGTATAATCACTGATTACCAGCCACAACTAGGAAAAGAATTTGAAACGATCAAACAAGAACGAGCAGGGGAAGAACTGACTCATGTGCCTGAAGAATGGAAACAGTTAAAAAGAAGTTTTAGTGGAAGCAGCGCAACACCGTAGAATACGAACCAAAACCAGGTAATATGGGATGGTTTGACGAAGAATGCACAACAGCTGTAGATGAGAAGAATGTAGCATATAAACTGATGACCGACGAGATCCAGAAGACTAAAATACGAGACACTCCAGACAATAGCCCATAAAATATGTAAAAAAAAAAAGAATTCAAACAGGTAACTGCATAGAGAAAATAGAAGAAAATATTAAGGAAAAACATATTAGTAATGCATACAAAGAGGTTGGTTCACTGAAGGGTGAGAGAGAGCTAAAGAAGTAGGGCTCAACATCATAGTCAAAGAAACAAAAGGATTGGTACAAAATAGGAGAACCAGAAGAATAAGTGAAATACTGACGCTTGAAGATTGAAGTTGTTAGGAGCTTTAAAGATCTGGGGACTGTAATAAATAATACTAATGATGAAACAGAATAAATCAAAGCTAGAATCCTAGCTGCTAATAAAGCTTGTTGCTTTCTGCAAACTGTATTGAGATGAAAACAAATCCACCGAAATAATAAAATAAGATTATATAAAACATGAATGAAGCCAGTACTGTGTTATGGAAGTGTACCCTGGACTCAAACACAAATGACAGAAAAAATACTATGTACATTCGAAAGAAAAATGTTAAGAAGAATTTATGGCCCAGTACAATATAAAGGACACTTCCGTCCCAGATGGAATAGTGAAATTTATAATTTATACTAAGATATAAATTTCGTGGACGATATTAAAATTATAAAACCAGGATGGGCGGGTCATATTATAAGAACGGAAGATGAAAGGATCCCAAAAAAGGTTCTTAATGGGAAATTTCATAATACAAGACAAGTGGGAAAACCAAGCACAAGATGGGAGGACGTCCGGAGGGACACATCGCAAATCATAGGAATACGAGGATGGAGGAGGTGAGCAGAAGACAGAGAAGAATGGAGGCGTCTTCCGAGGGAGGCCAGGGCCCAGAAAGGGCTGTAGCGACATGGATGGATGGTTGGATGGATGGATGTTTGGGTGTGTGGGTGGGTGGGTGGGTGGAGAGTTTTGTCCCTATCTATATCGTATGGCTCGTAAATTGGCTCCAGATTTTCTTGTTATCTGCTTTGTGACTCATAATGTCCAAGTATCGACTGACACAACGATGATGAAATCTACGTAACGAAATCATACAATTGTTGGCGATCACTATATGATATGGATAAGGAGCGTTTAGTATCAAACGTCTGTTCTGGGAAGGTCCGGCTTCAGGAATGTTGGCGTGGCAGAGCGGGTCATTAATAGCTCAAATAAACGGCAGTGCGTCAAGGCCTACATACTTCGCACCTTCCCCCAGAAGTTCATGGTCTGTGCTATGAAAAGAGCATGCATGAACTTTAAAACGAACATTGGTATTGGTTATGGCAGTCCCGCCAGGAAGTAGCAGTAATTAGTGTTAAACGAAGAATGTACTTCTAGAAGCTGCTGATGTAATTTTCTCTGTCCCGACAGGAATTTTTTGTATAAAATTATGAATACAAAAGAACCAACATATCTCGTTTTGTGACATATGGAATGTTTTTCATTTTTCTTACTTTTTTTACAGATGTCTTTATTATATCTTATATAAATTAGTACATTCTTCAGGTTTGCCTTTTAAAGTAATTTATTGTCCATGCAGGAGATATGGAGAGAGATAAAGCAATCTTAGGAAGTACTGCTTGAGATGTTAAGAATAGCACTTGAGTAATGCAAAAGGTATAAAAATTATTGAGGTTGTAGCTGTGTAGTCGGTATTTAAAACCCGAAAGTCCACAATGCAAATTACCCTTTATTTGGAAAACTAATATTTCCTATGATATGATATATATATTCGTTAACTGCAATTGGGTTGACACCAGGTGGCAATAGTACAGTACACATTTACACACAAACAATACGCAGAACAACACAATGAAACACAATACCTAGAACGGAACATACATAGCACTAAGAATACATAAACATAACAATAAGAATACATAGTATACAAAATTAAATAGAAGCGTACATAGAAGTTATTTTTATATGGTGTAGCAGTTCAGTTGGGAGGGTTCGTTGTTAACACAAAAGGTCGCCCAATAACATGCCTGTGTAGGCACACATATAGCTCCCACTTATCCGCAGCCTGGCACTAGACGGAGGTGGCTGGTCAGTACAACCCCACCGTTTCACTTTCGGGAAATACCTGGTACCTAGTATACAGAAGGGTGGGTGAGCCTCGGAGCCTGTGTGGACGGCACAGGAAGGCTCACCCCCTTACTGAGATTCGATCCCCGGACCGTCCAACACGTAGCCAGTCGCTACTGACTACACTATCCCAGCCACCCTCCATAAACGTAGTATTGCATAGGTGTTGTACAAATCCTTGAATCTGAATGGCTTATTTGAAATTATGTTTCCGTTGGCATGCATACTGGAGATGAAAAGTGTATGCAGTATTGTGCTTAAAAAGCCTGAAGGGAAGAGACCACTTCGAAGATGCGGGTTTAAATAGGAGAACATTATACCTACAGTCAGTCTTGAAGTGGAGGGGTAGAGGTTGGGGACTGGATTCAGTGACTCCCCACCAGGAGCAGTGATGAACTTTTGTGAGTATGGTAAAAAAGTAGAGAATTTGACGAACTGTACGACTGTTTGCACCCCAAAAAAGAGCATGCTACATGGAGTTAGTGTATTTCATTCATTTGTGGTTGTCACATTTAACTCATTGAGTATTCTGGTTTCAGCAGCCTACCTGGAGACTGTGGGGAGAGGAACGGGTGGATGGAGCAATTTATACGGTTTACCTCAAGAAGGTTCGGTATCACCGGCCCACTAAGAGTGTCTCCTCGGTAAGCTACCTATAGCAGAATCACCTTGTGGTTGAAACTTCCACCATAATCACCAAAAATTAAATCAGCAAGAAGGTCATGATGATGTGATAGGTTCATTGTATCCTCTAAAAATAAAACCAAGGTAATGTGGAAGGTAATAAGCAAAGAGATTGGAAATTCCCCTCATAATTGCAGTATTCATTTCCGCAACAATACAGAATTAGTTACATATCCCCAAATAGTTTCTGAAAGGTTTAACTCCTTTCTTGTAGACAAAGTTGATGACCTTTTAACTAAGAACAACTCACATACAATGATGGCAGCTTCACAACAAATTTTACAGTTCTATTCAAGACCATGTTTGCCTCTCCGTTGACGGAAAATGAAGTTGAGAATGTAATAGATAGTTTAAAAGGAAATTCCTCTGCTGGGTTTAATGAAATTCAGGAATTTTTAGTGATACGCTGTTTACATTATATTAAAAAACCCCTTACACATGCATGCAGTATATCTGTTAAATATGGAATTTTTCCAGATATGATGAAAATAGCAAAAATTACACCTCTGTTTTGAAAGGGTGATAAATTAGATATTCAGAATTATAGACCTGTATCTGTTTTGTCAGTTTTTCTAAAATATTGGAAAATATTATGTATCACAGGTTCCTTAAAAATTTCATTGTTTTAGCAGATGAACATAGTGGTTTTAGGGATAATGAATGTACTGAAACAGCTTGTCACACTTTTATTGAAAATATCCAACAAGCTTTCGATAAAAATGTGCATGTGGTAGGAATATTTCTTGATCTTCCCAAAGCTTGAAATGTTATAAACCATAATATTTTGCTTTACAAATTAGAATATTATGGTATTAGTGGTATTTGAAATTTGTGGTTTAAATCCTACTTGTTGCAGCATACACATTTTGTTTCATTAACGCAAATGGACTGTACTAATTTCATGTGGAATAGATATTCATCCTTGTACAGAGTAATTTTACGTGGTGTGCCTCAGGGCTTGATTTTGGGACCCCTTTTATTCCTTTTATATATTGATGAGTAGCCTCTAATTTTTTAGGGAGCAAATTTTGTCTTGTATGAAGAAGATACTAATATACTCGCTGTTGATAAAGAGGAGGAGGCACTTCAACATAAAATAGCATTTGTTATTCAACAGTTAGAAATATGGTTCTGCAAGAATGATCTTAATGTAAATATTAAAAAAAAAAAAGTGCATTATCATTTAATTCCCACCAAAACACACGTTCTTGTAGACCTAACGTCGTGGTAAATAGAAATGAAATTGCATACAGTTCAGAATTAACATTTTTAGGGCTATTTATTAGGGGGAATTTAGCTTGGCATGTTCAAATACATTACGTGCAAGTTTGAGTAAAGTCTGTTATATGATTAAGTCTTTGAGGGATGTCATGATTACCCATATGTTATGGAGTATTTACTTTGCATATTTTCATTCAAGATTAAAGTATGGCATTATTTTATGGGGTAGGGATGGTGAAATTGTAAAAGTATTTCAGCTAGGGGAAAAGGTGATTTGATGAATTACTGGTGTACATAAACATGAATCTTGTAGGCATATTTTTAGGAAATTCAGAATCCTAACACTGACCTCACTGTATATTTTAGAGGTGTTGTGCTTTATAAAAAAATTATCAAGGGAGTCAAAAACAAAACTTTGGAGTACGTGGTCATAATACGAGAAATAAATTTGGTTTATGCACGCGATACTGTAGCACTGTTTTGTATCAGAGAAGTGTGACAAACGTGGGCATTCAGTTATTTAATAAATTACCAGTACAAATCAAACAAGTGAACAATTATAGAGGTTTTAAGAGAGAAGTGAAGACTTTTCTTTCAAACAATTCATTTTATATGATTGAAGAATTTTTTGGACTTTGGGGGAATATAGTAATTTCACACTAGGTGTGTCAATAACAAATTGAACTTGTGTACCTATTTTACCTTTGTTCTGCTGAAATAGATAAGCGTAATAATTTTTTATGTTATTTCATGATATGTACTGCAACCTTATCAGTATTTGTAGTTTGATTTTATTTTACTTGTACAATTTTGGACAAGTTCATTGTTACTATATGTGACGGAATGGGTGTAAATAAATAAATAAGTAAATACATACATAAGTAAGTAGCCATTTTACTCCTGTATTCTGTGATTTTTTTTTCCTGCAGACATTTGGAGAAAAAGGGACAATGCTTTTTGAGGCTTGAGTCTGAGTGTCTGATAGAAATTACACTGAACTGATGTGGACCAAAATGAGTACCAATTTTTTTTCAAAAGCAGTTTAGTTGTTTTATGGGTGCAGATATGAATGGATGGACTTGACCTCCTCTTTTGTCACTTTTGTATTATTCTTTCTGTGCTTTGTGAATGATTACAGTCTCTTAGTACCAACAGATGCACATATTGTACTAATATATATTTCACCTTATCTGGCTTATACATGTTTCAGCTGGTCGCCATCCTCAGGGATCTCACAACCAAATAGCTTAAAAACCGCAGCAGTAAATTATTCCTTATGATGCTATACATGTAAATGTACATATTATGTTAAAATTTACAATATATGTAGAGTATGATACATGACAATTGATGAATTGATTGTCTGGTGTTTTAAAACTGTAGTGTTCTTTGTGAGTTACAGTATTCTCCCTTCCAGTTTTTGATTGTGTAGGAACATCTATTATGATCCCAATAGGATCCTGTCCCTGTGTGTTATGTCTTGCAAGTTTGAAGTCTCCCAGTGTGCTTCAAACTAGCAGTGGAAAGTAGCATACAATGATGATGATCATCAGTATCATAAATTTTAATAAAATATTAAAAAAGGCAATTAAGAACTAGGTATGTGGAAGCAAAGAGTAGATTAATTATGACACATTCATAATCAGGGTAGCATAGGAATAAACTTTTGAAAAAGTGAATGGAGAAATAAATAAGTAGAATTATGAAATAAAGGATTTAAATAATGGATGCATGTACACTTGTGAAGGTATGAATACACACATGTATGAACATGTGCACTATCTTGCAGGCACACAAAGAAAAATTAAGAGATAATAAAATGTAGAAACATAAATAAGCATGAAGTAATTTAATTAATTAAGGAAAAAGTGTGGGCTACCTCTGTGATTTGTGTGAAAGGCAGGAGAGATGTACTGTATTAATAGGTCTGATTATGATGATAAAAGACAGCATTATTTACTTCTTTGTGAGAACTGTCATGAGTTTGTGAATTGTCATTCATAGTCTTTCAGTGTCATTAATGGGTGTCAGTAATTGGTAACTGGTGGTTCTGCAGGACTCAGATGACGAGATCTCACATCTGGAGTGGGAAACTGTTCGTGTGCGATTTGTGAAAGCAGGCACTTTGGAGAAACTGGTGGAGAGCCTTGCAACAGATGATGGTGAATTGGAGTCAACATATATCAATGTGTTCCTTACTACATATCGCACATTTGCCACTGCTAAGCAAGTCTTGACCCTGCTTCTTGACAGGTGAATGGCAAATCTTTTTTGCTTCCTCAATTCTGATGTTTTAATAGTTGAGAAATAATGTAAGTGTGGAATAAAAATTACATATTTCAAAGACTCCTGTGTCTCCATTCAGGATTGTCATGTTGCACGGAACATTGAGCATGCTGTACTGCAGGAAGAGTGACTGCTTATTGTTCTCGGAATAACATTTGTAATATTTTGCATATGTATGATGTATTCTGTAGACACAACATATCGAACTATATAGAACAGACAGGAGAGGTAGTATGATAGACACAGATAGTAGAGAGCCATGTAGCTTGTTCGGCCATGCAGAAAATTATGTGAGCAAATATAGGATGAAGGGACAGAATAAAGTAGTAACCATAGTAACGATACAGTAATAACAAATTAAGAATTAGTAATAGAAAATATATCTGTAGACTCAAATCAGACAATGTTAAATTCTGGTCACATCCCTCCCACATTCTTCTGGTTGTCACCACAGAAACAAATGCTTGGAACTAGAGAGGAGGGTACTGTTAAGTTCAGGGAAAATTGTTGTGATGAGTGATGGTTTATTCCTGACAAGCTTGATGTCTAACTCACCATTCAGCCAGTTGTTCTTTAGATCAATCTGTGTACCACACTCTGACAGCTGATATATGTTTGTAGCATGGGTGGCTACAAGAAATTTCTGTACTGTTCAAAGCTCAGTTGTAACAATTTTGCCCTACTTGTACGTGTTTCATTGGTTAATGTCATCCAGTGCCCATTATGAGATAGTTTATGTGTGATCCCGAGTGTTTATACTGTTGAATCCATGTATGTACTAAGTTTTAAAGTACAGAAGTTTATACACACAATTAACTGACCGTTATTAATTTAGCATTTCTGTCTTTGTCTTTTGTTGGCGTAGGTATGAACAGCTGGCCAACAACAAGCTGGACTTACCAGAATTGGTCATGGAACAGCATCGCAAGTAAGTCAATGACCATAGGATGGAGGTTCACAACTCCTGAAATCTATGTAAACTCGTTCAGGAAATGTTTTCCACAGAAACTTACAGTGACAGGTGTGGATGCTTGAGTCTACCCTGTGATCACTAAATCAGTAGAAATGCCATATATTTGGACTGATGTAATTAGCAGGAAAGTAATTTTTCGTGTGGTTTGGACCAGTTTAATTTTCAATTATCAGTTTCTGTTGAAGTTTGAGAAACTGTATTTGCATCTTTGCAGTTTCTTGTCAAGCTAGCTAGCTGTCTGAGTGATGGACCGAACAGCAAACCTCATATTCACAAGAATCCACTGCTGGTCTGTAATCACAGTTAGAGGGATCCATCCCTCACCTTTCTACCCTATTTCTTCCAATATCAATTATGAGATTAACAACTTTGGAACTGAATAATTCTAAGAAGAGTAATGCTTTGTTGAAGGACATTGGTGTTGGCGTTGCATGTGTGGCTTGATTCTTATCCTGAAGACTTTCGTGCTCCCCCTACACACCCCACACTCCACCAGCTGCTCTATTTCTGCCGCCAGCACTTGCCAGAGTCAGAGCTTGAAGTAAAGGTTCGACATCGGCTAGACAGGTTCAGCAAGGAAGACCAGATGTTAGGTGAGAAACAGGTGTTACAGACAGTTTGTGTGAGCAGTGAGTTTTCTGGACAGTTTTGATAGGTGACTGCATGAGCAGCATGTTTTACAGATTGTTTGGGTGGGTGATAGGTTGGGTGAGCAACAAGTTTTATAGGCAGCTTAGATTCATCCAAACATGATCTGAACTGCTGTCTAAATGTTAAATATCAGCAGTTACTTTGCCTCTATTTTGCACACTGAGAGGCTTGATGTTGTATGTATGTGAAAATGCATTCATGCTCTCTGAATATGAATTAAAAAAAAAAAATACCTTGTAATATAATCTGTCTGACGAAAGAGAGGTGATAAAAGCCGGGAATTTGGGAAATTGTATAAGAAGGTGATGATTTCTACTGTACTTTTAGTATTGTTATACTGGTGAGTTAAGTTGTGAAGGTTTTGTTGGCACTGGGTGTATATGGGACGTATATGCAACAATTACACAAGTTTCATATGAACCTGCTGACACGTGATTACTTGGAGGACTGAAATTCAAGATGAACTTCTGTGTTAACCTTAAGGGGGGATGCAGTGGCACAGTTGAGTTGAGGCATTGTACTACAGGCTGGAAGGTCATGGGTTCATTTCCCAATCATATTACTGGAATTTTTCATTAACCTAATCCTTCTGGCTGCAATGTGGCCCTGGGATCGACTCACCCTCTGACAGAAATGAGTACCAGGAATATTTCATGGGTAGTAAAGGCGTCCAGTGCATAGGGCTGATAACCTTATCACTTTCATGTGCCAATTATCTGGAAATTCTGGGAGCCCCAACCTCCTGGAACCCTCAGGGCCAATAATAGGCCTGTACAGGGATTGATTTAGTTTAGTACTGGACCTTATGATTGTGACAGTAAGTTACTGGTTTCTGTTTCATTAAAAACAACCTGTAGCATTTGTTGATGTTGTGTTGCAGATTCTTCTATGATGTATCCCAATTCAAGTCTGCCAGGCTTTAATCATCCAGCACTGGTCAATGGACACTCTCCCACAGCTGTAGCACCCCCATACATGTTTCCTTATGTGCCAGAATGTCATTTTGCAGAGCAGCTTACCAGAATGGACATGGTGGGTGTGAACACAGACACTGAAACATAGTTCCAGAATGGTGAATGTGTGCATTACATTCCATTCCTTCATAGAACTCCCCTTCAAAATAACACTGTTTACTACATGGCTGTGTATCCGATCTTACATGAAATTCTACTGCATCAGACAAACTACTGATGTTACAGGCATCATTAATTTTTAAAGAAGGCACACGTAGTCTGATATGTCGATATCAACGTTTTGGGGAAGCGTTAGGTCTCCATCTTCTGCCTTGAAGATGGCGGCTGTGTATTTCTTCAAAATGCTGTACTCAACTGCCAGACCACATGGTGTCATAATCCAGAAGACCACAGTGTGAATTTTGACCGTCATGTAAACCTGAAATCTCTTCCCATTTGCATAGCCGGATTGTTAAGATATGCTTGTAGGTGTTCTGTGACAGCATAAAGAAGTGAAAAATATAAAGGAACCATAATTGCTTATCTCAGGAAAGCATTTTAGCAACCCTAAATGCTTACCACTCTGAATCATTTTTACATTGTGAAATCACACCTATTGAATGTGCGCAAGGTTACATCCACTGCACTGATGTCGCACTTAATGATATAGATTAGGGTCCTGAGAAATCCTTCAAATTGTGCCGTTTGGTATACTGTGCACACTACTTGTGATGTTTTACCATAGGTTCTGTAGATTTCTCATTTTAAAGCCATGGAGTATGCTGTCTCTGGAAGTGTACACTGGGTAGGCATGTGACTTAGTGTGACCTGGGGAGTGTGAAAGATACATAAGAATATTAATCCTCTAGAAATTAAATGCAAAATTCTTGTTTTTGTTTTGGTTTATTCTGGTTTTCTTGAAAAGTTTTATGTACTTACTGTACCCTGTGCTTTCCCAGTGTTCATATGTTTATTTCCCATATAGTGAAAGTAATCAACTTTCTCGGGTAGACAGGTTTGTTATGAACATGTGCATGCTTGTATTCACACATGCATGGATAAGGCTGTTTCTTTGAAGTCACTGTATCTTACTGTGGTTAAATAAGAGCGCTGGGCATAAAAACAAAGAGCACTGTTTGAACACAGTTTGACCACATAGTTTGCACTTCAGTCACAATGTTGGGCTTGTAGCACTTCTTCAAAGTCTTTTTCTTCACCTCTGAACAATCTTTGCTTTGTTTTAGAGCATTTTGTTTTATTGTGAGTAGTGTAATAATGGCTGGGCTGATGGCTGCAGCAAGCAGCAGGTTTGCTGGAAGTGAAATTAACTTATGTACTGTGTTCATTTTTGTAGCTATACTTTTTTTTTCATGCCATTAAATATGTTTATGTATGCAGGAATTATTCAAGAAACTGGTCCCACACCAGTGTCTTGGCGCCATATGGTCTCGGCGTGACAAGAACAGGAGCCATGAGGCAGCAACTGTGCTGGCTACAGTGAACCAATTCAATGCTGTCTCACTGCGTGTGATCAGCACTGTACTAATGGATCCAGATATTCGACCCAGTGAGCGAGCCCAAGTCATCACCACATGGATTGATATAGCACAGGTACACCATTTGCAACTGTGATAATTAGTTACAGTCTTATTACTACTACTGTAATTACTAATTCTAGCTAGATATTGTACAGTATTGTTAACTGACAGAACTGTACACTTTGTTTCATATTAATTTTTGTTGCTGAGTATATTAGAACTTTGTTTACAGGATTATTATATTTTATTATTTTTAGCAGAAATATAAGCGAGGCAAAGCCAAATATATTGATATATCTCTGAACAACATAGAGATTGATTGTGCTGTCTACAGATGTGCAGTACATTTCTCAAGGCAATGAACAATGCTTTTGACCCATTATCATTTTTTATTGTAACTTTCATTTTAGATATGAATAAATTATAAGTTTGGCCATGCCAAGGCTCAGGTGGTTTAATCACTGGCTTCTCACTATGGAGGCCCACTTTTGATCCCAGAGTGATTCATGTGGGGTATTGGGTGGGTAGAGAAGTGATGGGACAGGTTTTTCTCTGAGTACGGAAGTTTTCCCCCAACCAGTATCATTTTTTTCAATGCTCTATACTGATGTTTCATCATCTGCCTCCAACAGTATGTGATCGAAGTCACTGACAGCATTGCTAAATAAAATCCAGACTCTAATTTAATGCTAAAAATCTGGGACTGATTCTGGATTCCAGGAGTTACGGGTGTTGAAGAATTTCTCATCTCTCAAAGCAATCATCTCAGGTCTGCAGTCAAACTCAGTATACAGGTTACAGCGGACATGGCAGGCAGTGGCACGAGAGAAGGTGAGATTATGGTTTCAGACTAGGAAGCAGTAATTTTCTGCCATATTGAAAGCATAATTAACTTCGCAGGACCACCTTTAATTGTGTAGCATTTTTAATCACCTTATTCACATGCTGTGTTTTCAGAATTTAGTGATCAAAAGCTTGGGTGATTAATTTGTGCAGAATTTATGAAAATGTTATTTTTCAGAAAAGTCTGCCCCTAACTGGTCTCTCAGTAAGAGTAAACCATTTGTCTAATCAAGTGGAAGGCCCTGTGTAGGGCATGGGGAAATGACATGTACATACAATGCATTGTTGTTGTTGGAAAGCTTAAACAGGAGACCACTTGGAAGACTTCTTTGTTGAGCAATTCTCAGCTGCTGATAAAAAACCTTGTTCCATGAGGTTGACTGTGGATGAAATATACATGTTAAAATGTTGATATGATGACAGGCATTTGATCATGTAAATGTAATTCAGAACTGAAGAGTTTTATTTAGTAAGCATTGCCCTGTGAACTAAGGATTTATGGTAGGGTGTTTAGTTTCCTTTACATTGAAAAATTTTTTCTCATTGAGTGAAAATGAGGGAAGTGTAAATTGGATATATTTGTTTTTATTCACTTACAATCTCATCTGTTTTTCAAAACATCAAAGTTTATGTTACTGTAGACAGATCAGTTTATTTATCACACACTTTTAAGGCAAGTGCTTGTATTACTAGGTGGAACTGTTTGAGGAGTTAGCACGAATATTCAGTGAAGACAACAATCAGTGGGCACAGCGGGAATTGCTGATGCGTGAGGGCACTGCCAAGTTTGCAGACACGGTTGGAGAAAATGATCGCCAGCTACAAAAAGTGTTCCAGCGACAACTGAACAATACTGGGGTGAGTCAGTGTACCAACTATATTCGTATAATTTTTACACCACTAGGAATGTGATGATAAAGTTCTGTATGGTTATGCAGTGATGATTGGAGGTTTAAATTGCTTCCTGTGTTCAGTTCATGTGGTGTACTGATAAATATCAAGCTTGTAGGATGTAAGGAAATGGAGAAGTTGGAGGAATTGTATATTGTGGATTACATCTTTGTGCAAATGTTCATGCTTATGTGCATGTGTACGTGTGCATTCATATACTTATGTGTAAGCCGGTTAATTACTGTTATTCATTAAATTAATAATAATTTTCTTACATAATATTAATCCCTATCAGTGCACTTATAAGTAGTGATTTGTAAAACAGAAGAAACTGGTGATATAGTTTCTTGATTTTATGCATTGCAGAGCATCAGTCATGGTACAATTCCATACTTGGGGACATTCCTCACAGACTTGACAATGTTTGATACAGCCATCCCTGACTTGGTGGCTGATGGTCTTATAAACTTCGATAAGAGAAGAAAAGAGTTTGAAGTTCTGGCACAGGTAAGCTACTTTGTTAGAATGAGGGTGTTCTTCTTTCAAGGTCTGGAATGTCATAAAAAGGACTGAACTGTTTTATTACAACATTTCATTAGAAGAGAGAGAGAGATTGTATTATGACAGTACCAGCATTTGTGCTGATATAAGCTGCTGTGTGAAAATATTAAGCAAAACCTGCAAGGGATAATGTAGGATGAAGCTCGAGAGATATCTCATAAGAAGTTTCTTATTCAACAGTCCTGGAAAGGTGTAGTCAGTCTGGACAACACATGCTGTCAGAATACATTGTATGTCTTTTTAGATTCCTAATTGTTTTTGTATGTTCATTTAGTGGTGATACAAATAATGTTATGGGAGTGTAAATTGTTTTCCCCTTTGTCATCAAGTGTGAATCTTGATAATTTTATCTTAGTGTACAATATATTTGCAAAATAATTGAACTCTTTTATATCAGGAGCCTCCTCTACCTTTTTTCCTACGTTTTATTACTGTTGTTCATACAACTTAATATAAAAGTCTTAATTACTTGCTTGTTGGGCACTGTTAAACTTTATGTTGTTCATTCTGTGCTTTATTGGTAACAAATCTACAGTATTATAAATATAATATAGATTCAGAGGAACAAGTTTCTGCATTTTGTTGGTTTAGTGTCATGAATCTCTTAATTACTGTTACATGTTTAGCCTTTAAACTTAAATAAATATTCTTGAAATATAAGAATCTGTTAGTGTATAAGTAGATAACAGTGTGTTTTCTTCAGCAACAGAGTAATAAAGAAATGGACTCTAGCGACCAGTTTCGTAACACTACAGATTTTCATGTAGTCACCTCTCAGTTATCAATTATATAGGAAAGGTGTAGCACAGTTAATTTAAAATAACACATGATTTTAAGATCTGGAAATAGCTACTACTATACGCTGCATTCAGTTTTGAAAGTCACTTAATTAATACTTTGAAATAATCTTTTAGAACCTAATTTTTCAGTTTCTTTTTCCCAGTATCTGGAACATCACTGCACTTTTCTTAATTACACAGAAGTATACAGAAAAAACCGAAAGAAATTGTGACTGTTTTCAGTGTGAATGATACCAGCTTATTGGAAAAAATTGTGTTGTTTTATTATTTCAACAACATGGACAAAGTGCAATGGAATGAAGCTGTGAAGAGTATTCTGGATTGTTACTTAGCAAGGTTTCAATAGATATTGGGCCCATTGGATTAGGACTGTGAGCATAATGGCCTTTGCCATTGCAATAATAAGGGAGAAAAATTTGGATTAACCCTTTGCTGGCCCTAACGTTCTGAAACGGTCGGAATTTAAACGTCCCCTGCCGGCCTAAACGGTCTAAAACGGTCTTGTTGTCCTCTTCGTAAATCTATTGCGTTGTGTGAACGAAACAGGAGCTCTCTGT
>Ga0123357_10004878_pt1 | contig 15901 bp, 11 predicted proteins | sample TergutEmb28metaG_FD_89873 | JGI IMG/M metagenome (GOLD analysis project Ga0123357, IMG submission 89873) | Embiratermes neotenicus P4 segment gut microbial communities from Petit-Saut dam, French Guiana - Emb289 P4 | ecosystem: Host-associated > Arthropoda: Insects > Digestive system > Gut ... | reverse complement strand
GTGTGGTGTGTGTGTGGTGTGTGTGGTGTGTTTGTGTGTGTGGTGTGTGGGTGTGGTGTGTGTGTGTGGTTTGTGTGTGTGGTGCGTGTGTGCTTGTGTGTGTGTGTGTGTGTGATGTGTTTGTGGTGTGTGTGTGGTGTGTTTGTGTGTGTGTAGTGTGTGTGTGTAGTGTGTGCGTGCATGTGTGAAGCAATTCGAAGGACATATAAAACGAGCAATAAATACGCACATTTGAAAATACGAAATATAATAGCGGTTTAATCCTCCTACAAGGGTGTGAGAATTCAACCTGACAGAAAAAAAGCATGAAAACAAGAAATGAGAGGGAAGAGATGAAGTTCTGTGGTCAGTTGCGGGGAACAAATTCGGCCTATATGACCAGAAAATGAAATCAGAGAGGAATAAAAATAAGCTATATAAAGGAAATGATTGTACATTATACCCCGGAACATGCAAGTGGACGTACCTTTTATTAAGGTTTATAACACACGCATTTCCAATGTAGTGCTTGAATATTCTGAGACGGGCAGGACAAAGGTAAGCTGAAGAAGGGACCAACACCAACACCATGCAAGTGAAACAGACCTTAAAAGGCTAATACCCTGTTGATGCTGCAGCTGCTGCCGCTGCTGTTGTTACTGTTGCTGATGAAGATGATTTACTTTTGTGTCTCTCTAACGACAAATTAAACTAGATAGAAGTCTTTAGTTATGATTATCGTGTCCTGGGCTGAGACATCGTACAGCCTGGTAGAGAGGTACAAACATTTAGGAGTAACTTGTTGCCTCATATTCATATATTTGCTCTAAATATGGCACATCCTGTTATTCTGAAACTTCGGAATTCATCCGTAAAATTACCCAGCGTGATGGCGCACTGTTTTTTTAATTCAGTACTTCTTGGTTATGTTTTCCAAATTATTGTGCTCCCAATCAAAATCGAGACAGAAATTTGTTATGAAAATTATGTATGTATCAAACCACATGGCTTCATATACCGCAAGATTGATTGATTGATTGATTTGCATTTGGGTTTGAGCCCTTACAGTCTCGATGTACCTAGGCCTTAATAAACGGTTCCTTTGTGCCCCCATAATCTGATATAAGTTCAGGGGAGCCCTGTTCCTTTACTAAATTTCCAGATGGTCCCTATTGAAATTCATAGTATTCTCAGGGTTCAAAAAGAAGGAACCCAGATATATATGTCTGAGTTGAAGCCAAAGCTTCAAACTCACACAAAACGTGTACTGAGGTTTCCTCCTCAGTATCAAATACAATAAAAACAGATGTTTCTTTTCCAGAACCCTCTTTCATCTATCACTCAAGAGTCCCAGTAAACGAACCCCCTCCAGGTTTCCCAATAGGGGCCCCTATGGGCAGAGTTGCCCGTTTACAGAGCCATCTTTAGATGTCTTTCTTAATTCCTCATAAAATTTCCCTAGTAAAGAAATTTTTTTCTTCTCTCAAAGGCCCCAGGAAAGAAGCGTCTCTCCATGTTCACCAAAAGCGGAGCACCTATGGAAACAGACGCCAATTTCCAGAGGCTTACTTGGTATACCCTTCGGGGTCCCTAGTAAAGGAGCCTTCCCTCCATATTCCCCTCATAGAGCTCCCTCGCAGAGAGATGCCCCACTCCTAGAGCCCTCTTTCATTCTTATTTCAAAATCCCCGGTACACGGGCCCCTTCCAAGTTCCCCATATACCGTAAGATAATCATCGCCATTAGAACCAAAAATAGCACGATTCTAGTAGAACACAAACTTCTCCAAAAGTCTAGGAGCCACCTAAAATTAAAGGCGCTGACAAGGCAACGCGAAGCAAGTTCCACACTGAGTGCCCCAAAATATCAGGTGTATTCCTATGAAATTTAGTCGCCCCGTCAATCTGGCGCCCGTGTTTCGTACACCCTGCGCTATTCTCTTTGATAATGACGGACGTGAGGCTCTCTTTCTTTGCGAAGAAGACTGCACAGCCTCACTCCTTAACACAGTTCATACAAACTCAACAGACCTCCTTCAGAAATTGGATTTCTGAACGCCCCTGTTTCGTGCAGAACTGTACTAAGTACAATGTTTCTTACTGCGTCCGTCTTCTTTACTATGGCTACAATTAATTACTATATTTCGTATTGGTTACCAAAGCTACTGGATATCGAAGACGGCGTTAGTGTCGCTCCCAACTCAGAAGTTCGTGACTCGCCATGTATAAAGATGGAAAGAGCAGACTGTTTTTGTTTCAATCACTGGCTTGTGGTACAAGGAGAACTACTAACATTCACTTCCAGTTACAATAAAATGTCTGCTCGTTGCCCGCGTCACTGCAGGCGAACCAGCTCACACGGCTAGCAAAGCTCAACTACTGTTGCATTCATGACTAACACTGCTCCAACGATAACAATGGCGCCTAATTCATAACAAAGAGAGAGAGAGAAGGAGAATACCTTCCCAGACGAAGTCTGCTTATACAAAATGAACGCTTACACACGTCATGTTCTTATAATCGACTGAAGGAAATCAAATGTGCAAGCCTGCGGTCACTATCCTTCACCTTATATTTCATCAAAATTCGTTCATATATTCCTACGCTGAACAAGTGGACAGACAGACGGATAGACAGATGAGTTCTACTGTTGCTCTTGTTTTGCGCGGTTTGTATAAGAGAAAGGCGTAAATGTAAAGGATGTGTGCAAACGCCACACAATGAACGTGCGGAATTCGTTTTGCGGAGTCTTTATTATTGTTATTATTAGGTTCTGAGAGGTGAAGCTTAGCCTACGACCTGCCATGAAGATCCAAAGTGGGAGCAGAGGTATACGTAGTATCTGTACTATTTCTTTAACATTGGCGCTAGATGGGATGGGTGGTCAATGCCATGTCCTGGCCGTTACCCCCTGGAAAAAGAACCGGTACCTAATTACAGGAGGCTGGCTGAACCCCAGAGCCTCTCTGGACGGGTGTGGAAAATCTTGCTCCCACGGGGGTTCGACCCCCGAACCGTCCAGCCTGTAGCGAGTCGCAACACCAAATGAGTTAACCCTGCCCACTTATGGTTACTACTACTACTGATACTACTATAGTTGCTGCTGCTGCTACTCTGACCATCACTGTTTGCTGTTCATTTAACCTCCTGACAGTAACAAAAGTTAAACCTACAATGTTGAATGGATGGTGACAAAGAACTGGAGATGATGAGGAGGTAGTGTGGTGGCTTGTTTAACATTTTGTCACGGAATCTTTCTAGAGGGACTGAACAAGCCATAAAATCGTGACTATGAGTCTCAGTCAGGTTTGAATGAGGCGTCTCAAGAATAGGCGTCAGAAACATTACCGTCCGAAACATTTGTTCGGCCATCACCACATTACGTTATATTATAAAAGTATATTAATTCATTTATCCAGCCTCTGACAACTGTCTTTGGGACGAAAGACCGGAGCTCTGTTCTCAACACTTAGCAGGATCTATTCCCTTCCTTATCAGAGCACAAAATTTTCCCGAAGCCCAAAGCCTTCCTATTAAACGCCTCTTGGAAATATTGCCGTGTGGGATAAAGCGGCCGAAACTTAAAGTTGATCACTCATATTCTTCTAGTACTTAAGTCCAAAATGCCTGAACTGTAACCTCCACTCCACATACGTGCAAAAATTTAGGGACAAATTTGTCGCCATAATCATTCAAACAAGGTATTATAGGTTTATGTTTATCTAACGCACTTATAACACGCCATTGGCTTATCTGTCATTAGCTGCATTTTCAGTTACTGTGGAGAATCGATTTGGTTAGCAACTGCTGAATGGGTGTCTTTTAAAAATGGATACGATTTCATAAGCGACTTCAGCTACCACACATAACGATCTGTACCTTGCAATTAAAGCTGTAAATTATTCCAAATTTAGCTCTGCGTACAAACGTCAGACACTCAATTTAACAGCACGTTTAACGTATATATATATGTATATATATATATAATTATTTATTCTATCACAATAACTCCAGAAATATTCAAAGTAGAACAAATACAAAGTTTTAAAGTTAAAATAGGGGATTAAATAGTAGGCAGTCTTCTCTAAAGGGTCAATTTCTAGGCTCACTTATACACGCATATTGACCACAGGCTTCATCTCACCCTGTGTTCTTCCTTCGCATGCAACAGTTGAGGAAATTTCAGCAAAATGTTTCTGGAGGATTCCTACAAGAAATACTCCTAAGTGGGCCAAGTCAAAGTCTGGAGGAAACCACAGGCACATTACTTAAAGAACCACGTACATTCATGTCATTGGTCTTTATATGACAGACAGTGTTCTGTGAGAGGTGTTGCCGAGACAGAAGAAAGAGCTGACGATCTGAAGACAGACTGCTCTCTGTCAGGCTGGAGCCGAAGCCGTAAAAACTTCTTCACATTGAGTATCCAGTAGGGTGTTTTGCAAACGTCGGGTACTGACGTTTAGAACATATTTGCATGAGGATTGATACTCCTCATGAGGATCGATACTACTGCCACCGAGTGAAAACTCAATTGCAGTAAATAATAATAATATAATAAAAAAGTGTTAAAGCTACTGCGGACCTTTTCTACCTTGTTTATATTCTCGTAGTTGGGTCAGATTCTGTCGTTGTTGAAATGCTGCCACTGAATGCGCCGGCCCGTTGTACTGCACGTCCCTTTAACGATTGTCAAAAGGATACCTAGTACCGACTGGATGACAATTCACAGAAACAAACTGAATTATTCGCGGAGAAACTTGAAATGGGAATTTCACGGCTGGGATCTGACTGCTGCTGACGGAGTTGTGGCATCGTCTTACCACATGGACGCTGTCCGCGGTAAGCCCGCCCTTGGACCGACTGACCTAGCAGCGCATTATTAATCTCCCTGCGATAGCATGCCTCTTCTGATATTCAACACGCAATGGAACGGATATGCATATAATGTCCTTTTCTTTATGTGCGTGTGCAGTACCTACATGCCCATTTCCAGTATTATTTATTTTTTCATTGCTTATTTTAGAGTGCCAGTATCCTTCCTTTTCCTTAAGGTCATCCCGCAGTTGCTTACGTATTCTTCCTCGTCTTCCCGTCACATCTATCCTTTCTTCTATTTTTCCTTCAACAATGTGTTTTATAAGGCAGATATTACATAAGATGTGACCAATCCAGATAGAATTAGTCCTTTTTGTTGTGTGTGGGAATATAAAAGCTCACCAACCAAACATCTGTAATCTGTACACTCTTCTGATTAACACTTTAAACGCCGAGTTAAATCCCATTTGCCATTTGCTGACATTATTAGGAACTCGCCATATTCTCAACGTTAGCAAGATAAGGGTTAAGTTATAAATTCTGTAATTCGTCATATTTAGAGGAATTTTATTAAGTGCTGCATCTTTGGCTAAAATATTTTTATCTTCCCCGCCTTCGCAGTCAGCTGAATTGCACTAATTTGTCGGAGGGTCTGTCAAAAGTAAACTGTTTGATAAACGTCTTGCTTTAAAAAAAATCATTACGTGAAGACGAAAGCCAAACAGTAAGGTCAATGCAGAACGTAAAACGAAACACAGCAATTTAATGGCAAGGGCGGGCACGATGAAATTTCAACAGACGGACAGACAGGCATGTCTGCTTCCTCCAGTAGAGAGGAATGAAATGTGTCTGCGAAGTGGCAGACCAGTTTGCAATAAACGTTTCGCCCTCAGACTACATTTCACTTAAAATAAATTAGTACCTATCAAAAACTAGTAGTAGCTGCACAGAGAACACAGCTGAAGATGTTGTAACTAATTGAGCATAAGGATTCCTGTGCATTTGGTTCCTGTCTCATCATTTTAATAAGCAGAAAATTAAATTGGAGTTCAAGTGAACATTAAATGGGCATTTGTTCGTGTTGAAAACTTAAATTCCACTTCCAGATTTTCTCTCCTCTTTGATCATCGCCGTTTGTAAGGAAATAAATTAAAAAGTAGATATAGTTGATTTTTTCCACGACTAAGCTGATAACAAAAAAAAGATATTATACTTTAAACGTCCATCTTATTAATTCTTTGTATAAACCAATTATAACACACTGAATTTAGTCTCACTTCCTGAATGAACAAACAACTGTAAGGTAATTTTCGCTATTCCCCCTCGCGGGCAAAATGCCCAAAAACCCACTACGAAGAGGAAAAGAAATTAAGCTCTATGCATTACCGACCTCGGCACTGTATGAAGGAGTGGGGCGGGACGACGTCTTGCTGCGGACTAATAGTCTGGGGATCGAATCCCGGCGGCAACAAGGTTTTTCCCGCAAGCGTCCAGACCATTCCTAGCGTCCACCCAGCCACATATACAATTGTTACCGGGTCATTTCAAAAGGTGAAGCAGCATGGATGTGGCGTTGACCAACCACCCACCAACTAGCACCGAGTTTAAAGAAAGAGTGCAGCAATACTGTTACACGTGCTCTGGAACTTCATGACCTGCTATAGGGTAAATGTTGACTTTTTAGTACATGAAGGAGAATGTACGGCTTCAGAGTCCGGCGCTATGTCGATAGGAGTTTTGGTGGGTAACAGAGGTCAAATGGATGCTGTGATGGAAAAAAATTGAGGCCGACCCCATAAAGTGCCTCCGATAAAACGCCATTATTTTTTGCGCCCATGAAAGTATGTGAACAGAAATACCCCATACCCGTACACTACAAACCAAAAAAATGGAACTTTGTTAAATTTTCTTACTTACTTACTCCATGGAGCAGAGTCCTTCTTGAGAAGCTAACAGTTTTTCAGCTAGTCAAGAAATTCCCCTCATTTCATGGAAACCGAAATTTCATTACCGCAGTCACAAGTGCCCGCCACTTGTCCCTATCCTGAGCCAGCTCGATCCAGTCCATATACCCACATCCCACTTCCTGAAGATCCATATTAGTATTATCCTTCCATCTACACCTGGGTTTCCCAAGTAGTTTATTTCCTTCAGGTTTCGCCACCAAAAACCTGTATACGCCTCTCCTCTCCCCCATACGTGCTACATGCCCCGCCCATCTCATTCTTCTCGATTTTATCACCCGTGCAATATTGGGTGTCGAGTACAGATGATTAAGCTCCTCATCATGCAGTTTTCTCCACTCCCCTGTAACCTCGTCCCTCTTAGACTCAAATATACTCCTAAACACCCTATTCTCTAACACCATCAGCTTACGTTCCTCCCTCAGTGTAAGGGACGAATGTTTGTTATACTGTTTTAATTTTTAGAATATCTTCTATATGTTTCGAATCCAAAGGTTCATCTTCAGGAAGCCTTTTATTATCATTTATTATTATTATTATTATTATTATTATTATACGATATGGATGTCTCTTGTCACAGGCCTTTTCTTCCTGGTACTTCTCTTGAACCAGCGGTGATCCCCACCGCTCACGCTTCCAGCTTCACACTGCAGTACTTTCCGTATTATGTGTGATGTTCCATGTATAGCTGTCTTTTGTAGTGAATCTATCGAATATTTTCCTGGTACAGTTTCCAAATTTTTCCTTAAGCTTCTCGTTACTATTCCAGTGGTTCCAATTATTACTGGTATAATTGTACATTTCAGGTCCCACTTTCGTTTTATCTCTATATATAAACTCTTGTATTTTAACTTCCTTTCCGCTTCCTTTTGCACAACATTTCTGTCTGAGGGTATTGCCACATTTATCAGTGTGAAAGTTTATTATTATTATTATTATTATTATTATTATTATTATTAACTGCAAATGGATTTATACCCGGTTGCAGTGTGCTAAAATATAATACAATGAAACGCATCACAAAAAATAACATACAACACTCCAAGCAACCCTCTATACGCATGTAAACATCTGTACGTATAACCGTCTTCCTGAAGATGAACCCTCGGTTTCGAAATATGTAGAAGACAAAAAAAAAATTAAAAATTAAAATATTTGATTAACAATGGTGCATTTTGTTTGTTTGTATTATGCGATTGTGTGACAAAGAACGGTGCAAAAACACAACTACCTAACATCCATTATTTCGTTTTTTTTTTTCCACCCTCAACACAATGTTACAAATTGCGGTGGAAAAAACCGTGGCGCTACACCGGGGTATGATTTTACGTGCCGTTGTTGAAAACCCAAACCGGACTACTGTGTCCGTTACACATGCACTGACAGTTCCCGGCTCTCTGTTCTCACACAGTCTTCACTCTTCAGAATTTTTTTTAAAGTATCGCCTTTCCGTCATGTGAGAGGCTAAGGTAACGTGCACAGGTCAATATATGGTCTCCTAATCGGCCCTTTCTTTGTTCTTGGAACAAAGAAAGCGTTAAATTAATCTAAAAGAGTGCTGACATCTAGATATGCGATGTAGTATTATATGCTCGATGTTCCTTTCTTTCTTCAGCCTCAAACCTTACCACACAGAAGACACACTATCTAAACTGTAAGAAACGTTTCTTCCCATTAGCGCGTACCTCTCAGAGACAACAGACTCTCTCTCTCTCTCTCTCTCTCTCTCTCTTTCTCTCTCCGTCCATATCAAAACCACAACAGCCGGAATGTGACGTCATGGGTAACTCACTCTAAAACTCACGCATATCCAGCGCATTGTATAAGCCAAATCTCGTTCAGTAGTGAGTTGAAAAATTATTTATACCTGCCACTTTTATCTCATCTAATTGTTGATACAAACCATGTGTTAATTGCAGTGTTACCAACGACATGAGACGATGAGCGGTGTTAAGTCACGGTGCAGTGACAGTAAGTGCCAGTTTCACTTTCAGAGCACAACAGCTGGTCCTACTGCTGTTTCTTTCTCTGTTGATATTCACACACACACGCACACACACACACACACACACATATATATATATATATATTTAAGTTCACCTACTTATCTAGCAGTTTAAGACCACGGCAGTTGCTAATCAAGCCAGGTATAATATTTACAAAACTACATTTTTCCTCGAGAGTTAGAGACTCCGCGTGATTCTCAGAACAAACAACGAAATTATCCGTAACCAACATTAACCCAAGGTTCTTTTTAATTTGACTGTTTACTGCGATGTAGGAATTATATTCCTAGACTATTATTGCTATGAATTTGAAGCATCAAGTAATTAAATCAAATGTTCCACTGCGCATTCAAGTATTTGTTTGAATTAACTAACAAAGAGAAAATTATATAATGTAAACTGCACGTTCATCGTACACTACGATATCCAATAACGTACTGGTACATGCCGTATTGTCTTTTCTGTAGGAGGCGCGTCCAGAGAGAAAAAACCTTTCGCAAATAGCGGCCGCGCAGGCGACGCCAACACTTCCTGTGAAGGTCAGTCATCTCTATTGCAAAACAAACACGTATTTTACATATTGCAGAGTTAATAATTTTTCCTCCATTCGATGTAGTCTTTAAAGACGAACCCGAAAATTGAAAATTCCGCTACCCTTTACGTGCGGACACTTATAAGATTTTTAAAAAGCTAAAAATTATTTTTCCGGTGTAAATTCAGAGAAAGACTGTTGAAGTGTTTGGTGGAGGGGCAGTGAACGTAGGGAATGTGAGGAAATGGTGTCGGTTGTTTGAAGAAGGCAGAGCTAACGTGCATGACGATAAATGGAGTGGGTACCTCTCTTTGGTTTTACTTTGAAAGAAAAAGGAGAAAGAAAAAGAAATTCTGGAGAGAGGACTATTCAAAATTACTCGACCTTAAGAAATGTTTGTCCGGCCAGAGCCTGAAGAGTGACCAAAAGACAAAAAGACGTTGTCCAGGACTGGCTGAAAACCTGAACGGCGACGTTTATCGAAGAAGTCACACAACTGCCTGTCCCACGATATGACAATTGACCTAATCTACATGGCGTCTGTGAGGAGAATTAGTTTAATATTTTAAAGCCTACAGGTCACGTGACGCACCAACAGTTTAACATTCAACAACTGTATGCTCTGCCCACACTGTATTTATGTGTTTTGTATTTATCTGAGAATAAACAGCGACTTTTCCTTACATAATATCAATATTATTGGTTTTTAAAAACCAAGATGAAAGGTGTTTACTGCGCGGTACGAACTACGTTTTTAAATAAAACAATTTACCATTCATGTTTAAAGGCTCAATGTCGGTACAATACTGATGCAGTAAAGACATATTGTAACAATTCTTTAAACTCTGTTTACACCTAACTCCTTCTTACTTTCCTCACACGCTGCTTATCAGCAACCTGTCTCTCCCATCCGAACCATCAGCCACGAGATCAGTGGAGTAGAAGAGGGAGTATCAAGACTTTGCATGTGGTGTTACGACAACAGTGTATCTTGTAATATGCAATTTCATTTTAACAAAAATCAATATGATTAAAAATAATAAAATACTTTTAAAACAGTTTACCATTTTGTTTCCACGAAATACTGATAAATATTTTAATGTACGTACAATGCATGTTCCACAGTGTAATATCCAGTCCAACAAATGCACAACATACACATATTAATAATATTTTACACATCGTAAGCATTCCTTACGATGTATAAAATATTATTAATATGAATATATATATATAGTGCATTTGTTGGTCCGGAAAATATACTGATGAACATGGATCTCATGGTTGCACCGTGCATTTCTTAAAATCAGTTTAACTACTAACCAACAAATGCACCTATATAATTTTCACTGAAAAGTGAAAGTTATATAGGTGTATTTGTTGGTTAATAGTTGAAGTGATACTGATGAACAGTTATTTAAGTACGCCTATATCTAAGACAACCAAATTTCAAGTAGAACCTTTTCATAATTCAGTATATAAATTCAGGTTGGACAGTAATCGTAACATGTATATATATATATATATATATATATAATTGAGGAAGGACCAGTCTTACTGACAATCATACAGGGATGATTTCCCAGTCACCCAATATCGTGGCGTGCAAGCTGATTTTGTTTTATGCTGTCCTATACATCGATCTTACCCTAATTAAAATTACTTCAGAATCAAACAAATCAAATTTTTTAAAATTTAATCACCATGAAAATATGTAGAAAAGTCAAACCGTAAAGCTGACAGTGGCTATGGATCTATATAATTTAAGAAAACTGATCTTGAACATTGATCTATATAAGTCAATAAATCGGAGAAGCGCAGATGTGAGTTGTTCTCCTCTGCTAACCCCTCCACTGTGAACACTCAATTTATATGCAATATGTGCCTATAATCACGAGACCTATTACAGCCCTAGAAAATAACTAACTAGACAGCCTATTGTCTTCTTAAGTCCGCGTCACAAAAAAGGGTCAGATATAAATCATTTCAAAAACATCGACACAACAAGAAATCTCTGCCAATCACTAGCACCCGGTCATTAATCCTTTCGCAAGTTTTCGTCCCAATCTGTGTTCTTTTAACCATCCCTAACCGTTTTTTTGTACGTGCCATAATCGTACGTAAGCTATGACAGTAGCTGCCGCCGGCAACGGACTGACATCTCACCACACGTTTTAATAACAGACGCGCTACAAAACATCTTACTACTGAGCTTCTCACATTTTCTCATCTAATTACGTATTCCGCTCGTAAAGCATAGTTGCTGCTGCTGTGTTGGTGTTTATTGTAGAGACATAAACCTGTGCAGGTGTTTGCTTTCAGGGAAGCAAAGTGTGCAAGAGGTCATTCGAAAACTCTCGGTAGCAAAATCTAAATTTTCAGTTTAGTACAGTCCAAATTCAGGGGAGTACGCTGTGGCGCAGTGGATTGAGGCACTGTGCTAAAAGCTGGAAGAATGCGGGTTCGATTTCCGATGGTGTCATTGTGATTTTTTATTTACTTAATTCTCCCGGCCGCACTATGGCCACAGGGTTGACTGAGCTTCTAAGACAAATGAGTAACAGGAATATTTCCTGGGGAGCAAAGGCCGTCGGTGCATAGAGCTGACAACCTTACCATCTTCAGCTGCGGACTGTCTTGAAATCTGGGAACCTCAACTTCCTGGAATCATCAAGGCCTGTCTTGGCCTGTAATGGGTTTGCTTTACCTTTTTACAGTCTAAAATCAGTGGCAGACACTTTGCTAAAGTGGATCAAACAATTCCCCAACCTCTCTGTAGCACATAATAAAGTACACAGTATATAGGCTACATGCTACATGATTCAGTACTGAAAACTGAAGTTTGCTCACAAATTACATGCAGAATAAAGTCTCGATATTAGTAACGATGTGGGACAAAAATATCACGAACTTCGGAATCACACATACTGGAATGTTTTGCAATGTGAAATTTTTTGTTTCAAAGAAATTACAAAACATCAGTAAAAAATATAAAGTAACGTAAGAGGCATTGAAATTTATTTCAATTTTAATAATACATAATCTTGCCATAAGTTGTTACAAGTACAATATGACCTAGGGGGAAAATTAAAAAAGAATTTTTCGAACCAAATAATTAATTTGCAATAGTTTTAGGGTTTCTTTATAATAATGTCACTCAAATGGCCACCCTCAGCCTCCACGCAACCCTTGAGATGCTCCGGCCACTTTGTTGTAGCCACACGCTCCGTCTCCAGGGGGATCTATGCCGCTGCTTTCACAAGGCATTTCCTCAGGTTCTCCAGGCTTTTGTGACAGTTTCTATACACCATGTCCTCCAAAACAGCCCACAGTTTTTTGTCCAGGAGCCTGAGGTCTGCCCTCCCTGAAATAATAATTATAATAAAGTCATATCGCTGGCTAAACTCTGGTGACATCAAGGGAGAAACAGGAAGTACAATAGTGGGAGCTTAAGAGCAAGCAATTAGTACAAACTATTTCAAGAAAAAAAATTTAAAGGAAGAAATTTTGGGTAAATACCGGTTATGTAAGCAACATGAAGAAACTATTGACCACTTAATCTCGGGATACCCCATTTTGGTAAATAACGAATATTTAATGAAACGCGATACAGTTTGTACACATTTGCATTACTCAATATGCAAAACCTTAGAAACTGAAATCACAGACAAATGGTACACACACCTACCCAAGCCAGTGTGTGAAGAGGGAGATGTCACAGTGTTGTGGAATCAAGCAGTGCACACAGACAGAGAAGTTACAGCAAATAGGCCAGATATAATAATTAAAAACAAAAACGAGAAAACGTGCACGCTGATAGATGTGGCAATACCCGCAGACAGAAATGCTGTGCAAAAGGAAGCAGAAAAGAAGTTCAAATAAAAGAGTTTATGTATAGAGATACAACGAATGTGGAACCTGAAATTTACGATTATACCAGTAATAATTTGAGCCACTGGAATAGTAACGAGAAGCGTAAGGAAAAATTTGGGAACTGTACCAGGAAAACATTCGATAGATTCACTACAAAAGGCAGCTATACTTGGAAAATCACACTTAATACGGAAAGTACTGCAGTTTTGAAGCGTGGAGCGTGAGCGGTGGGGTTCACCGCTGGTTCAAGAGAAGTATCGGGAAGAAAAGGCCTGTGACAAGAGTCATCTATAATAATAATAATAATAATAATAATAATAATAATAATACAAAGCTGCACTGGAGTTGCAAGACACAAAAACAATCATCCCCACTTCATAATGGTGAGAGTGATCTCACAATAGCATGACAGTAGGTGGAGGGAACGACTCGCCAATCACTTCATCTTACTCGATTCGTCAAAATCCGTTACGGAAGGTGGGAAAAAAATCAGTATTATAACGGCTGGTTACGAAGGGTCGAAATTCAGAAAAAATATACTTTCACGAACTTCGAAACTGGACTGTATTCCTTGCCATTCTCGCAGTAAACAACATATATTTCCTTGAACAAAATTAGCCTAGTGGTTTCTATAATGGATACGTGAGGTTTTCAGGAACGGGAATTCCTTCACTAATTTTTATACGAACTCCAGACATCCTGTTGTTAATAAGGAGCGTTGTTAGTTCTAATTACTTCACATAAACTTCAGATAGTACAAGAAAACTTATTTTTAATCTGCGTGTCTCTTATCGATGTCTCGTGAATATCGCAGGCGTCTGCGAATGTCCCGGCGGATGCACGCTTCCTTCTTGATAAAACTTTCGCTTTGGGTGCGGCTATAAAACAAATACACCTAGTGTTTAAAAAAATATTTTAACAAACATTCGTCGTTAATATCCAAACATTTACGCCACACACACAAGCACACAATAAAGCAGATCACTAAAGTTTATTTTTTTACGTAGAGGTAGTAGGAGTTTTCCAAAATTTTGGTGCATGGGTCTATCTAACTAGATGGCGTTACGTTACAAAATACGGTAGCTCGTTATAACTGCATATATGTTTTATATTCGTCATTTTAAATCACGCACAACCACTGTACAATACGGTTGAACCGTCATCCTCTGTTATTTTCAGCACAAACAGACCATGATTACTAAAACCCATGTAACTCATTGTACCTAATTACGAAAGAGTTCTTTATTTCAAACTTTCGCTTCTTGCTTACACCGCCTATGAAGATGGAACTGAAGAGTATTCCGAAAAGTCGGCACATAAAATTCGGATGCCGGGGAATTGCCCAAAAGAAAAACACCAACAAAGAATTGTTTAAATTAGAACTAATGTCATATTTCGGTACATACAGGCCCATCTATAATTTTTAAAACACTGTTTCCATAATGACTATTAAATCTCGTTCAAAGTCTGGAAAAACAATTAATGAGATTTCACTGCAAAAGTCCTTCATAATGACCTGTGTCCTCCACAGGTGGAAGAAACTCAAGCAGTAGAAAGGAAAGTGACTAACCTGAACTGTAGTAAAGCAGGACATGTTTAATGAACGCAGTTGCTAACTGCAAGTGAATTCCACTGCTTATTTTCTTGGAGAAGAAGAAGAAGAAGAAGAAGAAGAAGAAGAAGAAGAAGAAGAAGAGAAAGAAGAAGAATAAGAAGAGAAATAAAGAGACTGGGAGTGTTGAAAAGCCCCACCTTGATTACAGGGGACCAGAAAAATTTAATGACACTTGGGGTTCTCAGGCAGGGCACGTTCGTTGCTTGTGGGTGAAGTTAAGGGGATTGGAGGGTGTTGAGTATTAGGAGAAGAAGGAAGATAGCGGCAAGTTGCTTAGTTTGGGTTCTACCGTGACAGTTTCACTGGGAGGGTTACATTATGGGGGAATATTGATATCAGTGAGTGGGATAAGTCGGGGCCAAATTTTTGTATTAGTATTTGTAGGGATGTGTGAGGCACCGCGTGTGGGAACGTGGAATTTGTTTACCAACACAGCATTTGCGCTGGGACAGAGAAAGGTAGAGCAGGGGCTGATACGAGGACCTTCTGGAAACATACTGACATCCATCCAGCAGCCTGGCACAGTGACGTACTGTAGGAGGGAGGGTGGGGGAAAGGGACGAAAAATGAGCGAAAAATAAATACTTTAAATAAAAAAAAAATTTCTGCCCTGAAAATATTCGATTGTTGAGCCAGATAGAGAGGAAAGACTCTAAGAGTTTTGAATTCTTTAAAGTTCGTAATTCCTGTCAGGGACGGCCATTTAGATCACTATCGTTGGTCGCAAAAAAACGAAAATATTCCACTGGCTTGGTTTTCAGTGTACGCCGCAACTAGTGGTAGACTTTCTTGCCTGTTGTGTCACCTCAGACACAGTGTCACCTCAGACACTGTGTCACCTCAGACACAGTGTCTCCTCAGACACAGTGTCAACTCAGACGCTATGTCACCTCACACAGTGTCACCTCACACAATGTTGCCTCAGACACAGTGTCTCCTCAGACACAGTGTCACTTCAGACGCTATGTCACCTCACACAGTGTCACCTCAGGCACAGTGTCACCTCACACAGTGTCACCTCAGACACAGGGTCATCTCACATAGTGTCACCTCAGACACAGTGTCACCTCAGACACTGTGTCACCTCAGACACAGTGTCTCCTCAGACACAGTGT
>Ga0123357_10004875_pt1 | contig 15903 bp, 6 predicted proteins | sample TergutEmb28metaG_FD_89873 | JGI IMG/M metagenome (GOLD analysis project Ga0123357, IMG submission 89873) | Embiratermes neotenicus P4 segment gut microbial communities from Petit-Saut dam, French Guiana - Emb289 P4 | ecosystem: Host-associated > Arthropoda: Insects > Digestive system > Gut ... | reverse complement strand
CTGTCCACGCTGTGTTTATGTGTTTTGTATTTATCTGAGAACAAACAGCGACTTGTGCCACTTACAGCATAAACTGATTGGTTTTTGTAACCGCGATGAAAAGTGTTTACAGCGCGGTACGAATGGGCCTTTAAATAAAGTGATCTGACATTCGTCTTTAAAGGGTTAATAGCAGAGGATAATTTTAAAAATTATTCACTCATTATTATTTTAAATATTTGTTTTCTGGACACGCCGAAACCAACGTCTGTGTGAACGATAATAAAAATACAAAATAAATTCTAGTCAAATAGTCACAGAAAACAGCTTTAATTTTGGCATATGTCTTCTGTTTTGAATGATTCATATTCATACTATCATCATTTAAAAACATTCTAAATAAAATAGCAAACTTTATTGGATATTAGGAAGATTATCGTATCGGTATAGGCCATCCACCTGAGGACTTCTCATCTTCTGTCAATAATTTCATCAATACAATTGCCTGCAGTCTTATGTGGCACAAGAAACAATACGTCCATAAAATTCAGAGTTATAAATTACTTAGTGGTGAGCGACCGATACATAAGGGATTTCCGTGGAGATGATCTTTATACAGACAGCAAACCATCTTACTGTTCGTGTCATTAAATAAGTAATAATTAAATAAAATTCTATGACAAACAACGTAGTCTAATCTGTATTTCAACAGCCAATGACGTGTTCGCGTTATGGACGTGACGTTCTTCATGAAGCTGGTTCGTAAACTTACTTATGTATTCTCCATTACACATTTTAATTTGTTGCTAAAAACAACAAAAATGGCGACGGCGAATTATTCGACATTATGTCGGAAAATATAAATGTAGACGTAACCGATACAGGTTGAGATGAGAGATGAAAATGGAACGCTAATTTACAGCAATTAAAATGTAAGTAGCAGCAGCTTCAGAATGTTCTCGGAATTCGCTGGCATAATTTATAGGAAATGCTACTGTGAATAAAGAAATGTACGTTCATATCCTTCATCGCTTTAGGGGTGCGGTCAGAAGAAAACACCCCGAAAAATGGAAAACCAACAGTTGGTTTCTTCCTCACAATTATGCTCCAGCACACCTCTGTTTTGGTCAAGGAATTCTTAGCAAAGAACAATGTGACAACACTGGAGTATTCCCCACACTCTCCTAACCTAACTCCTGCTGATCTTTTTCTGTTCCCTCGACTGAAATCATCACTGAAGGGACTGCGCTTTTGTGATGCTACTGACATCATTAAGAATGCAACGGAAGAGCTGAAAAGGGTTTCACAAAATGTCTTCCAGGAATATTTCGAACACCTTTACAGTCATTGGCATTAGTGTCCATTTGCACAAGGGGACTGTTTTGAAGGAAATGTAGCTTATACAATATTATTCTACTGTTTTGTAGTTCTCAGAAACAACACGATTCCGAGAACATTCTGAAGTTACCGCACTTGTTCACAGCTGGAACATCGCAAAGACAATAGGCATGAAAAAATCTTTTTGCTCACCGCACTGAAGGCAACAAAAAAAAAAAAACAATTCCAGACATCAGGCGGTACGTTGACGGTAAGTGCAGTATAACGTCAGGGGCGAGGTTGGAGGTACCGCCCAAGTATCAAATGTAGAACTAAACGTATAATAATTTCGTCAGTTAGAACCAACCAGCATTATTTATAAGAACTGTAAAACATGAAATATATTTAAAAATAAAACTCATAAAATAACGCACAAAATGCAATTCAGTTTATCTCACAATCTCAAATTACGTTTTATAATTTGAAGACACTAATTTATTGAACCGTTCGAAAACATGCTGAAGCCACCGAATCCCCTTGGGACCAGTTCTTGTCAAGCAGCGAGCACGACAATTGCAATGGTAATCGCCTGAGGTGTCCTCTGACGGTGGAACAAGTATATTCTGTGTCCAGTTTCTTGGTCTTTATCCAGTACATGTATTTAAAGAGGTTTTGAGAGAATTAAAATTACTTTACTAATGTACAAGGATTTGTTTTCACTTCACAGTAAACAAACACATTTTGCTTCTATTATAAAAACCAATTACTGAATTTTGTATAGAAACAGTCACTGCTCGATGCAAGAATCACAATTACTTTGTTCTATAGGCTACATGCACTGATTCCAACATTAAATCTGACGATGCATACGTCAAACACTAAGTTTTAACGCAATGGTATTTTGTATTTGCCGTCAAATACAATTCATTGTATTCAAAACTGCTTAACAATGTTACATGTTTGGTCTATGTGACCATCTTCAGGCATAATTGTACACGATTTTAAACCAAGTGAAATGGATTAAAATATGTTGGAATATGCGAGATCTTGTAAATTTTAAAGTTACAGAAACATTGGAATATTAGGTATTATAGTTTTCGTAATAAAGATAAACAAAATAAAATACCTAATATTCCAATGTTAAGATAACTGGAGAATTTACGAGATCTCGCAAACCCTCTGACATCTTACCGTAATTCAGTTTCTTTTCAAATCGCGTACATCTGTGCCTGAATACAGTCGTAGAGACCGAAACATATAACATTGCTGAGCATTGTTGAATACAATAGTAAGTATATATTACCATTGCTTTATTTTAAGAATAACAGAAACACTTTCATTAAAATAACACTGCATTAACGGGCGAAACATGTTTGTCACATACAGCGATTAACTACCACCACAGCTTCCAGCACAGAAAAAAAAAAAATTATAAGAATCTTGCACCAAAATTATATGGAGCGAACACGTGAAGTGTACACAAATTGTATATAATAATTCTCAACGTTCAAGAGGCAAAGGAATGGAAACTAAACATATTTTGATACGTTATGTGATCAAGCGTTTGTGTCCTTCAACTAACAGTTTACAGCCACTCAGCAAGGGCAACGCAAGCCACCCTACATATATCATATGAACGTCAAGTATGTCACACAACAAATTCAGGTTGAGACCACACATTTATAAGCATGGTGGAGGTAGCTGTAGGTGCAGAAGATGGAATACTACCAACAAGTTCCGGAAGTGACAGAATTTAAACAGCATAGAAGAAATAATGTAAGGGTGGCCAGCTGATAGGACTGCCTCTAGGAATCCATTTCTGTGGAAACTTTCCTTCCAATAAGTCCAGACCGAGCTGTAATATGAAAATATGAGGGCGCTCAATCTTGGTACAATAAAGTGGCAAAGAATCCTTTTTTTTCCAGAGTCAGTATCAGGAATTCCTCGAACTTGTCTGGATGCAAGGCAGTCAGATTGTATTCGAAACAAAAGAAGAATCGAAAATTTTTGTTTGGAAATAGCACAAAAAAACATCGAATTTGCCACTGTCCCATGTACCTTCAGTTACTGAATGATATTTATTTTTCCCACACAATCTAAAGCTCCCTCAGCATGCTCGGACATACCGCTTTGTCACGAAACAAATTTGGAGCTGTAAAAACGTCCGCTATCTTTAGTTTTTGAAAGAAGAGCACATACAATTTTGATGTTTGGCTGACCGTGCATCTCAGTATAATCTTAGCAACTGACCAATTTAAAGTATAAATTCTTGTTTTATAATAAGTTTATTATATTCCTCTACATGTTTCGAGCACTATTGTGCTCATCATCAGTGTGATGATACCAGATGCTGTATAAAACAATTTGACCTCCTGATGATGAGCAAAATAGTGCTCGAAACATGTAGAGGAATATAATAAACTTATTATAAAACAAGAATTTATACTTTAAGTTGGTCAATTGCTAAGCACATGAAATGGTGCAGCGAACTTCTTTTTCTTGGGCAGATGTATTTTGCAGAAACTTGTAAATTTTAAATCTTAAAAGAGTTCGCAGAATTTGTGCACTGTTGACTGTGGAGGCCAACTGGCGTGCAGACTGTCTTGTTGACTTTCCTGTAATGGAAAAATAACAAAACTCCTCCAACTTCGTCGATCTCAGCTTCAGCGACTCCTGATTTACAGCGGATTTCCCTTTTACCAATTCAGCCATCACTGCAAGATGTACAACACTACCAGACGGGTATTTTCGTTGCCCGCAACCTACCAATTCCTTAAAAATTCTCGTTTGCACTGCAACATCAGTCCATAACTAACTTTCCGAATGTAATACGCCATTTTCAACAACTAAAGGTGTTAGCGCCACTGGTGGCAAAATTTCGAAAATTAAGTAGGGAGATTACAAAACCTGATTACACTACCTACCTGAATACATTTAGTTTTCCTTCCTGCACTTTTCACTTAATAATACTACACTAACAACGTCTACACTTCATACGTTTCTACACTGCAGGTACAAGCGCTGCTAAACTGACTCCAATGCTCGTAGTTAAAGTTTGCAGGCAATGGGAATTTTGTATCACTTAGGAAGCAGGTGAAAAACGCTGATTACGTTTCAGAAACTGATAGTGATCATGCTGATCAAGAAATAATTTAAATTTTACGGAATCCGAAAATACATTTCAGCGATGGCGCATATCCGACTTTGAGCAGTATCGTGAGCCTCTTTAATCCAATCAACGTCACAAAATGATATTAAATTAAGCTATAATGAAGTTACAATGTCGGTAATAGGGCTGCTAAGACGTGTAGGTCTGATGTGACTTTCGGAGTTTCTAACACCCGAAGAAAGAACTTTGTAGCACTATTTCCTCACTCATCGAATATTCTACAAATGTGATATCTCTTTAAGTCCATTCTTATTGAATCCTCGCAATGCGCATTTAATCTCACTGGTATGACAGGTATTAAATACATTGACATTTTATAGACATGGACTAGGAATATTCTTTGTCAGTTATGTTAGAATATTTCATTCGCATCGTGCAGTACGCAGGCAGTGTATTCACGTAGGTCATAAGCTCTTAATTTGCCCCTGAAATATCATAATTAATAAAGACTTTCTGTGGTTTTTATAGAGAAACACATGTTCAAATACTAGTACATTGGTGTGAAGCATACACTACACAATGTCTATCGTATACTTTTGGTCATGTAAATATCACGTTTAGGATATTAAGTTTTACGTGTAGAGTACACACAGTCAATCACAACTATATTAACTTCTATTATTAATATAATGAGGGTTCTAGCAACTACATGTTTTGGCCTTACATGTGGGCCATCTTCAGGTTGTAAAATTAGACTAGATAAGTTATACTATAATGCATGGTAGTATAACTTATCTAGTCTAATTTTACAACCTGAAGATGACCCACGTGTAAGGCCGAAACATGTAGTTGTTAGAACCCTCATTATATTAATAATAGAGGTTAATATAGTTGTGTTTGACTGTGTGTACTCTATACGTAACTCCTTACCATTGTATAAAGAAACACAACGGGGATGACGCACATCAGACCCATCCACATGTAAAAAAAAAAAACTTCCCATGTTGACTCACAATTTTAGCTTGCCTCTGTGTTTATACACAGATATAGCCATAAGAGTTAACTGGACAGTTTTGTGCTTTCACCTGATGATGAAGACAAAATGAGTATATGAAGATTAGTTTTATTTTAATCAAAGCAGTGCAGTATGCGGTGATGAATATGTTGAAGTTTAACTGAAAAACCTTTAAAGACGAAGCGCAGACTGCTTTATTTAAAGTCCCACTTCGTATCGCGCTGTAAACACTTTTCATCTCGGTTATAAAAACCAATTAGTTTATGATGAAAGTGGCACAAGTCATTTTTGTTCTCAGATAAATACAAAACACATAAATACAGTGTGGGCAGAGCGTACAGTCGTTGAATGTTAAACTGTTGGTGCATCACGTAACCAGTAGGTTTTAAAAGGTTAACCACACAATTAAATCACTATTAGTTGATAAAAATAAGCTCCAGCTTCGAGCGTATACTGTACAGCGCATTGGATACCAGGAATTAATAGTAAAATATTAATCTCATATTACAGGATTACCGAAGTCCTAAACGTAGTTATCACATGAATGTATTTCTAGACAAATCGAAGACTACACACTTACGAATGATCCTCATGCTACTTCTAAGAGAATTTAACTGATTCGGTTTATAGTTAATGTAGTTCGAGATAATGAAATGCTTAACGTTGCTGCATTAACTACAGAGGAGTTTCATAATATATATTCCCGTTCGTCAGTCAAAATTTTTGGAATTATTAAGTCACGAACAATGAGATAGAGGAGACGTGTGTGTGAGTGGAGGAGAGTGGAACTACATATTTTAATCTAGGAGAAAAAAAGAAGAAAAGTCAAAACCTGCAGAAGATATGGTGGGAATGTTCTGCAATAAAACAAAGAACAATTGTATGTGATCGGTGTGCTGAGCGTTAGCTAAGGTAAGAGGGTACAAGATATGGTCAGTAATATAACAGAGTAAAAAGGTAAAGTGATCCCGTTACTGGCCCAGTGTGGCGCGGCATTAGAAGGGGGTGAGTGGTCAGCAGCACGACCCGACCGCACTTTACCCCCAGGAAAGTTCCGGTACCCATTTTACAGGAGGCTGGGTGGGCCCCAGGGCCGATCTGGATGGGCGGAATACCTCGTCCCCACCGGGATTCAATCCTGGACCTTCCAGCCCGTAGTCAGTCGCTATACCGACAGAGCTACCGGGCCCAAACTATAGCAGATTAGCATAGAACATAATCAGTATGGGCAGGATTAACTAAGGATATGATCAGTATGCTGAGCAGTGTAGGGCAATTAAACAGGATATGATCGATTCGCTGTCTATTACAGCACAAAACACAGGACATGGGCGGTAGGCTTTGCGCTGCAACACAAGAGCAAACTGCCTGGTGTCTATCGCTTGTCGATCTTAAATTCGTGGTAGAATCAATACACCCATACGCCAGTGAACAATTATCCTTAATGTGGAAAAATTCCTCCGACTGATACTTCGGTGATTGAGACGGTGTCATTTAATAACAAGCAACAACAGAACTAAAGCGCCTGAAGTCTTACGCTTGCAGACGATTCCGACCTGGTTAGATAATGCTCACATTTAATCCGATGACATCTTTGTAGTGTCTTTCTGTCAGATTTCCCTAACTAACATGCATCCTTATCTCACACACATATGACAGGTCCCATTAACATAACCTTTAATTCCATGAACAAATGAAAAACTGGAAAGTCAATGCACTTCATATCCATGAATCAAGCCATATAAACTTACACTGTACCGCCTGCAGTCAGAAGGGAAGCTTGAGCAGTAGGCCTGTATATATTCATCTGACGAAGACTGCTAAAAGTTAACATTCGGAAGGATGGGTAATTTCATGGCAGGTTCGTGATCAACCCGCAGAGAGGGGGGAAATACGCTTCGCTGCCTGAAGCTGGATGTCGTCATTTGTCCCCTTATCTCACGCAGGGCTGCGCAGTTTCTGCCACATTTCCATGCATCACTGACGGATATATATGCGTACGGGATCGGTGTAAGCCATATCGGCCAATAGAAGATATTCAAAATGTTCAGGAATGAGGCGGAATCCATCTGTATACTTTATCTAGTTACAACGAATTCTCTCTTTCGATGAAATGCCACACCCATTCTTGTAGCATTCAGACCAGAAAGTTTTTAAGATTCAATAAACGTGGCTTGCATTCGAAAGTAGGTTCTAAGGTGATTGCAAGACAGAATCTGGTACTTGTCGGTTTGTGCCAATTAAACAAAAAAAAGCATCATATATATATATATAATATATGCAAACTGTGATTTGGTCTTCATAATCACGGATGACATCTGTCTGACTTTACCAAGTAGCCGCCACACTTTGACACCATCATTTGTCTCTTTCCATGAGATTATTGAGCCCTGTAAAGGCTACATTAAAAACTATACTAAATATTCATTAAAATTCGAAGCTGTCGTAATAGTGGAATAAAACTCACCACTCATTTAGTAATTGGGTTCTTGTAAAAGTATTTTACGTGTTTATGCATCGTTATATCATAAATATAATTTACTACTAATCACACACGTTATTTTAATACATAAGCTAATACACTTCTTTTACATTTCCCATCTTTGGGTCATACATTGGCAATAAAATCCAGCTAAATAATAGTTAATCCATAGCCTTTATCGGTGCCCTGCAGTTGGCAGTGAAATGGTAATGTTTGCTAGTTAAACCGTGGATGGGTTGGTGAAAGACGTTAATGCAGTGGTGGCTTGTCCAAAGACGCACAATTTAAGGTCTTCCAAAAGAAAACACCGAGCGATATAAATCACGTAACAAGTAAATTGCGTATATTGAAATTTATGTTGATCCGTTGGTTGGTCGCGGGTTGAGAATTCGATTGTTTCGATGGCTCATTGGTTGACTATTTAAATACTTAGTCGGTTTTTTAGCTGACCTATATCCTTGTAGACCTATTTCCAAAGTCATTCATTCTCTCGCTAAGTGGTCATTTGTCTGGTTTGTTTCTTTCTTCGGTGAATGGTTAGATGGTTCGTTTGCTTTGTCAAGGCGTCTACTTCTAAATTTCACAAAGTTGTGTGATTTTATGAAGGTGTGAGCAGTTACGAAAATAAATTGCAGTCCATCCGAGTGACAACTCGTCACTTGCTTGTGGAAACCGAGGCAATTCAGAATAGCTCTATGTGGACCAAATTCGAAATATTTAGTCCTAGAATTCAGCTGCAGTTCTATGCCAAACGGTGTTTAGCAGGTTTTCAGCTTCAGTGACGAAAACATTATGACAGAGAAGTCCACAGTACTGTAATAACGTAGCCTTTCATAATTCAGCATGGACTCTATAAGGTAGCGCGGTTAATTCTATTCATGCAGTCACATGATGGACAATAGCCTATATTTGTTTGGGTACTCAACTTTTTGCGCGAAGTCTTTAAAGGAAACACCAAAGAATATTTCTAAAAATTGAAATGAAAGAATTTTGACGTTCTGAGACATCTCTTTTGACAAACGTTCCGTTAACTAGCAAAATAAGTGATATACAAAGCGAGGAAGTACTGCAGATACGTATCAGCCTTTGGGTAGAATATGTAACTTTTATCTTCTGTCTTCTAACTCACAAGACCTAGTTCGCAGTTCTCTCCGAAATGTCTGTCCCTCACTACCAAATAACAAAAATCGTATTCGAGAAAACCGAAATCTTTGCACTCAGCGCTGCTAGGACTTCAATCTCACGCGCTACTAATTGTCGTGTGGAGGTATTTCAAACCATTGCGTGTCTCAATACGCATTTTCTACCACTTGTGCTTCTAGGCTGCGGGTTTAAGCCGAGGGAGAAGACACGAGTTTTCAACTTCTAGCAGTGACTGAGCGACGACCCGTCAATGCTCAGTAACACTCATTTCACTCTCTAATTTCTGTGCCCAATTCTATTTCATATAATATGTTTTAATAGGTTTTGTTCACGAAACGAAATGTTCTTCATAATACACAAACACGCAAGGATTTGTAACGGTTTCGTCTGTGATAATTAACATCTGTGATAATTAACACGCCCAATGACGTATGAGCGTTCAAAATTATTTGTAGAATCTAGAAGCACGTGCGCACACATAAATGCTGTGATCATTAAGGATAAATGTAAAAGAAATGTGTTTTTTTCAAAGCGTTTTTGAAGGGGAATAGAGGCAAAGTTGAATGGGCTTCGAACGCATGCATTTGATGGACGTGGTTTTCGAAATATGCCTCTTCACAAACGTATCTTTATTACCAAAAGTGGGAGGGTGTTTGGTCATGTATTTTCGGTAGGAAACAGGACACAATCGCAGTAACGTCAACAAGCCGAGCTTCTTGGTACTTCGAATGGACAACAGACTAATACACACTGCGCTAAAAACCGGGAAGGACGCAGGTTCGATTCCCGATGGAAGAGTAATTAAGATTTCTTATTGACTTAGTACTTCCGGCCAACCTAAGGCTCTAGGACCGACTCAATCCATAAAAGGAACGAGTAACAGGAATATCTCCTGGGAGGTAAAGGCGGCCGGTTTGTAAGGCTGTCAACTTTTTCACCCGAATGAGCCGATCGCCTAGAAATTCTGGGAGCTTCAGCCTCTTCTTTTCCAGGCCTGTATAGGGATTGTTTTTACGAAATATAACAATTAAAATAACCAATAGGAATTAATAGCTTTAACTTATGACAAGAGTTATATAAATAGGATATGATAGCTCAAGGGCCCTAAGGACAAACCTTATGCAGTGTTACTAAAAGTTCGGTAAAGCAATTCGGAGGCCACGTCACGATTCATTTTTGGCGGTTTGCAAGAAAATTTGGTGCGTGGCGAGCTTTTGAGAAGCAGGAATATTTTGGATGTCTTTAAGCTAGGCAGGTACATTAACAAAGAAAATAGTACATGATAATTTTGTGCTTCCAACCAAAGGTTAATAAGACAACCATTTGGAAGATTAATTAATAATATCAGTATTTTGTTACTACAAAGAGAATTGCAGTATTCGCCCTAGTGAAGTACTGGGCTTCCTGCTGATATCACGGACGATTGTGTCATAACATGATTAATATTCCTTCGAGACAAACTATCTATTAGTTATAATCTCCAAACAGCTTCGACGCGAGCTGTCACTGCTACGTACAAGGACCGAAAGATGCCCACACTGTACTACGGTCTGTCCGCTCAATTACTGTCTCGTTATGCTCCCTGACTGACTCATATCTCTGCCCCTTCCTGACCTATAGACGATGATAACCATACCTAACAACAACGAAATCCGACCCCAGTGGCGGCGTGTTCTAAGGTGTGGGACTGCGGCCGCTCGCTTGCAGGGATAGCGGGTTTAATACCGCCGGGGAGCGGGTTTGAATCCCGCCGGAGGCATGGATGTTTGTCTCTTGTGAATATTATGTATTGTCAGAGATCTCTGTGACGGGTCGATCAATCGTCCAGAGCAGTCGTAACTTGTGTGGTGTGTCTGAGTGCCTTCACGAAGCCTCGATAAGAAGGTGGCCTAGGCCAATTAGGGAAGGCTGCACCACGAATATATATATATATATATATAAAACGTACCCGAGACAAAGAAGGCGGTCTGTCGTCCAGCCAAACCTGGGAAGCGACGAGGTCATGTTCGGTTGCTCGATGTACGTTTACGAACATTCCGTTGACTCTCCGTTTCTATCATTTATAAGCTTCTGCTGTATCCTTAACAATAATTACCAACTTCTTACCCTTAAATTTTTAATGAAGTAACACTTAAAATAAATTATAGTTTTAAGACGACGAATTATTTTAAAATAGGAGCACATTATGATATCCAATTCACGCTGCTATGATGAAGTTTCAGTATCCCTTGCAAAACATCAGCTAAACATATTACCTTCACAAACAAAATCAAAGTTACTGTTTGGGATAACTGTTACAAAGATTTAATCATTTGTACAAACATGGTTCATCTTTACATAAGTTCTATAGGATTGAAAATTTTCACAAATTGTGAAAGCAAATGGGTTGTCCATTAAATTGTCAACGCGTGTTTTAAGCTATTGTTCCAAAATTTAATTGTATTAAAGAAAGTCACCAATAATAGTTTTTTTTTTAGGATTGAGAAAACTATGTAGCGTGGCATGTCACAGTGAATGAGGAAATCTGCTGAAAATCTTCCTGCAGATATTTGAAGGTCCGGAACATTAACATGCCGTGAGCTGCATGTCAATAAGGCCGTTCTAAATCTTGAGTGGTTACTCACCGGTTTGACGTCACAGAATGCCGGGTTCAGTCAACGGACAGTAGGTCAATGTGTGGGACTTGTGATGAAAACGGTGCACTGGGGCAGGCCTCCTAACCTGCACTTTGGTTTCAAATTGCCAATTACAAATGTCAACAAAGCTATAGATACAAAATAAAATAAAGATTTGAAATTAATTCTATTACATTTACGTCATACGTGGATGCAAATAAATGCAATAATAAATAATCTTGGTGTCGAATTTAGAGTACCAGGTTTTGGAAAGTTCCATGTGTGAAGTTTTAATACCAGAAGAAAACTGTCGTTTATTCTTGTTCTCTATTGATACATATCAATAAAATCACCGTTTTCAGATGAGATTTCTAAACAATAACGCTTACTCCTCTTTATGGAACACAGCAAGCAGCAAAAATATACGAAATTTCAACATGTGCTCTTGCGGCTCCAAACCTCTACAGGCTACTGATTCTTCCTTCTGTCCGAAAAACTTATTTTCTGTTTATCAGTTTTGTAAAAGTCCTATTATTAGTAGGTCACAATGTTGATTTAAACGAAATAACTTCCAAAGTTTCGTTTTAAATAAAGAAAAATTTATTGTAAGCTCACATTTTATAAATAAATAAATTTTTTAAATGATTATTCAGAAAAACTAATAAAGGGAATACAACAAAGAGTAAGAAATGAAAAAAATAATGAATAAATAACTATAAATAATAAATACCTCTATTACTATGTTAATCGCAAATTTAAATGTTCGCAAATCTTCCTCGCATCAGGCAGTGAAATCTTTATTGCTTCTGTAAAAAGTGGCTTTCTGTCCCCTCTAAAGAAGGAAGTGCATTTATATAACATGAAGCTGTAAGACAATAAAGCATAGAAGATTAACTATACAGTTTATTCACGACTATAAATAGACCATCACTGTCAGTGCGACATTAACTAACAACGTGACAGTCCGTGCAGTTCCAAAACGTTTAGATGGATATCCATTTCCAGCAACAGGCATAAATCATGGTCTGGTACGGAAATTATATATAAAGAGAGACAAGCGGCAAACAGGCACATTTACTGTTGTATTCTAAATGATAAAGTTTCAGGACGTTTAGGTGAAGAGTCACAATTATCAGGTAAATGAGACAACTGGGAACTGTAAATTGTTGTGTAAATTTTGGGGCAGATACAAACCGCTAGATTTAAAAATTATAATCCCTGTGTTTTATGAAGTTATGTATTTGGAGTTAGTTTCAAAACGAATAAATAACCTCAGTGTAAACAAACACTCGCCAAGAGATTCGAAATGCAAAGAGCAGTTCAAACTAACTTTTCCTCAATATTTCCACTTCCGAAAGAGAAGTGGCCTTAAATAATGTACTAGAGATACAGGCCTGTTTAAATACAATATATTCTCAATTCCCACAAGGCTTGTTTTGTAGTCATTGTAAAAGTAGCTGAAGGGAAAGAAATTCTTATCGAAGAGGATCAAAAGAAACGAGAGGTCCTTTCATCGTAGGAAGCCGAATGCAATCTGCGCGAGATCAAACAATAGCAGTCTCACTCCAGCGGCAATGAAACAAGATGGAAACCCAATTCGACTTCCTCTTCTGGAAACCAGAAAAGAAACAAGAAAGAAGCAAGGAAGAAAGTGGATAGGAAGCTTATGGTGTAGACTGATCGCGTTTGCCTTTCGTCTCTCTGTACCGAAGACTTCCTGCTGGATTGAAGTTGTTTCTTTGATCAAAGTATATGGTATCAGCATGGATACATGTTCGCTGAATACAGTACCCTATGTGTTGCAAGAAACATTGTTAAAGCAAAGGAAACTTTGATGCTTACTCGAAGCTTATTATGCTTAAATTAGGACTGGTGTATAAACTCCCGTAATGTGACACCAAAGAATTGATAATACGGATTAGCAATTCCTTTTCATTTCTTTCCTTACGGAAGAAAGACAGCTTCATAATTTACTCAAGCCATGTATGCTTGTGTGTGTGTGTGGGGGGAGGAGCGGGTAGCTCAGTCGGTATAGCGACTGACTATGGGCTGGACGGGTCCGGGATGGAATTCCGATGGGGACGGGGTTTTCCGCCCGTAGAGACTGGCCCTGGGGCCAACCCAGCCTCCTGTAAAATGGTTCCGGGTCTTTCCCAGGGGTAAATTGCGGCCGGGTCGTGCTGCTGACCACTCACCCCTTTCTAGTGTCGCGGTCATGGATGAGTAGAGCTATACCTGTACCCACCCTCTGGGCCAAACCGGACCTGTAACGGGATCACTTTACCTTTTTTAACTTTATGTATGTTTGTTTGTGTGTGTGTGTGTGTGTGTGTGTGTGCGCGCGCGCGCGCGCGTGAATGCATGCATGTTTCGGTTTTCTTCTTGAAACTTGAGAACCAACTAATCCATTTTACAACATCTGTGTGGATATTCGTCCATTGACACCAACAGCAGGGCGTAATGTGCAGTTTTCTAAACCTGGTAATTACAACATGAAACATTGCAGACGCTGGGATACCAGGATAAGGGAGCTACATTAGCGACGCTTAATCTAGGGTCCTCAAACTGTCTGTAATAACAGATATCGAAATTTACGCAGCGTAAGTTTTCTTTCATAACGTAAAACCCGCAACATGACGACCTTAAAAATCTGTAGTTATATTCCAGTTTGTTGACGCTAAGTAATGAAACAATGCAACTAAATATGCAAAACGTCTTTTGGTGACACTTCATGAGCATTCCAAAGTATGCTATATGAAATTTTGCTTATAGATCAAAAATTGCATTCATGGTGTTTGTATGAAATTCTAAAATTAGAAATCACAAATTTAATGTAAACAAAATCTTTACTCAAGTAATATATTCACAGCACTTAACAATAATAAGGAACAATCCGTGACGTATTTAAAATTGCAAACATTAAATTATTGCTAAATGCATGTGGTCATATAACTATCCGAGTATGAGGAAAGACAAGCCCAGTGACCCATGGGAAAACAGCACAACATTGCTGAATTACAGGTACCCGTATAAAACACCTAAATATGATTTTGAAACACCATATTTAATCGAATGACAGTCAGCGCAACAGAAAAGTAGATTTCATGAATTACGCTAGGAATTCATATTTATTAAGGCTACGTACAAGAACGCCATGTAGCAGAGTTCTTGAAAGTATGAGAGCCTATCTTAATCAGTAATACTGTAGCATTTTGTTTCCTTCTAAGATGTTAATAGTAACGAGACTTTCAAGTTACGGTCAAAGAAAAATGACTGATATATGGTTAATTTTGATTATGCCTGTAAAATGTATTTTTAAGAAATCTCTGGGCGAAAACGGGGATTTTGTAAATGAAAACTAATGAAACAGTGTCAGAGCTTAGCATTTAACGTTATTATTATTATTATTATTATTATTATTATCTCCAACATAAGGCTATACGGCCTTATTATCAAAATAAATAATTCTGTCCCTAAATGCTCCATACAAGGTGCGACCCGAACGATTTTAGACGAGTTGCTTTAAAAGAGTACTGTGCGTTACATCTAGCGACCGACACCTTAACAATGTAGTACTATGCTTCATGTAACAATTGACCAGGCTTCAACGGTTTTCGTTCTGTGGTCTGTGAGTACGAAATTGTTTTGCAAGTGAAGATTTTTTGCCTTGTCATCGGCGTCATGGAGGAGCAGAGATTGGCAATTAAATTTTGTGTTAATGCCGGTAAAATTGCTGTGGAAACGATCGAACTGATTAATAAGGCTTATGGTAGCGCTGCCATGAGTCGTGCTAATGTGTATCGGCGGTATGCTCGCTTTCGAGACGGAAGGGACGACGTGAAGGACGATGCCAGAACAGACGAAAACGTGGAGTCTGTTCGTCGTCTGCTGACAGAAGACCGTCTTACCACTCTCCAAGTGATTGCAGATCGTTTGAATATCGGTAAGAAGACAGTTCGCCGGATTGTAACCGAAGACTTGGGAAAAAGAAAGATCTGCGCGAGATTTGTTCCTCACGCCTTGACCACAGAGCAGAAACAAGAACGCGTTGTTTACTGACAGCATCGTCTTTTAATGGGACAAAATTAACTTTTTTGGGAAAGTATTATTACCGGTGACGAAACATGGTGTTTCGCCTATGATCCGGCCACCAAACAACAGAGTGCAGAGTGGGTGGGGCAAAACTCTCCAAAACCAAAGAAACTGCGATTTCAAAAATCGCGAGTGAAGACGATGTTAATTG
>Ga0123357_10004874_pt1 | contig 15904 bp, 10 predicted proteins | sample TergutEmb28metaG_FD_89873 | JGI IMG/M metagenome (GOLD analysis project Ga0123357, IMG submission 89873) | Embiratermes neotenicus P4 segment gut microbial communities from Petit-Saut dam, French Guiana - Emb289 P4 | ecosystem: Host-associated > Arthropoda: Insects > Digestive system > Gut ... | reverse complement strand
GTGGTTATTGAGCCGGCCCCGCTCAAACGGGCTGTTGGGAGAGCAAAAAAGAGGGGGGGAGAGGGGAGTGGGGGGAAGAAAAAAAAAAAAGGGGGGGGGGGGGGGGGGGGGGGGTCCCACAGTCGGTCTGGGCGTTTTGCAGGACAGCAATGTCTTCTCCTCCTGCCGGGTCGCGAAGTCCACAGTCCAGTCTCTATTCTGACAGGGCTGTCACTCATACACGTGTATATCCAGCACACGTGGTACAAGTACGTGTAAACTGGTGCCTTAACAGCAAACGGCTCGTTACAGTTCGTGGGGCAACAAATTGTACAGGTAATGATTATAACAAATGAAGGGCTGAATGACGTTAAATAATAATAATAATAATAACAATTATTATTATTATTATTATTATTATTATTATTAAAATACTACAATAACGTAAGGGAAAATTACATGTACCATACATTGTGACACCACAACAGCTGTAACCATACACACTTCAGGGACAAGGTTTGTTTCAGGTATATAATTATGAGTACCCTATACAAATTGATAACACACAATAATAATAGTAATAATAATAATAATAATATGAAACAATCATTCATGACAAGGTAACAGTTCGTCCGCTATTCAAAAAAACCTGGTATTTTACATAACTCGACGGTTCGTGACCGCGTTCACAGCAGCATGACAGTTTCCTCCATCTTCATCCCAACTCATCCAGTCCACACGCTTCCAGAGCACTTCTGTAAGATCAATTTTAATATTATCCTCCCATCTGTAATTAGGTCTTGTAAGCGGGCTCTTTCCTTCATGTTTTCCCGCCTACACGTGTATATATTTCCCTTCTCTTCAATACGTGCCACACGCTCCGCCCGTCTCATCCTCCGCGATTTGATCACTCGAACGTTTGGTGAGGATTACAGATCGTGAAGCTCTTCTAGTCTCCTCCCACATCTATCTTCCTCACCACCCGACCTTCAACGCCCCAACCTCTGTTCCTCCCAGAACCTAAGACACCCACAACATACAACCAGTCAATCTGTACTGCCAGATGACGCTGTGCCAAGGCTCCAGAGACTTCTCGTTGGGTCTTCCATCGCGTATGCCTGGACTCAGCTCCACGCCACTCCCTGTGGGTCTTGAAGTAAAACATTGGCCTTGCAACAGGCTTGTCCCCCTATACTTGTTGGCCCATGGCATTATCATTCCACAAACGCTCCTCAATCACATTTCATTATCTATCACAGGCGCGATATAATACCGTCAGCTTCGTTAAAGAAAATAATTATGAACGCAACACATTGGTCCAGGGAACAGCAAGGTCAGCGTCTGCAGCACATCAGTCGTTCAGACTCCACCAGACTCGATGCATTCAGCACAGCCGAACTCTATTCCTGCCAACAGATACTTTGTTACGTAAGCCCTCTCCGAATGGTCTCCTCCATCTCCCCTCTCAACCTTCCCCACCACCTATGACTGTAAACCAAATTATGCCGTCTCACGTTTTGGTTAACAACCGGAATTCTTCGAGGGCAGCGATCAGCATGTTGATGTACCAAAGTGATCCTGCCCGCTATCTCCAACGGTTCCCGACGCTCTCCACATCTTCCATTTCCTCTCCTTTCACAATTCATAATCACAGACTCGCCGAACATGTCGGCGTCTTCACGACCATGTTTACATATAGTTATGTCTGTCCGGGCGTGCAGACATGCAACATTGCTTACATTCCGTTTTAATGCGTAACCTTTCAAGCACTACGACTAACCTGGGTTACACTTAAAGACCCAGTCCGTACCGCGCAGTAAACACACTCCGTCTCAGTTACAAAACCCAATCAGTTAATGCTGTATAGGGAAATAATCGCTGTTTGTTCTCAGATCCACACAAAACACATAAATACACTGTGTGGGCAGAACGTAGAATTATGTAATCCCGGTGGTATATACAGTGACAACTGGGCTTTAATTCCTTTGTCTCAGTTACGAAAAAAAATGTAAATGTTTAGCTCGGCTGTATAGCAGTACAGTTTCAACAGTAATGGCGCACTGCAACACAAAATGTAATATCTGTATTATTGCACACTTTAGTATTAAATTGCACCGATATTTTTGAAAAGTATCCACAAAGGACAAGAAATATAAACAAATTATGATTCTATATTTACTGTTATCATAATTTCCCTTCAGTAAAAATCCACTTAATAACAGATACACAACGGATATGACAGAATAAACACACACTGACAGAAACACAGCACTGCAGTTCTGACAGTTCCTGACAGCCGTCCACCTGCTCCAGACAAATTCTGCTAACATCCTTACTGCCTTCAGACCCACTAAAATCTGTTCGTCCCATCTAAGTCGTAGTCTACCAAGCGGCTGCTTTCGTCCGTACTAACGATAGCTTAGATGGTTTTCTCACATCTTCGTTCAGTCTACCCGTCCCGCCCAACATATTCTCCTTGTTTTACAAGCAAAACTGACTGTCAAGACAAGTAACTCCCCATGAGACCGAACAAAAAGTTATTTGTCCAGTATCCTGTTACTCCCTCTCTCCTGAACCAGCAGAAAGCTCCACAGCGAACACAGCAAAAACTTTAATATTCATTGTTACCCAGAAACAATGGTTGTCGCACTGCAGCGCCATGATACAAGTGTCCACTGCCTGCCGCATCGCCACTTGCAGTTCTTTATCTCACGCAGATAACACGGACGTGCCTCTACGCTCAAATAGACACGACTCCGCTTGACCCGCCACGTACAGCACATTGTGTCCTTATCGCGGCAGAAGAACGGCAATAAAATGCGGAAGGGACGGGCGGTGTGTTCTCTTTTACAATCTTCGCCGCCGACTGAACGCACAACACTAAAATGCAAGCACAAATTTAGATTGGTTATGTAATTTAGGGCACTCTAGCAATACAACTACGTTCTTCCACAGAGGGCGTCATGAATATCTTCTAGTACAGGGGTGAAATGAAAAGCAAGCTGCTAACTTTGGCAAACTATGTATCAACATACAACTGCTGTTACGTCATCCTGGTTACCAATCTGTATGCAATTCTAATTTTTATATAAATTATATCAAAATTACAAAAGGAACCGACACAAAATCGTAACATATGCTCCTTCCAGTGCGTAAACTGGCGGCCAAATAGGGATGTCCCATAGGCATAACAGGCAGCTACAGCCGTCAACAGTACATCAGTGAGTACAGATGGCGTAACAAATCGCGCACACAACTTATATATTTTCCTGTAGCATGATAAGAAACAAAAGATTGTTGCTTAGTATAGCGCAAACCAACCGGACCTAACCTAACCTAACCTAACCCCTCAAAACCAGAACACAATACATTTTAAAATTAATTTTATCACTAAGCCGAACTTCATGCAATGTTTTTCTCGGGTCGCTCGACCCCGAAGAAGGACGCGCCAACCTTCTTCGAAACGCCGATGACAACTAGCCCAATAAAACAGCGTCACATCGCAGAAGAAATGAATCTCTAAGCCTGACATCAGTTTGGAATAGTTACCTTACCTTCATCTCTCCGTAACAACAGCCGTGCAAATCGCTTCCTCTTTGTCCCGAAATCAGTTTCTCACTCTGCTGACGACAATTAATGAAAGTGTATAGACACTGTTCATTGAGCACAGCCAGTTCAATTTGTTGAGTGGAATGAGTTTTTGTAACTGGAATGTAAAACAAACACAAGCTGAATGAGATTTGAAGTTGTCACAATGGTGACTGTAAGGATGCGTGTCTTGCTGCTGGTGAGACACTGCAGTTTGGCAGAAAGTAACGGCTGTTCCCTGTCTGCAGGACAGCTTGTGAAGACAGTGCGTGCCTACGGACAGTTGGCACTCTTGTGCCAAAGCCACGCGGTTCTACAGCCCACAAAACACTGATACAATTACGATACAAAACATACCCAGCACTACGCTAAAAGTTGGAGGATATTTCTGAAATGACACTGAAAACCGCAACAATCTCTTAAGCTTTACGTCAGACTCACAATGCAGCGACAGTCTATTGCATACCAAGCCGGTCCAATAATCTCCACTGTGTTTCACAATGAACAGTCCACAACAAGTGAAATTACAGACAGGGAAACAATTCTTTTTGGTCTCGAAGGTGCCTTCAGCGTACCGTGAGTGTATCCATAGGAACACACACGATATAAACGCCCAGCAGGCGAAATCCTAAGACCCGCAGTGCTCTAGCCCAGTCACAAATTCTCTCTCTTTCCAACCACTGTAAGACTGTACATACATGAAGTTCCAAATACCACCAAACACAATAATCGTACATCGCACAAACATATCCATTTGATGTACAACTGTCAAATTGCGTCACATTTAGGACCAGAATGTAGCATTACCAGGTTGCACATATGTCGCTCTTCAGCACAACAGGTTCGTACGTACAAGAACAAAGGAAAAGCCTCAATCTACTTGTGCGGGAACAAAACTTGCTCCAGTAACAACAACATACATCTTCTGCTATTTCATTTTCCCAGGTGTGTACATGTGGAACAGGACCCGTCGTTCCACGAGGCAGTATATCCATTGAAACGACTTGAAACTGCCTTCACCGAGAGCCATTATTACCTCCACATGATTGCTTTTCAGGATGAGGGTATGGGAGGCAGAAGATCCATAAAGCAAACCAATACCAGCCTTGTCTCAGCACTGAACTTGCAGACAGACAGTTCTTGGTATGAGCAATATCTCCTTCTGGCACGTGGGTGGGCTAACGATTACCGATCGCAGTCGTTAAGGCCACCAAGAAGCTGTAAAAACTCTTTTAAATATGAGGCCATATTGCTGGGCCTTCCAGTTCTGTTACAGAACTCTGCGATAATTGCTGTAAAGATGCCGTCGAAAGCTCCGATCAGACTGCATTAGACAGACCGTATACGTGGGAAAGAATGTAAAGCACTGGCGAACGATTCAAAACAAAGAAAAAGTGAAGTACTTTTATAAAAAGCTGTCCCAGTGTCACGTCGCCCGGACACACCTGGGTTCACAATTACAATCAGTGCTGAGAGCAGCAGGCAACTAGCCACCGGAGCATTGGCAAGCCTCAGCAGGGCAAAAGGTTAATATTACTTCACAGGAACATCTCTGTCCACATGGCAATTAAACATCTGGTTATTACAGCAGGATTTTTAAGTTGCAAACTGCTAATCCAAATACAATTATCATTCCCACATCACAATGACAATGTATCCATATATAAGGTATATAGATGTACTTCGCTGATTGCATATGTAAAGACGCTGATTCATGTACCGAAAAAACGCAGAGTTGTACGTACCAGCTACCGAAGCATTTATTAAGTCAGAGCAGAAATCGAAGGACGGTCAAAATGGGAGAAGCACCAAAAACAAACCGTCTGTATGCAGATCAGAACAGTCTACTGCTTCCACATTAGGCTTCTGTAATGCAAACGTAACCCTTTACATTCCAGTGGTCACTATACATACCACCAGGTGTAACATTCAACAACTCTACGTTCCGCCCACACACTGTATTTATGTGTTTTGTGCGGATCTCAGAACAAACAGCCATTATTTCCCTATACAGTATTGACTGACTGACTGGTTTTTATAACTGAGACGGAGTGTGTTTACTGCGCGGTACGTACCAATATTTAAATATAACTGACGTTATCCTTACAGTGCCAGTTCTTTCACATACAAATCCGCGTCTATTCTTTGTCGTCTCGGTGCACAGCGCCCATGTAGGCCAGCTGTTTACTTCCATGAATATGTAACTCACAACAGTCTAAGCACACCATATATTCTTCCACTATTACAGTGGCCATTACTTGCATGTGTGTGTGTGTATGTATGTGTGTGTGTGTGTGTATGTATGTATGTATGTATGTATGCCGCTCAACGCTGAATGCGAGCTCGCTGTTTCTCGGGTCAGAGAACTACGTACGTTTTTGCAGCCGTTTAGACCCTGTGGCCGTGCTGTGATATTAAGAAACAGTTCTGGAGGTACGAATGTAAATGGCAGTGTTTGAGAGGAAGGTGGTGAGAACAATATGATGTTTTGACCTTACGAGACGACAGACACCAAAAAATATAAAAATTAGAAATTTTATAGTACTTAATTCCCACAAAATACTATTAGCTAAACAACAAACAAATTACGTAACTTCTTGTTATTTCTGACAACACTAAAGTTCTCAGTCAGCAAAACAATCATTACCATTTTACGGAACCCAAGTTCATTACCGTGTTCACAACAGCTCGTCACTCATCCCTATCCTGAAGCACATTACCCCCTCCACGCTCTGAACTCCTATTTCTTTAATACCGATTCTAATATTATCCTGCAATCTATGGCTACATCTCCCAAATTGTCTCTTTGTTTTAGGTTTCCCCACCAGCACTTGGTACACATTTCTATTCGTGAAATACTATGACAATGAGTAAATCGAAAAGGAAGACCTTGGCGGAACATTTAGCATGCAGTGAAGAGATGGAGAGTGCAGAGAATTTTGGCCGGGAAAACCAAGTACAATATCTTTTGGAAGACACGACGACGACGACGACGACGACGACGACGACTATATAAGAAACCGTGAAAAAATGAAGTGGGACGTCAGGAACGGGATGCGTCTGGCAGAGAACAAGGAAAGGGGGTGCTGTAGAGTGAAGAGGGTAATTAGAACACAGGTAACACAAAATGCGGGGAACTGTTTGGTTAGCAGAGCGACTGCGGCCAGTAAAGAAGAGCTGACTGATGAACTCGCTTAGCTAGACCGAAGCATGACCAGCCTTGCAACAGTTCGGTGGTGCGACGTACAAGGATTGTGACGCACAGCTCCTTACAGCATCACCGGGCTGCAGAAGATCTGAACAGAAATTTCAAAGCAGCGTACGTTGTAACAAGCACAGCCACTCAGTTCTCCTACTGTTTGTTCAACCCTTTCTCCATGTTTCCTCGATACGACTGTATCGCTGTTTGGCCCACTCACCTGTCTGGTACTTGCAAGTGCATCTGTGGCTATCGGGCCTCACGACAGCCATAAAAGAAACAACCGAAAATATTAAAAACACGATGATATTGTGAACTATGCAGAAGGAACTGAGCGGAAAGATGAGACAGCACGGTGGCAGATGACACACGCTGAGTCGGAAGAATTGTTTTGTGAGGAGCTAATATATAATATGAAGTGACCTCGTCGGTGGCTGGGTGTGCGCCGACGTTTCGGAGAACTGTAGTGTCTTAATCTTCAGGGTTAACAGGCCGAAAACAAGTCCATATTATATATATATATATATAAATAAACAAACATTAATTAAAACAAACACGTTTAAATGGGAGTGCCAAGTATCTGAACATAGCATAAAACACACACACAATCCTAACAAAAGACAAATATTCCATCAGATTACCGTATTGCACTATTAAACCAAGCAGTTTACATTAAACAAAAATATTCACGTGAAGTTCAGCTAGCCTAACTGCCGTTTCAAAGCATACAAACTGCCTGTTCGTTGCAAAGCTTGGTCGAGACAGGCGACAGTGAGATGACTGGAACATCGATGTTACATGTACATTGCATACTGAGATGGTGACTGAACGAAACGTGAAGCGTGCGAAATTAACGACGCCGCACTGTAAGAACACACACACACACACACACACATACACACACACACATACACACAGCATGACGTCACGAATATAGTCCTTTCCTGTCCAGCAAGGAAAATAACAAACAACACACCAACTCCAGAAGCGCCGGCAGCTGCACATCTCAGTACAGTTAGGCTACACAAGAAATATGTAACTGGCTATCCCTAATGGCTGATTTAGCACAGGCATTCAGTGCTAAAGATCGATTAAGACCGGATAATGTGGGGACTGTATCAACAGGGAGGGAGGTCAGTACAAGTGTGTGTGGTCGTCATCAGAGCAGGGACCAGAGCAGGGACGCTCTTCCGGCTGCCCACCGGCTAAGCGTAGGACGTTTATCACAAGAGAGCTAGCTACCTAGAGGCAGCAGCCAACTATTTGTCACAGGAACATTATATTAAACGTCGGACGGACATACAGATGGGCGCGGAGACTTGCTGCGCATTAATCATATCCTCCAACCGCTACTTTGTAGGCTATCCTGGGAAGAGTATGGTCATGCAATCACTAAATGTCCACATGCTTCCGAGAAAGGGTGGCCAAACCCCATGGGTGAACTAACCGGCCAACTAGGGCTGCCAGTTAACCCTTCAGCGACGCCGGGGCTTGAATTCCAGTTACTGCCCAGGACACAGGGCTTTATTAATTTAGAGTACATTTAAATGTGTTCATGATCGTACGGTGCACCGAGGCCGACAGAGTATCAATAATTACAGGTCCGTGCACTGCACTGAGATGTGCATAGAAGGGGTAACTGCGGTGTCAAATTCAAGCCGGGACAAAAAAAACTTTAAAAAATTAAACTTGTTTTAATTCCAGGAGGATCGGGAATTTGTAACATCAAGTATGTCAAATACTATACCCATTGTTTCAAATCCGACCCAACCTTACGCATGGTTCGCTTAGGGTGCTAACTCGTCCTTGTTTTAGAGCTAGTCAGATCTTTTCCACATACCCGCAATACTCACAGAAAGGTCTCTTTCTCCTTTGCCGATTCCCCCCTTATCATTACTGTTTTCGAGTAAAGACCCGGAGGTGCTCAGTGTATTAATTGTGTGAGACCCTGCAAGACTCTCCACACCTGGTTGTGTCCTTTGTTGAGAGAATTCAGTTTGTTACAGGTGCAACAAGTCAGAAGTCTGTTACGCTGTGTCCACTATTGAACAGTTATGGACCTTCCAGAGGAACGTTGTACCTCGATATTTACGGTCAAGAAGGGTTGCATCTTGCTGTTCGCATAAACCAGTCGGATGTCCTGTCTTTGCTACCGAATTATGAATTTTAAAGAAGAATTTTACCCTGAAGTATATATTTTCGGTCCGTACCGCGCAGCAGACACTCAGTCTCGGGTATACAAACCAGTCAGTTAATGCTGTATAGGGAAATAATCGCTGTTTGTTCTGAGATCCATATAAAACACATAAATACACTGTGTGGGCAGAACGTAGAGTTGCTAAATTTTTAACCTGGTGGTATAAATAGTAACCACTGGGCTGTGAGAGGTTAATATCAATTTCTGGGTTGCACTTCCCCATTATCTTTCGTGATACGCCTTTTTCAGCTGCTCACAGTCCTCCGCTTGTTCAGATGCATATAAAGAAAGACTGACATCACCCTCACGCGTTCCTATTTGCGATTTCCTGCTGAAGTATTTGTTATTTCACGCACCAACGTGACAACATACGGATATTCTGATGCGTTTATTGGCTGGTTGCTTGTCTATTGGTGAGATGGCTCTTATTAATTAAATACATTACACAAGAGAATTACGTAACCTTTAAAGACGAGCGGTTACATTATGTACCATCAGGTTTAACATTCAACAACTCTACGTTCTGCCCACACAGCTGTATTTATGTGTTTTGTGTGGATCTCAGAACATACAGCGATTATTTCCCTATACAGCATTAACTGACTAGTTTTTATAACCGAGACGGAGTGTTTACTGCGCGGTACGGACTGGGTCGTGTAAGTGATGCTAACTGCAGTGTTCAAACTGCTAAGTCAATAACACAATGCGTGCAGCCCACATCTTTTTGATAAACAACAGCCAGCCGGTCGATTAGTCAAGACATTCTTCGTGTTTCATTGGTACATTATTGTGTTCACAACAGTCTGCAAATTTAGCCAATCATAAGCCAGTTGAATCCCCTCCGCACACACAAATTATAATATTATTCCCTCACGTACACGTAAGTCTTGAAGTGGTCAACCTCTTCACGTGTCACGGAACTATACCTGTACGTAGGTTTGCAATGATAGGCCTAAAGACCCACATAAATGATCCTACATGAAGTTCGAGTGTTGGTGTTTTTTTACGGGGCAAAACGTCGCGATTCAGCTGCAGCCATTCAGAACGCAACAGACCGACAACAGTCAAATGCACAACACACAACTCGCATAAGCAATTCAACACACAATTTCAGAGTAACGCGGGCTGCATATTTTACGTATTTTGTGATCCCACAAAGAGCCCGACACCGTAGTGCGGTCCGTACTGCAGAGTTGGTCCGCTCCACCAGAAGCTCGCGGTAACACGTTTTGTTTGCCTGCAGTGACATTCGAGGGTGCAGCTGTCCTTCAGCCCTTTCATTGTCACAGCTGAAGAACGCAGAAGCATTCTGAAAACTTACGAGCTGTTTATTTATGGCAACATACTTTAGTAACTCCCTGTGAACAAACGTGCTAAAACAGCGAACAACCTAATTTAGGTGGTGAAGTACATGCTTTAATAAATCTTCCTATTATAAACGGCACATTTTTACCGGACAAGACGTACATAGAACCCACAGCACAATTACAGGGTCACATTCCGTGTATTTCATCTCACGCTGCCACCACACTACCACTCTGTCGGGGGAGCGACAAGACGAGCAGCAACGGCAGGCACGACGTATTAAACCTGCTGTAGACCCTCGGAGCCTAATTTAAATGGACAGTTGTGACGCATTTTTGGGGCTAAAGCGACCGGGGCGTGAAGCTAACTCAACTTTATCTATTCGCCTTCACTACATGGTCAGGAAACTTTATGAACTCTACGACATAAAGTACGATGGTATGGAGTCACTGTGCAAAATCTTCTTTTGAGAAAATCGGGAAAAGTACGCGGCCAGCTTCGTGGTAAGTATGGGTATTACTGGCACAACGAACTGCAACGTAAGTCTCCTGACAGCAGTCTTCCGTCGAGCTGCAGCACCGAAGTTGTGTTTCGTATGACAGATACAGACGGACGAATGGACAATCCGTCTGCTACACATTTCACTTCCTGCATTGTAGGGAAGAAAAGAGAAGTGACATACGGACGTTTTCCCTTTGCGCCTTGTGAATTACTCTGACAAACGCTTCTTACAATTCCCACCCACTATTTTACCCTCCGCCCACTGCAAACACAGCCAACGTTATCCCCGCCTACTGTAAGAATTAAACTAAATAAAATTACTGCAAGTCAACAGACGTGAGACCACTGCTGCATTTAGATCACGCTCCTTACATGTACGCTTCCACTTTGTCCGGCTCCGTTTCGGAACTATTTCGTGTCGCCAAAGAATGTTAACGAAAGGTATAAATCCCAGGCCGAACATTCCTTTCCAGCATCCCGCGGGCGTTCGTTTTAGCGTCGCCGGCGCCAGAACGGTCGCTGACCACATCCAGCTCCACTGCCACATTTCGTCTTCATCTCTGTGACAACTGAATTCTTCCTGGAGAAGTTTTCGTATTACAGCTGCTGTCTGAATAAGGCGGTAAATTGGGAAACGGAATTACAGTCTCATGTAGCGAGAAGTGGGCACTGCATTTCAACAAGAATGGTCCAGTCCCTGTGGAGGGAGAGAGACTGAACGCGTAGACCAGTAAGTGAACATATGGTTATCACTTATTGTGAGAGCGAGAAACAATTTGTTGTTTGTCACTGAAATATTTCTAAGACATTCCAGGAGGCTGGAGGGAGTATCTGTGAGAAGAAGTGCTTTGTGCTACGGTTCATGATTTAAGTATACAGTAACCACCTCAGAGACAACAAATACACTGGCTTATATTTAAAGACCCAGTCCGTACCGCGCAGTAAACACACTCCGTCTCGGTTATAAAAACCAGTCAGTCAATGCTGTATAGGGAAAAATTGGCTGTTTGTTCTGAGATCCACAAAAAACACATAAATATAGTGTGTGGGCAGAACGTAGAACTGTTGAACGTTAAACCTGGTGGTACCCAACAGTAAACTTTACAAAGCGTCAATCAGGCATAAGGGACGCCAATGACGTGTCTTCAGAAGAAAACCCGCCTGTACAGACTTCGACAGTAAGTTAATGTCATTGACCAAGCCCGAATGGAATAAGCACAACAGACATCTCCGTGTGTGTTGCAAGGCAACAAACCGTGCATTAGTCTTCTCTCTCTCTCTCCCTCTCTCTCTCACCGACCGAGCAGTTGAAGCCACTTCACGCTATAATACAGCTTCGCCTCTTACCCATCAACACTCTCTGATAATCACTGTCGTTAAAAAGGAACAACAGCATCTTTGGGTGTGAGGCTTTACACTTGTTTTTAAAACGCACAAAACAGCTCCCTTTTTTTAAAAAAAAAAAGCTTCCTCGCATAGTCAGGGAGCAGTAATTTAAGCCCCGGAATTCATCCCTTCTTTGCCTTAGCATCTCATCTCAAAAGCTCACTAAAAACATGAGCATTCCCTCCACCCAACACCGGACCTCTTCTGCATGTCCTCATAATGCAGCAGCAATCAGCGTGTAAATAGAAGCTCCTGCCTCTCAAGTCGTTCACAGTACCTTGCTGAGATCCCCGCTGGCAACGGCGAACTGGCTACCACGAACGGTTGGTAGAACCAACACCACGACACACAGTCCTGCTTGAGAACCAAACAGCTCCTCGGCTATAGTTAAGTTATTCTGCACATTTTATGAAACCCGAAGGTTCAATGCCGTGTTCAAAAAAACCTCTCACATTCCCTGCAGATAAACCATGTCAACGCTCTCCCATCAATACAACTTTAACGCCCATTTTAATATTACTCTACCATCTACTACTATACCTTCACCAAGTTTTCAATTTCTTTCAGGTTTCCTCATCAAAACTCTGTAGGTATTTTTCTTCTTCCACATACGTGCCACATGCCCCGCCCATCCCACCCTCCTTGATAAGATCACTCTAATAATACTTAGCAGCAGGTAAAATCAAGAAGGTCCTCATCATGAAACTTCGTATTTTTCCTATTCCTTTCCTCCTAGCACCGAACATTTCCCTCAGCGCACTGTTCTGGAGAGAAGAATCAAGAATTACAGTGATCGCAGTTTCTGGCCTTGCAAGTCACTTTCATGCTTTATCAAAATTTTCAAGACAAGCACCTTGTGTTCTGAAAGACACAGCGCTGCCAAACTGCCAACTGTGCATTATGCATGCGTAATAACGGCGGGGCAAATGGGGATTGAGGTCGGACACGATGTGACGTCGTTTTCGCGACGTCCTGAAGGGACAAGGTGCCAGCAGCTTGACATGTCAAGCAGTCCAATTTGTGACGTCTTGGCCCTGTAAATTCAAGGAAGTAGGTTACTCTGAAACGTCGCAAATCAATAACCAAACGGCATAATCACATCAGGGACATCTGAACTCTAAAACGAATCGCTGTTCGACCCTCAAGTCGCGTGTCACAGTCGATGTTCCTACAAACTATAAATTCAAACTTGACAATAATTTGTCACTGTGTGAACACCCTGTATAAGGCACAACTGCAGCCGAAATCGCCTCGTGTTCCACATATCTATGACAGTGACGTCACGCGGTCTCCGTCTTGCAGTCTGTTTGGCGCTCCAAGTTATCAGAGCGTCTACACAACAGTTCACACTGACGTCCAGCACCTCTGTGGATCAACCGTCTGGCGTCGTGCCTTGTTCCTAACACAATCACATCCGGAAATACAGCGCGTTTCTTTCACTGCTGTCCTCAGCACAGCCGCTCCCACTGCATGTCCGTGGAATGCGATACAGCTACCGTGGTCGGTGCGGGGATAAAGTACGAGTAAAGACCCTCCCTGGACCGTCACCCGCCGCTGAATGAAGAATTACAAATGACTGGAAATGATGCGGATCAACATACCAGGACTTACTGGAGGGACCAAGAGAGATGGGAAACGAGCCAGGCTAGCTGGTGCTACTTGTGCAACTACTGAATACTGCTAAGGTAACCTGCTCAGTCTGCATCACGTGGGGCTGTTAAATTACGTTAAGTACATCGCCATTATCGCAGCTACGTTCCCATTAACAAGTCACTTTCAACAGCTGCAGTCAAAATGTGTGTGTGTACTCGCGAGCACGCACACACAAACATACCTTCGTCGCCACTCCATTTTCGATCAAATAGCGGTACTTTATTAAGCACAGGGACAATATTTACTTTGTATTTTACTAGCAAGTTTCGGCAAACACAGCACACCATCACAGTGCCATATATTTTTTATTCCCTTGTGACAAATTGTCCCCTACGAATAATACAAGCAGTAAAACAGAACTATCGATATGCTTCTTAAATTAAAGCACTGTGCCAGCTATAACTGCAAGCGGATACAGCGTGTTTTAAAAAAGAAGAATACACGCAATCCTACCTTAGCGTATGAATACATTGTGACTGGCAGAAGAAACGTACGTCAACCAAGAAAAGGAAGGACAAACACCCATGAAACCGAAGCAAGCTTGAATTGTATATCTCCTGGTGATGATTTTGCTGCCGATGACAGGCATCGTGTTTGAATACCAAAGCTGTCCACATGGTGGCTCACTACAATTCCATTCCACCACTGAATGCACAACTTCCCCTTTTTACATTTTCCCCTTTCGTTCACCTTACACTCCATATGTACTACATTTTGGTCCTTTTCTCTCTTATGCAGTCCCGACCCAATCTTTTCTTTACCTAATAAGCTGCCTCATCCCACCTCCCCCCCACCCCTTTCCGAGGGAAGAGAAGAATTAAGAACAACTTCCTTTCTTCTCTTCCTTTTCATGAGGAAATTATTATTTCGAGTGTCAACTTTATCGTCGGCCATTTATTTTCATTTGTTTTCCTCCCTCTTTTCCAGCCACGGAAAAACATCCCTTTGCAAAGGCTATCGAGAATTGCAAATGCTGTCATTCGGCAGCAACATCTTTTGTTTCCGGTCAACTTAACAGAAGCCTCTGGATTCGAGAGTTACGAAGGTACTGACTGAGAAGATTTTTTTTTTTTTCTCCAAGTCTCATTATTACGCAGAAAATTAAACTTGTGTTACAGCGTCGTTTACATGCCTTTCGGCGAGATATGCCCCCCCCCCCCCCTCCGGCAGGTATCGTGTAAAATTTAAACATCCGGCTGTATTAATTCAATCCTCCGAGGGTACATAATGACTACTCTAAAAGCTCATAATTACTAGACCAACAGATGAGGCTGCTTAACAATTATGAAAATGGCTACATTCAAGTGAAAAGACAACGTAAAATGAAAATTATGGTCATCCTGAAAGTTCACTAACGCCATATATATATATATATATATATTTTTTCAATGTACATTAATTTTACAGAGGCTGCTTTGTGTAACTTGCATAATGGATAATCCTCTAGATTAGGGACTTCATATGATTATATATATACATATATATATACATTTTTTAATCTTCTTCAACTACCAATATATACAATTATTTGTTTATTTATGTAATTAATGTACAATAAAGACAATTGAAGAATTCGGCAGGGTTTTGTTGCTGATGTGCAGAACACCGACAGTAAGAGCCACTGGATGTCGCTATTTCTGATTTGGTACCAAGTCTGGTGCTTGTGACTTAGGCTACATTATGCAGTGACTAGACACAGCTGCTAGCGTGATTAAACGACAGTAATATTAAGCCTACTGGTAGCACAAAGCAATAGTAAGCCGCTGTGGACTGCTGTCTTTCTGTCTGTACAATCAGTTATAACATCACCATTATATGACAAAATAAAATTCCTAATTATATGCATTGAATGATTCAAGTTTTACCTACAGCCTATGACAAGAAATTTTCCCACTAATCCTTTTCCTGTAAATCCACCAGTAAATTGCATATTTGATGTGAATCGGGTAAGTTAATGTGAATACAAATCCAACATGCAACAGTATGCAGATATTTATTTACTGCAAAACTACTCTACATGTTTCGGGTGTCACAGCACCCATCATCAGGAGTATTAAAAACTGTACCCGCAGCCTCCGGTACAAGTAGTATGACCT
>Ga0123357_10004873_pt1 | contig 15908 bp, 8 predicted proteins | sample TergutEmb28metaG_FD_89873 | JGI IMG/M metagenome (GOLD analysis project Ga0123357, IMG submission 89873) | Embiratermes neotenicus P4 segment gut microbial communities from Petit-Saut dam, French Guiana - Emb289 P4 | ecosystem: Host-associated > Arthropoda: Insects > Digestive system > Gut ... | reverse complement strand
CCGCCCCTGCGTTTTTTTCCCTGTTTTTTCGGGGATAAATTTTTTTAATTTTTTCTATTTGGGGGGGGGGGGGGCTGTTAAATGTCAAATGCACGTAGTACAGGAGACACAAACTCCATCGTATTACGAAGGAGCGACTGGCTGTTGCTGTGTCCATGACATATTTCATCGACACCTGTTTGTGGGACATCCACAAAACGTACACTCAAAGCATTTTCTTCCCTACTCATATTTCCTTCTAATAAGAAATCATTTCGGTCTAATCCGATCACGGCATTATCACTACTCTGGGTTTACCAACTACTGGTCTTTATTATTATTATTATTATTAGTAGTAGTAGTAGTAGTAGTAGTAATAGTAGTAGTAGTAGTACTAGTAGTAGCATAATATTAGAAATTACAAGACAGCTTGTTATTCTCACAGACCGTTCTCCGTTCAGCTGTCTCCGTACGGACGGAATGTTATTTGTTTTCTAGTTCAAAAATAAGCTTTCACCAGTGTTCCTGTCACTCTTTCACATCCAAGATCTAATTTATTTATGGAAACTTCATGGACGCAGTGGGTAAATGATCTCGTCAAAAATTTCAGCCTTGGAACATTACTATTACTTTTGAAGAACAACGTTATCTACAGCATAAATGCAGACCACTCTACACTGAAAAATTCTTTTAGCAGTATTTGCTGTAGGATTCCCTCAGCAAACAGGATTTTCCAACATTTACCCCCCTGAAAGCCAATGACTGTGCGATGCTTTCTGTCTGTTTCCTCGCAGACATTGCAGATAAGCAGAAATTCCAGGGACCAATCTCGACCTTAAACACTATCAGTTCTGTTTGAATGGATGTTGGCCATGCCATAACCCAGGCGATGTTATGCCGGCCTCTCAACGAGGATGCCAGGGTTCGATCCCATGTCACTCCAAGCGGAATTTTTGTTGGGCAAAGGGGGCATTAGGAGAAGTTCCTCTCCAAGTACTTCGGTTTTCCACTGTCAGTATGATTCCAACAGTGATCCACACTCATTCACCTATCACCAACGCTATACAAACTCAACAACTCATAGCGTCGTTAAATAACGAGTACACTTAAAAATTTCAATGGCAGGATAGTAATAAATATTTTGCTTCACGAGTTCTGAAGTTGATTTAATGTTCCTACCAAGGCGAATGGCTGCGTGGCGAGAAACGGGACTGCCCGCTGTACAGAACGTGGAGCTATGCAAAGCCACAATTGCGTTTATTTGCCAGTGACTTCAGTGCTCTCACTGGCTACGTAACCACTGGCCTTGGTCAGGATCAGGTCCTCGAAGGGGTGTCAAATGACAGCGAAAAAAATTACATGGATCACTTCAATGTAGGAATGTAACTTACAAACCGTAACTCCATTTCATCGGGTTAGAGGGGAGTAGGCAGTTCTGGAGTCTTCCAGGCATGCAAAATTGTATAACTGCTGCGTAAAGGGTCAGGTGTGTTTTTTTTTTTTTAAGAAAATACTTCCGCGGTATTATTTGTTATTTCCTGGGACAACTGGCACGGAGCTGTTCCACTTTAATAAACACGGACTATAATAACTGCAGAAAATATATGGGAAATTAGTATATACCTATCGTTCATGAAACAGAATGTCCGTCTATGGACTAATGAACTGGCTCGCAGTTTTACTTGCTGTGTCGCATTACAATGATCCTTGGACAACGTTGTTCCATTCCTTAAAAACGTACATGGTAGACCCTATATGGAGTGTAATACCACACATTCACGTATCAAAGGGAATCCATTGAAAGCACCTTCAACTTTTCAATAAATGCTCAATCGTTCATTTTTCTCCTTCTTGAAGTTGGTTTGACAAGTGTACAGCTTCGGTTTCACTGCAGGTAGGGGCAACCAGAGATGCAATATACGTAGAACATAACAGTGATGCACGTCCGCGTAACCACTGTTGCCATGGAAAACAGTACTATCTATTCTGAGTGTGTGTCTGTAGCCTTAGTTATCCAACATGTATTATGTATGGGCCGCTATCTCAATAACGGCACGATTTGCGTTGGGGGGGGGATTACTGAACATAACATGTGTGTTTTTCTCCACAGCGTTTCTATGAATCATTTCTTCTTCTAGGAAGAATTAAGCGAGATACCATCATACATAACCTCTGTCTTCACGCAAAGTACCCGTTTGTTGTATGCTTTCTTCTGGGTAATTCCCCAGCGTTTTAATTGTATAAGCCATATACAATTCAGACGCCGGGGAATTACCCACAAGAAAGCATACAACATTCAGAACATGGCGAAAGTTTGAAATCAAGAAAGTACCCTTTATTCTTGTCAGATATTAACTCGAATTTTCTCGATAGATTTAACAATAAATTCAAGGGGAAAGGGCTACAACGGCTCGCTTACGCGCTGCCATTCTGAATCGGTCCAAGGAACTTCAATCGACCAGAAAGCTGGCCGTTGGCAAGCATCTACAATAAAGGGTATCAAAATTCGGCATACCATGATCTGAAACGTTCCGAAATTACGAAATACGTTTCTAGGCCTCGCCTTTTCGAAACCTTATACACAATAAATAATAAGATAATTCACGAAGAATTATCGGACTAGAGCAGCCTTTTCTGCACGTCTGAACATGATTTAAACGGCAAGAACGGAGGCGTCGGAACACGCACTCCACGACTTACGCAATTTTATAATAGAAAACTTGAAACGATAAAATTTTTTAAACATGTCGTCTTTTTCCTTGCGGGAATGAAAGCACAGTGAGACTATGGCGACAGAAAAATACTTCTGGGCGACAACACGGGAGGCGGAGGGGCCGATCACGTTCCAGTATGCTGGAGCTTGCATTGCATCTGCGCTCATGTATGTACGTACTACGGCTTAAAATTGACCATACGCAAACTCAATTCCGATTTGCGCATACACGTTGCTACTGCGTTTCAGCTGAGGAGCGTCTGTATATTTTTACCGCGTCCGCACTATTTCCAATAATCAACAATTATTCAAGGTAGAAAAGTCTGACAATAATTGAAGAACGGATTCCTCTGAATTTTAAGTCAGCTGTAGACGATGCTCAATGTCGCGCTGACCATGGAGGAGGTCAATAAAGCGAAGCGGACAATGGCAGCCAAGGGCGCAGCCTCTCCAACCATGAAATGGCCACCACAATGACGGAAGGAAGGCCGACTGTACCGCAAGTTGTTACTTTACCATCTACGCTCAAGAATTAGTTGCTATTTTTTCTCGAACTCAAGCCTAGTGTATTCCTCTGTAACCGGTTTCAAAGATGTTCTTCGTCTACCGTATGGAAGAATACGCGCACGCACGCACGCACACACACACACACTGATGTGTTTCGCCTCTCACATACTTAAAATAAACCAACTAAATATTTTAGAGAACGAGTGCCAATGTTATACGTGTTCGTACAGACAATTACGAATCCAGTACTTTTGTATGTTTGATGTTCGTAATAATCTACCACAGATATTCGAAAGCACATAAAATGAAAGGATCACTGGGAGACCCAGTACACCCGCACATTTCGCCCTGCGAATTAGTTATGGGTGTTAAATTTACTACTGGGTAAGTACATTAGATGTAGACTATTTTAATGCGGTATTGCCCACGAGAACTGAAAAGCAGAGGAAGGCGCATCCGTGTGTTCCAGAGCTCAACGCTAGGACCGAGAGAGGTGGTAACACAGCTTTCTGACCGTGGTATCGTTATCTTCTGAGTAGGTCTAAAGAGTTTTGCAGCCATGCACGCTCTGGGTTGCTTCTCAACGGGCTGTGCTTGTCAAGCGCGATCCGCGAACTTCTAATTGCCGATTTGAAGCGACAACGCATTTGCGTTACATTTTGCTTGGAACTCGGGAAAACTGTATCGGAACTGCAGGAGAAGAAACCTGGCTTTACAGTTACGACCCAGAAACCAAACAGCAGTTCTCTCAGCGGAAAAACCTCGCTTCTCCACGTCCGACGAAGGAAAGTCAGGTGTGAAAACATAAGAAATGTGTTTCTCCAGTTCAGTCAGGTAACCACAAGGAGGCTTCTCAGCGTCTGAAGGAGCAATTCCGCCGAAAATGTCCGGAACGAGGACGGAACAAGTACTTGGTTCAAAACGGCAATGCGCCGGCACACAATGCTTTGCCAGCGCAACAATTACTGGACGTTGTAACATTCCTGCGGTCCCCCCACCCCCAACCGAAACTCTTTAAACGCCCGATTTCGTTCCTGTCATTTCGTCTTGTTGCGCAGACTGAAATCGCAGGTAAAAGGGTGTTGTTACGAGAAAGTACCCGAAATTCAAGAACAGCTACCTGTCCTACACGATCCTCCAAAAAGCCAGTTCCAGTGGTGCTTCCAGTAGTGGCAGATATGCTTGAACCGCTGCATAAACTCGGACGTGAGCTACTACGAAGGACGACGACGACCACTAACAAGAGTAACGGTGCATTTCGCTATCCACTCAGTCGGGGAACATGTACATGCGCCTTCGTATTCAAGTAATATAATCAAGTTTTGAAATCAGGTTACTTGTGTTTCCAAGTCCTGACACTAACATTGGCACTAACATCGTCGTCGCAGAATATGGCGTTTCAAGTTCAGCAAGCTAAGTGTGTATTCTGGCATCAGTAATCGAAATCTGTGGTTACAGTACAAAGGACACTTCGTACGGTGTTTATTAGCGAACCACCGACAAAAATGTCCACATAGAATCGTTAAAACTTGTTCAACGAGGCTGGCTGCATTTATAATAAGTAGAAAGCCCCGGTAAATTACCTGTCACTGAAGCCGAAGTCCGAGCGGCTTTCATTCGCAGTCTAAGAAAATCAACAAGGCAGGCTGCCCGACAATCAGACATGACAGTCGACAGTGAACAAAATATTGCATATTGGTTTGAGACTTACACGTTACCAACCGCTGCAACAAGGAATTCTTTACACATTTTGCTGTGATGTCTTTTCGTAACCTGAAGACGACTACCCCCCTCCCCACTCCAAATAAAAGTGTTTCACGACGATGGCACTTTCCATCTATTCCAGCACGTTAACCGACAAAAAGTTAGAATTCGGGGGTGGGGGTGCAACCATCTGTATATAATGACAAAGTACAGCCCCAATTTCAATGCCCTGTCTTTTGTGCCGAGTGCATCGGGGATTGTGTAGTGTACTTAGACCAGTGGTGCACAAATCGCGGGCGCATGTCACCATGACTACTAAATTTAGTACGTTGGCACATATAATTAGTGAGTCGTCAGTAGGAAACTTGCTTCGTATCATCCGTATCACTCTTTCGGCGCCTAGAATTTTGACATGGCTCTTAGATTTTTGGAAATTCTGTGCACCCCTGACCTAGATACGCTGAACAGTTACTCATGCCATCAGATTTTGGCGAACAGGATCAAAATGACATGATATTACAGCAAGACGGTGCGGGGCGCCTCCGGATTTTCACACAGCACTTTGGGACGTCATCGATTGAAAGTTTCCACGCAAACGAATTGGCAGAAGCGTCCCTAGCACTAGGCCATTTCGCTCCCTTGACTTTATACACCACTTGATTTCGTCTTCTGGGGGTACATAAGGGATGCTGTTTACATTCCATTACTACCCACCAACTCGCCGGAACTTGGGGGAAGACGAGCTGCTGCGGGTACAGTTACACCCTCTATACTTGCAAATGTGCGTATTGAACTTCATTACAGACATTCGTACCGGGCAACTGCGGTTAAGATGTTCATGTAACCTACCAAAATAAGTTTAGTTTTCAATCCCATGTCTCTCAGTCGTTGAGAAATATCACATTCAAATTGCCTACACTTCCTGCGTTCACCCTACGCAGAGATTAACAATTGACAGCTGTGCAAATTTAATTTGTATCTGCATCGGTCCACCATTAACACCCACGCTGCATAAGCTTTACCATAAAAAACGTAAAAAGATAGTAAAGTTATCCGTACCCATGCCATGACGGCATGCAGGGGGAGCACAGCTGTAGTTCCACTCATTCTCAGCCCTGGTGCTAAATGGCGGTGAGTGGTCAACACCACGCCCCGGCCGCTTTATCCCCGTGAAAGAACCCTAGTACCCGTCGAACAGGAGGCTGGGTGGGCCCCAAATCTGGTTTGGAGAAAAGAAATATCTCTCAACCCTGCCGGCATTTGAACTCCCGATCGTCCAGCCCCTAGCCCAGCCACTATGTTGGCTACGCTATCCCAGGTCCTAAGCTTGACACGTATTTGTTATATAATTAGTCAATGAAATGATTTCATCGTACAACAATCTGGTATGTATATATATAACAAATTACCGTATTAGGACTTACAGCTTTTACCTGCAACACTATTAAGTACGGTGCTTTCTGATAAAATACATGAACCAACAACGACTAGCAGTTCGAGATCTGCACTCTTTTGGGATTTTACGCAGCCTGCAATGGTAGTTTCCACTCGATGTTTCGGGACAAACTATCGGGACCATCTTGAAACGTCGACCAGTCAACTTGGACTGCTTGAACTTTGAAGATAGGATCGATAGGTTGTCCCGAAACGCCGGTAAGAAACTACCATTCCAGGTTGCGTAAAATCCCAAAAGAGCGCAGATTTCATTTACGACGTGGCGGAAGCCTTACATCACGACCAGTACATTTCTACGCTTAGTCTGACGAACCCTGAAACAAAGGTTTTGTTACTGCAATTAACGACGAACAAAGCCGATGGGGTAGCAATATTACACATACACACACACACACACACTTGAAATGGGAAGTGCACAGGAGTAGGCCTTCCAGACAATTTTTTTTGCCATGAGTAGCCAAATGACACCGGTTATTGATCTTCCGTGTCAATGGTGGCGGCAAGCTTCATCGGAACCATAACTCGCATTGTTTTATCGGCCCTTTCATAGCCATGTCACCGCTTTCAATCCATAACGCAGTGCAGATCGGAGGGATATATAGGTGATGGAGTTCTGCTCCACGCGAAACGTTAACTACGCGGAACCCACACAGTTTGGGGGGTTGGGGGTTGGGGCGGCGAGAGAAAGTGGTGGTGGTGCTAGTATGATGAGCGATATGCAAACTCCCCTACTCCGATGCCAATTTCACCTTCACGCGCTATACCCTGCTCTCTAAAACGAAGCTCTGTGGACCGAGTGATGGTGGTGTTAACAATCATGCATGCAACAGACACAATGTACCACAAAGATCTACAGTACGATACTGCAGTTCTGTTTCAAAGTTCGGATTAATTTAGTATAATCAAAGTAGTATATAGTTAATTCCGTTAAGTCGACACACAAAATGGAAGCCATAACTCTGAAACAGCCTGAAATTTACGCATATCCCTTTCAGGTAATGACAACGCTGCAAGCCGATGTCAGTGGCTGCCTGCAAGCCCAAGACAGGAGGAGGAAGACGAACAGGCGTCCTATCGAGACATGCACACAACCATGATAAAATGAGAGCCGAACCAAATGGTAGTCATTCTTCGGGCGACACGAAAAAGTGGAAGGCCTTAAGTAAACAAAACGTCCTGTCGCCAACTGACAGGCCCATCAGTTACATTACAGGTGAACAGGTACAAACATCTGTGGAAAGAATTCCTGTTATCATTTAAACGGAAAATAGGGTTTATCCACACAGGGCAATAGATCAAAGTAACAAGTAAATGGTTCTGTTCGCCTTCCTAAAAACCCACCCAACTACATTAAGTTCAGAATATGCAGTCAAGAGTTACACGACAAACCTTTCATTTATTATAAATTTAATGAAGTGGGCCCACATGCGCACCAGTCCGCACAATACAGCTGGGTATGACACATCACATAACTACGCACGAAACGTGCTCTGGGTGTCGCATGCGCGCAAATCTAACTTACAACATTTGTACTAGTAGGAACAATGCATACAAATAAATCAATGAATTGTGCATATCAATTCAAATTCTTGCCAGTTTGTGCCACAGCGAATTTGAGGGATTATACGTATCTTAAGTCGCTGCTCTGTACTACGAACTGCTGCGGATCAGAATAAAATTATCCAACTCTCGGCTCCAGCGAACGACAACTTATGCACTTCGGATGATAAAAGATAAGGACCAGGCAACAGCGGACGAGTACGTATTCCCACTTGCGCGCCTTCGCTTTCAGCACTTCGTGTAAAGAAGTGTAATATATGACGAGAACTTTCCTACACCGTTTCTTTATGACAAAACCTACGACCATTTATTGCTCAACAGAACCCGCAGACGCCCACATACCGTCGTTAATAATTTCAGTACAACCAAACACAATTCGCTTTCTTATATGGCGGCTATGGGGGCTTTAAGCAACCGCGAAATAGCGGATTAAACCAAATTCCTTCTCTGCACAGATCGTGTTTAGAACCATTCCTGGATTCACAAGTTACCCGGTGACGCCGAATACCACATAACCAACGAAACTTGTACTTTGGAGCAGATTCTGGAAGAGATAATGGTGGTTATCTCGCAAGCTATTTAGCGACGGTGTTTGAACTGCATATCGGTCGCGACAAAAATGTTTTCATATTGTCACTAGCATGAACATCGCCTGTACCGTGTAGACGCTGCTTCTGAACCGCAAACCTAAGGTCCAGAACACATTTAATCTGCGCTAAATCAGACTGAAAGATGATTATGAAGAGTACGCAGACAAGTGGAAAGTACAGTGAAGAAAATAAAAATTCTTGGTCAAGAGAGCAAGTGCCTCTGCTGAGATTATACTCCACAAATACCACCACATAAACGTGAGTAGGTGAAAGCACTCAAGGTTTTCACAAGGTTCTTGCCTGCAAAACTGCGGAAGACCACAAAATACATCAGTCCAAGGAAGAGGAATTTGATCTACGGCCAAAATTCAAACCCGGGCCGTCCCAAATACGAACCGCCACTATCTTCGGCATCGCGATGTTCGCATTTAATTACTGATACTATCGTCCGGAAGTTGTAAGAGATACTTAATTGGTCCTAACAATCAATGCATAAGAACACGAGTGCAAGATGCAAATTTGAAGAATTCTTTACGTCATGACATCTCACGGGGGGTTCAGCTTATCTGAAGACGTGATGTTCAAAATCAAAATTTGGAAGCAGTGCTACAAACAGGCTACATTCTCTGAGATTTTGTACACCTCACTGAAACTGTTATATGTTAACTCTAAGCAGCAGAGTCCTTCTTGAGAAGCTTCGAGTTCCTCAGCTAGTCAAGAAATTCTCTGCCGTGTTTGGAGCCTAGAAGTTCATTGACGTGTTCACAAAAGCTACAATTTACCGTGCCCTGATCCTGTCCCAGATGAATCCGGCCCACGCCCTCCTACCCTATTACTTCAAGACCCATTTTAATATTATCCTTAACGTAACTCTAGCTTTATAGACAGACGTATGATACGGTACTGTCGATGAGATCGTTATGTGGAAGACAAGACTCATGCATAACAAAAAAATCAAAATGACAACACAGAAACTCTCTTTCAGGTGAGACGTCCCTGTTGTGTTGTATAGAATTATAATTATAAACAATATATAGTGAAACACAACTCAATGATTTTATTAAGGTGTATTTCTTACATTGTTTCGCTCAACATGTTTCGGCTCTAGTTATGAACCATCTTCGGGTTGATTACTTTTCTTAGTAAGGTAAAATATACAACCAGCAATGCTATTGTTATTGTGACCTACGAGATATCGTATAACATACAAGAAATTTTAACATTGACTCCACTATATAGCAGTATTAAAATTGAGTGGAATATTAAAATTACAGGGTATTATAATCATGGACTGTGGTGTGGGTACTAAAAATTATTCTATTTAACTGATGCAGTGGTTTTTTTGTAACGATGTAACATAGGTCTATGGAAATTATCGGAAGTTTGTTGACTTTCTGTGATAGCACCTGTATAGCAAATATTACGTTTTAAAAAACTTGGGTGTTTTCATTGTTAATTGTATATTTTACCTTATTAAGAAAAGGAATCAACCTGAAGATGGCTCTTAACTACTTGGTCGGACAATAAAGTTCGCGAACTCATCGCGGTGAAAGTGCTACATAACTCACTGCTGAATGCCACCGTGGTCGCCTTCAAAGTACTCCCCTTGGGAAGCTATGCACCGATGCAAGCGCCTAGTCCACCCTTCAAAACAATTTTGGTAATGGTTTTGTAGAATGGCCTTCAGAGCTGCCGTTGTATTACTCCTGATGTCATCACTGTCATCAAAATGCCTTCCTTTAAATATTTCCTTTATCTTCGCGAACAGAAAAAAGTCACTGGGGGCTAGATCCCGTGACCAGGCAGGGTGTAACACAGTTATTCGTTTAGTAGCTAAAAACTCCCTCACAGATAGTGCCGTGTGAGCAGGTGATTGTCGTGATCGTGATGCAAGATCCATGAGTTGTTGGCAAAAATTTCGGGTCGTTTCCGTCTAACTTCTTCACGCAGCCTTTCCAGTACTTCCAAATAGTAAACTTGGTTCACTGTCCAGTTGGTACAAATTCATAATCAACAATCCCTCTAATATAAAAAAAAGTGAGCAAAATTGTTTTGATTCTTAATTTGGACCGACGGATTTTTTTTTTTTGGTCGTGGGGAATTGGCAGTCTTCCATTGTGCAGTTTGCCGCTTCGTTTCAGGGTCGTATCGGTAGACCCATGTTTCATCACCTGTGATGACACGGCCCAAAATGTAATCTTGCCTCTCCAAATGGTCTTGGCAAATTCTGACTAGTTCAAGCTCCGACATTTTTGCGGCGGCACACCAAAACACACGCAGACAGTAATAGATGCCACTCAGAAAGAGAATGCCATAGATCAACAACAACACAGCTGTGAAACGCTGACATGTCAACGTCATCAAACCATACTAAGGCTTTTGTCTAGTGCTGCCACGGCAAGCACACGGTGGTGAGTTCGAAAACTTAATTGTCCGACCACGTACAGCCGAAACATGTCACTGAACGAAACAATGTAATACACCTTAATAAAATCATTGAGTTGTGTTTGACTATATATTGTTTATATTTATAAGAGAAACTCTCATGCAGCAGAGATGCGAAAAAGGGCACAGCTCGACTCTCATTACGTGTAAATGGTTATACATGAAACCAACATACAATTATGGCTGCTCCAAATTCCCTATTATCCAACAATCAGCAAGACTATCACTTTGGCCATACATTCATTCATGTCTAAATTGTGTAACCACATATCCCTCAATTAAAAATCAGTAACTCCGGATCGTGTTTTTAAAATTCTTTTCGTTTCTTAACAATTTGACTTTCACGAGTTACACACCATTATCCACCAACGAAAGAATTTTTGCTACACAAATATTATTACTGAAATGATTTCAACTATGAGCCGTGAAAATGGTGGCACATCTAGTGCCCCTACTGGAAGAAATACCATTGAATGACAACACTAAAAGCAGATATCAGAGTATTAAAATGTACGCGAAGCTGCAACTTGAACTGAACAAGCCGAGGTCAAGGTCCGTCGACAGGTTTGGTGAGGACGAAACCAGAACGAAAAATATCTTCTCTAGCCAGGAACACAAAAACAAGGACAAGAATAGCTGACCGTACAACCCATAACACAACAAATTTTCACGGATGGTGATCTGCCAACTGAAACCTCTACGTACAATAGACCAACCAACCGGCAGCAACACATTCTTGCCACAATAGTTCATATTTGCGTATATTTTAAACCGTTGGCTCATATAACTCTATCACACCTTTGCATTGGTTCTGATATATTTTATATTCATATTTTTTAAATTTCATTTTATTACTTTTACTGTATTAAAATTTTGTATTTTACATCCCTGATGATGGCCACTTGGCCGAAACATGTAGGAGCTTACTGTATGTACCAACGAATTTTAGCATACAAGTGTGCATATGGTGATGCCACTATAGTATACATATTCCATTAATGGGCAGATCAAGGATCATACAAACAAGTAACTTATTACGACTGATGTTTGCGACGAGGATAAGCTTGAAGTAATGCAAGACAGCAAAAAAGAAGAAGAAGAAGAAAAAAAAGAAACTTCCGATTTGAAAACTGTACACGTTTCGACTCCTTGCATGTGACCTTTCTCGTAACTGCAATATCCTAAGAACATGCATGTTTTGTAATAGCTCTAATTTCAGGGCAACCTTCCATCTAAGGATCGTCCCAAAGCAAAGCAAATAAAAAGGAAACATAACCTGCATGCAACTTCCTGCAACTTGCAAGATACACAAGGTTGCAAGGGCAGTTCTTTCATGCCTTCCACCGCGACCCGTTCTCCAGTTTTCAACAGCCATCTTCAGTTCCCCGTGCAATACAGAATAACGCAGGGGCGATGTGAAGTTGGGCATCTGGCATCGTCTTGAAGTTAACTACATCAATGAGTGACATCCACTGTCTGCGGAACGTATGCTTATCATATAACTTCGGTTTTAACAGACATTCTGAATACTACGCAGGCCTCGTCACCAAGACCGCTTATGAATGCCTGCATATATACATTAACTCGACTTATTTATGTTCATGTAGTTACTCACATTTTAAAAGTCAACCAGCCATATGGAGCTCACGTCCGGGCTGTTGACCTGCTCTGCTATTCTGATGAATACAAACTCCCTTAGTTTCCTGCTGATCCCCTTTTATTATTTGTGGATTATTTCCGTTGTACCACATTGTATTACGTCGTGTTTTGCTATTATATGCTTGGAAGTTCCTTCCATTTTTGTGTCGCAATTAAACTTCCGTGATATGGGCGTTCTTGTCTCATGCGAACCGTCGCCAACAACATTAAAATATACAATAAAAAGATCTGACAGTACGATTGCCACCAGTCACCTGAAGATGGGAGATAAACTAGCTCCCTAAACATTGTATCTACTATACCTCAGAAAACGAACAACGTCCAATGTTGCCACAATCGACCACAGAACCGTACCTAAACCCCACCTTAAGATAGATGGAGCGATGAACAGGAAGCTCCATTACTTATACACCTCAACCAGGAATGACAGGGTAGTCAAATCACAAATGCTTACAGCAGATGGACAGCCCATGTGCAAGTCGTTACAAAAAGAATGAAATGGAAACCAGCCATGTGAAATGCTAATATAATGAATGTTAACGGAAATCGAACGTGGGGTAATATGAGGCTTCATCGGCAGAGTGATGGCATCTCAAGCGTCGTTGATTGGAGGAATAACAGAAGCACAAAAGCAGTAATTACATGCACGACGAGCGTGCAGCACATACCCATCTTTGTACATGAAGACACCGATAAGGCAATACTAACGGACTCCATGGCGAAGAATTCTTGCAACGTTTAGTTTCGGTGACAGTAACAAAATTCCGCGCATGTTATGCAACCGACAGTTCATTACAATGTTCAGAAGAACCCACCATGGACTCAAGCCTGCGTCAAATGAATCAGAGTCCACATATGTAACCCTTCATTTTTATGTTTTGTCTTATGCAACAATGTCACTACAGAAAACCAGTCAAAACAAGTACTTATTAAACTTAAATATCACAATTACAGAAACATGTTTCGGTTTGATACGTTCAGCCACCTTCGAGCTGTAGTTACAAAATACATCAAGAGAAATAATGTTAGCATTACATTTATCTAGTTTCATAATTATGTACCAACAGACTGAACCAGGCTAGGAAGTATCAGGCCGTGAGTTACCACGGGTTTTGTGTAATTCATACAGCTGTATACGAGTCCTCTTACATACGCAGTCTGCAGGAACAGCCTGAAGATGGCAACACAGAAAGCCGAACATGTTAGTGTAGCTGTCACGTTTAATTTTAATAAGCAGATGCACTTTAGTAACATATTATTTCAATATTATTCATCTACGCAATAATCTTCCAATGGCATCCGCATCTGTGAGGTCCAAATATTCTTCCCCGCCTTATCTTCTAATACATGTCCTTCTCTCAAGACAAGCAACAGACCCAGCTTAACCACAAAAACTAGCTAAATCGTCTTTCCATATATTTAATATTAACTGCTTTTCGGCAGGAAACTGGAGGGCATAAACTGAATGGTGGCTAAATACGAAATTCACCAATCCACAATTTTAAAATCCGTGGCGGCTGCTGCTTGTTATTTGTAGGCCCGTTTTAAGTTACGGCGTTCTACTTGGCAGTTTGTGCCAGCTGGAGTCACTATCCCTATTCTTGCTTTGGATCTCGCAGCTTCCACCTCTGGCTTAAACCAGCCGCCGAATCTCTCTTACGAAGCATGTAACATTTCAAGTTATACCACCATGACGTCATGATAACCTACAAAATCCCAGAATCCATTCCAACGTCTAGAGTAGTGGCCGCGACCTAGGGATACTTCACGGTCGTATCCCAGCACCAGCCTACGCGGACTGAGAATCCACGAACATCTGAGTCAGGATAGAAGGTACTCCCAAATACAAACCAGCAGCGTTACCATCTGAGCGAACTTGCTGGGCAACGCTGGAACGGGAAGAACATCCGAAGCGAAGATAATAGTGCAGACAATAGAATATAACATGGCGGTAGCATGGGTGTGCAATATGAGTATGATTGCACATGACCAATCATCGGCTCACAGTCACCTCGTCCAGCACTCCACGAAAAAGTATGCAGCAGTGGTTGTAGAGCTCCACGCCATTTGCAAATTCGGCGCTTGGTTGATAGTAAGTAGCTGCAGCCGTTGAGCACCAGGTGACACAACCCCGGAATTCACTCACTACACGCGCTAAGGTGGATGCACACAGTGTACGAAAAGAAATGCACGGCGGACTCGAACCCCAGTTGTTCAGGCTGTAGCCTGGCCACGGAATGACCGACGTGTCCCCACGACACCACGATGTCCTGTATAAGCGATAATTACACAAACAGGTGGGTGTAATAGTTGTGAAGTAACTGTACCTCGCCCCGTACCAACTGTGCCACCACAGATACGGACTAGGACTGATAACTTGAGACTTGCTGGGTAAAGGAGCCGGGGTGTATAAGACCAGTACCTGTTGGAATGTACAGCGAGCAAGTCGATGAAAAGCACTGGTCCGAAATGCAATGGCTGCTAGAACAGCTGAGACATTCCTGAAGTGCGTAAATAATTGTTTTTTTGAAAATACTATTCACAGGTCCATGTTGTCTCGCCTGGCAGAAATCCTAGGCAACACTATCCGCATTCCTTCTTAGTCTCAAGTTATCAGTCCTAGACAGTAGATGTACAATAACGGAAAAGCTAAGGCCCGAGGACAGGTGAATCACTTGCCGTACCCAGTGGACCAGGCACCCGACCGACATTCCATTCTCCTCAGCAGTCTGCTTTTACTGACGTCACGCAAGGAAATACACTCAACGCCTAACCACTTGCATTCAGTGAGAATGTTGTGACGCCAATTGGTTTCACATTCCCGGAATTAACCGTTCATTAAGGTCAACTATCTATTCGACGCCTGTTCCTTCGGGAATGAAACTCGCCCGAAACCTTGGACATCCATCACCAGTAATCGACAGTAAATTGCACACAGTTTACGGCGATATTTTGCAGGATGATGAATGAATGTAGCTTAGTTGAGTAAAGAGAAAAACCAACTTGATGCCACTTATTTTATTATTTATTCAATATTCATTCATAGCTCAACATGTTTCGGCCGTTAATACGACCATCTTCAGGAGTCTGCGACTAACTGGTTGTTATTTCATGGGTGGTATCTGGTTTGGTGTGTGTTGGCGTTTCGTTTCAGTGTGGCTGTGGCGGTGTGGTGTCTTTATGCAGTCTGAAGCACCAGGAGTCTGCGACTAACTGGTTGTTATTTCATGGGTGGTATCTGGTTTGGTGTGTGTTGGCGTTCCGTTTCAGTGTGGCTATGGCGGTGTGGTGTCTTT
>Ga0123357_10004872_pt1 | contig 15910 bp, 8 predicted proteins | sample TergutEmb28metaG_FD_89873 | JGI IMG/M metagenome (GOLD analysis project Ga0123357, IMG submission 89873) | Embiratermes neotenicus P4 segment gut microbial communities from Petit-Saut dam, French Guiana - Emb289 P4 | ecosystem: Host-associated > Arthropoda: Insects > Digestive system > Gut ... | reverse complement strand
AACCGCCAAACAGTAAATCAAGAATTCTGCCTCATCGTTTGATAATTCTACGAGGAGTGCCAAAGTGGCGAGGATAAATTTGGTGCGGAAACAACTGGTCTTCGCCACGACGACGGTAATCTACACACATCACTGTCTAACCACGAGTTGCTCGAGAATAACAAAACCCAGTGGCTCCACAGCCTCCCTCCAGCTCTAATCTCTCTCACACAAAATTCTCTCCATTCCTAAATTTAGAAGTTGTTTTAAAATGACACTACTTTTAATTGGTAGAAGGAATGCACAGGAAAACCTTCGAACACCCACGGCAGGTTTCTACAAGTCCGTATGTGGCATGCTGGGACAAATGAAAGTCTTTGGGACCGACCTACATACTAATTTTATTTCTCTACTGCACAGAGCTTAGTTTTCGAATTTTACATGTTTCGGCCACATATTGTAACCATCATCAGGGAGCTATAATATTATGAAGACAGTTGCGTCCTATCATACTTATGTCAGTAAATGGTAAACGTATATACATACATATATGAGCATTGTACAGCAGTCAGTTTATGTACCGTATTACCGAAAATTAATTAGATTAAAGTAAAAGTGAATTGTTAAAGTGTAAAATGTAAGACTGTAAGAGAGCTATCCCCAACCGTATTGTCGTAGTAGATGTGTTGAGAAAGATCGCTACATTTCTGTCCTCTCATTTCTAATAACCTTCTTTCCTAACATTCCTTAAGATAACATATACATATGTAACAAACGAAATAAATATTAAGTAATTCCATGGAGTAACATCCTTCTCGAGAATCTGATGGATCTTCGCGTATTCGAGAATTTTTACACATTTTATGTAACTGGAAAATTTATTATTTTGTCGAGGAGAGCCCGAAAATATTTTAAGAATCTGAAATTTTCGAAGGAAATAAAATAGTCCTATAATAATTTGCTTGGGAGTGAATTCTTAAATGTCTCAAATATAAGACAAACTTTTATGTCTTGGGCCTCAAAATTCAGTGGTGATATTTTTGATGATTGGCAGCTTGATAATTACGACGAATGCATTGAAGATTGAATTAAATTTGCATTTATGTCTTGCTAATTTTCTAGAAGACCAGACTGTAATGGATATTGCACAGTACACTCGAGAGAGCAAATGCACATTACCGAGAGTGGAAAAAAAGCTGAAAACAAAATACCCCTTTACCGGGGAATAGACCAAACTAAGTGTTCTACGCGGAAATTATAACTAGTGTGGGGGATGGTGATACGTAGTACATCCGTGTGGAACTGCACAAGAGAAAATTAATGATGACGGTAATGTAGATTTAGGGAGTGTCGTTGTAAGAATTTAACAACATAGCCCTCGCTTAGTAAGAATATAAAAATTCTTTATTTACACAATCTGGCTGTTGCCTCTAGTTTTTCATTTCATTTACTGCGTAATTCACTGCATACATCTAACTATAGGCAACACATGACAGAATTGCTTTTTGGGAGAATTGCAGAGGGGAACTTGAAAACGTTGAAAGGTAAAACACGCACTATAGAGATCGGGGGAGAGAGGGAGAGCTACCAGCTCGAAACAGTCGTTCGTATCGATTCCTTGCTCGGAAAGGTAGGCACGCAGAGTTGGGAAGGGGAGAGTGTTTTAGCCAGTAGCATTACTAGTTCTGGTGCATGAGGTAGATTTATCGTGAGTGTCAGGCCACCGGAGGCCTTCTGGCCGTGGCCTGCCTGTAGGGAAACGACAGTATAAATGCAACAAAGCCGTAATAACACTGCCTAATCAGGCCCTCCTCGTTCCGTACAATTCCAACCAAACTTCTTGTTTCATAAGCTGAGGAAGACAGAAAGAGACAGACAGTAAATCGGCGGTCTATAACTAGGCTTTATCCTCACACCCACGCTAATAACCACTAACATCCGACTTCTGTCGGACGCCAGTAGGTACAGGGGTGCTGATAATTCCTTAGCCCGACCAGGAAGGAAACAACCTAATGTTTCTGTCAGAATGGCGTGAATTTCCTTCGGCGCCTTGCCTTGCAGGGGGGAAAAACTTGATGACAGCTCGCGTCTCGATGTTGTTGAAATCGCGCTTGTCCCTGACTTGCTTCCGAGTTTGTTTCCTTCCTGGTCGGGCTAAGGACTTATCAGCACCCGGTAAGTTTCTTGTGATATACCAAAACAAGTCGGCCGGTGTTCGTAGGTGTACAGTGAGGCACCAACGAAAGATTCATCGCAGGGCTGAGCCCCACTCAGGAAATATTTTGCGTTCTCCACAATAATCAAGGGCGCAGACATCTAACTGCAGCTTTGTAGCGAGGAAGTCTTTCATTTGTGCGTTACAAACCGAGTGCCTTCTGTATCTCAAACAGAACTGTACTGGTCACCAGCACCGCGGAAAACTGAGTGCCGTTAGTGGGAAAAGTATCTGAATTCGCCTCAGGCCCCTTACCTATTACCCTTTCTTTAAAATGTGACTCTTTGTCGGAAGTTGAGGGACCCTCCTACCAGAAGTATAAGGCGCAAATGATAGTTCGTACCTGTATGGTGGAACTGACACTTAGGTCAGAATCACGTAATTATACAACACAAAATGTACATGGTCATCTTCTGTTCAACCGGTCGGCGTATAATTTAAGAGTTCCATTTCTACGAAAATAGTTATCACCCGGAATGATAGAAATCGTTCTGATTTCCATCCAGGGATGGCAGTCCTTGGATTCGAATCCAATCTACCCTGTTGCAAGCCGTCCATTCGGACTGCAGTTTCGTACATGCGTTCTATCCTGGGTTATGATGTGTAGGTTTGTGGATGGATACCATCCTTTAGGATAAATGCAGTACTTCCATGTTCACGGTGGGAATGTTTATCTGTCCAGAACTTTAGTGCGCATCTACCAGGAAGCATGGCGTGAACCAGTCTTTCTTACTGCCTATACGCTGCCTAATCATTTCTTATTTCTGAACATTTATGCTTGAAAACTGAACTCTTCTAGTTTATTCTTAACCCCTAAAGAAGGGACCGAAAGATTGTCCCGAAACGTCGGCAAGGAATTGCCACTACTCTGCGTAATAACCCAAAAGAGCGCAGATCTCATCTGCTTGGCGGCGGAAGCCTGAAATCACGCACTGTATGTATGTTGCCTTCAAACAATACGGTAACCTTTGACTCACTGATGTCTTCCATGTAGAACCCATTCCATTCTGTTTGTTCTAGAATTAATTTTGAGGTTATTATGCTGCTGACGCCATATTTGGCGTAATGACATTCGCGGATTTCTTTGTATTGGAGTTTCGTGTTTTGTACAATACGTAAGAAGATTTCGATTTCTGTCATATATTTGTTCCTACGTTCTACTTTCGATTTATTTATTCCAAAAACATTTGCTGGAAAACCCTGGAGCTCTCGTTCATGCAAATTTTTGGAAACTCCTACCGTGTTTTATTTAATCCGGTTCTGAATATTTTCTGACAGAAAAACAAATTCTCAAATGTAGGAATAATTTAACAAATCTGGCTCAACTTAATTTGGTGGAATTACTTTTAAAACAATGGATTGTGTGGAAAATGGTTTCTGAATGTAAATTATGCGATTTGTGTTTCTGTAGAACTTTTGTCTCAGACTTTTTACTTGAATGAATATTTAGTGTGTTACTTCTTGCCGTGTTGGAAAGGCTTGTGACTTCCAGTAAAGGTGAACGCTAAGGTAGAAGGATATCATTAAGGGAGGAAAGGGGGGGGGGAAGGTGCTGAATTTTGAAAGGAACAGCATTAGATCGCATCGTGTGGAGAACTCGCTGTGGAAAAGGTTATAGACCCGTCGTAAGATAAACTCCTCAGTGATGAACTGTCCTGTGGTGAGAACAAAAATGCACATGTAAATAATCCCTTTTTCTCGATTTTAAATGAGTTTAAAAATGTCGACAGCAGTTTGATAAATTTTAAAACTCTAAGCTTAATTAAAATACTTTCACTTCCTTCATCATTACTGCGGGCCGACAGCTTTTGCGAAGCTAATAGGCAAAGTTTTTTCCTATCTGATGTAAACGTGCCACGGGCAGAATTTATGAATCCAAATGATAAGAACTTAGCGTATAAATATTCTACAGTTTTGTTTTGAATAAATGATTCAGGATATGAAAATCTATTCCCTTTGCATTACCGGTAGTGGAAATGAATACTTTATAAATTCAGTTACTTTGATGTACCTATTATTGTGTGTCACAACTTTGTATTTATGATATACCTAGTATTGTACCACAAATATTTGAACAATGTAACTGGTTCAACATTTTCATTTCCTATAAAAATTTTAGGTCGTCAGTGTTTTTTCTACAGAATGTTACTTTTCCGCTTTCTACACTAAAATTTCTAAACCTTTGTTTTGATGTTGGGTTCACTTTATGTATAATGGTTACGAAAACTTTCTTTAAATCAGGTCATCTATTGATCCTCGAAAAATAGCATGTTCACACGCGTGTTATTCATATTATTCGCCATTGTGTTTTCTTCTATTCCCTCTCTGTTCTTTGAGACAAAAGACAAGTCAAAACAAATACTTTAAAAATTCTCTCTGTTGCTTCCAAAATAATTTTCGATGTCACTGTGAGAGAACAAATAGCGAGAATAAATACAGCTGTGTTTAGGAGATTTGAGGATTTTTACAGCGATTAATATAGATTTTTGTCTTCCGTGTTGTGAAGATGTGTAGTCTGGTAGACTTTGACACCTACACACGTTTTGGAGAACAAAAGCAATAAATTTATCAGAGGTTTTGGTACCTATCTATCAAAGGCCACGGCGTCACTTCCATAAAGAAATTAATCTTCTAGAACTGCGTGGCATTTGTGTTATATGTATGTGCATAGAATGGTTTAGATTAGGCAGCACAGGAGGCAGCACCTGTACGTACACTACGGCAGAATAGTAGTGGAGGAGAATGTGTGTAATGAGCTATGTATAATTATTCTTTTTATATAAAAAGAAATGGAAAATACCTACCAATTAAGACGCTGTAAGGATCAGCTAGCCAGAAGGTCCGTGTATATTTCCCTCCCTTTGGTGCGTGTTTGAATGAAAATTTATGCAACATAATACTCTGTTTGGAAGACTGGATCATAAGATATAGCTTAATTACTTTGCTGCAATGCGTGGATTTTGTTAACGCTTAAATTTTATGGTTACGATGCGAATATATTTGGTGCCAGATTCGAAACCTTAACGTAAGGTGAACTGGGATCATTGCATTAGTCTCAACATTAGACTGTTTTGTGTGTCCAGACAAAGTACATTCTCTGGATATTTGTAAATATTTCCTTGCTCTGTATGCGAACTCGTTTTATATTAACAGAGTTTTTAAATACTCTTGTCCTAGAAACTTAATTTTCAGCCCTATCGTTGGTCAACAACGATTTCCGTAATATAAACTTTAATGTTATCCTTCAATCGATAACATAACAAGTCTTGACTAATGAGCTGGACTAATAAAAATTTGTGTCAATATCTTTTACTCTCCTGTCACTATGCTACAAGCTGGAGGGTCGCGGGTTCGATTCCCAATGCTATCACTGAAACTTTTCTTTGACATAATCCTTTCGGCCGCACTGTGGCCCTCAGGTCGACTCAGCCTGTAACAGAAATGAGTACAAGGAATATTTCCCGGGTGTAACGGCGGCCGGCGTGTGGAGATGCAAAATTTAAACATTCGGGTGCCGATTTTCTTGCTGTCTGGAAGTCTCAACCTCTTGGAAACCTCAGCACCAGTACAGCAATTGTTTTACCTTTTAACTCTCCGCCCTGTTCACTAAAAGTCGGAGACATCCAAAAATAACTTCGTAATCTGTGACCCTGCTTATCAAAACGGACATGGCATAACACTTTCATTTTGAACTTAACAGCTACATGAATTGCATGATAATCTTAAATTTAACAGATTCTTGTCCGGTAGGACATATATAGCATATCATTATCTCTTCATTTGCTTCCTAATCTTTTTGTGATTAGTGAGATTTTTAATTGCTCAGATTAAAACGTAAGACGTTTAGGGAATAATGAATTGGAAGTGCAGTAAATGGAACGTGTAGGGGCCTAATTTACGGTAGGTCTGCCGTCCCGGAAGAAATAAGAAAAACCGTGGGGGAAAAAAAAAAAACTTCAATCATGATGACTCGTCTCCGGACAAGATTTGAACCAGGGGTCTACAGAATATGAAACAAAAGTCAAACACTCGGCCTTTGGTTGTAGTTTCTAGGTTTGCAATATTGTGAGATTTTCAAAAATCGATTATAATTGATATATTGACAGCATACTTAATGATTTGAAAATTGCAGTTTTTGAGACCGAACATTGTTAAGAGATGTTCGTCATATCCCGGAAAGAATTGTCTTCTGTTAGACAATACATATAACAATGTACTCATATTTCACCAAACGTACAATATTAATTAAATATACATATTCGAGGCGTCTCTGCGACATTTTGCAGTTCAAGCATATCATCTTTATTTTAAAAGCCAATTACTAATCATAAGCTGTTATTTACAAGGTTATTCAGTCTAGTAGCTTCGTTGTTGATGACAGTTAAGTAAAAAAGGTACAATTTGTACACGTCTTTAAATACGTATGCTTAAAACATGATTAAATAATTTTTCAGAGAGATAAATATGTCACATACACGGTAAAATTATTGTTACTGCGTTGAGTAGTGGGAACGTCTGGTCATGTGGCACCTTGTGTTCAGGTCTCTGTGGATCTGGTCCGTGTGATTGCGCTGTGACTTTTGTTCGTGCCAGGGACATACAACTATGTATGTACAAATTAAAGTGAAAGTAAAGGACCAAAAAAGAACCTAGCTTTAAAATAATCCATATAGCCTTTATTCCAACTGAGGAGAACTCTGAACATGTTAATTCTGGTGTTGTGATTGGAATAACTCTGGCAGTAAAATGATTTGCTGCTGCTAGAAGAACAGGTTTCGGTATCGACTCCACTTCCGAAATGATTCACGGGTCCATCGAACCTGTACTGAAAAATTACTGGGTGCTACTCACCTGGAGATGGAGTAGCGGGGTTGTGAAGTTGATTTATTTCATCCATCCGGTGCTGAGGCTACAAAATATGGAGCCTTACTTCCGCTTGCCTCTTCACCTTCTTGTAGTGCTAGTCTGGTTTAGAGTCTATTTTGTTTTCACTGTCATGTTTTCTATGACAGTTCTTTCTGTGTATTGCTCGTGTTATGACCATCATTAGAACCATTACAATCACAATTTATAATCAACTTTTAATTTATTTGTGTATTTATTCATTTATTTATTTGTTTATTCATTCGTGCTAGATATGAATTCACGTTCAATTAATTATACATGTGAATCAAATATAAATACATGTTTAAATGCAGAAAAATTATTCCCTCAGGTCCAAATAGTAATGATTAGCTTGTTGTTCATTTAGTTCAAACAACATGCACAAGCGATATATTTTCGGATTTCACGTTTCCTCAGCTAAAGAAAACGTAAACTGTTGTAATTTTATTGACAGTATAGAACTTATGCATTGTGGTGCTACATCTTGAAACAGGCATTTGCTCTTTTCGTAACGGAATACATCATTTTTCTGCCTGTAGATATATTTCGTACTTTCATAGTGTATTAACAGTTTGTTGGGCATGTTCATTGTACATGATATTCTTAAAATAGGCCCATATCTCCAAGAGCACGGACCGCATATCCATTACCACATTCAGTCGGCTAATAATATTATTGTTATTCTCCCACTTACACCCCAGTTTCTCATTTCTTAATGGTTGTTCCACCTAAAGCTTATGTGTGTGTGTGTATACATATATATATACGTATATATATATATATATACGTATATATACATATATATATATCTTCCGTGCGTTCTGTATGCTTGTCCATCTCATTCTCGTTGACCTGGTCATTATAGTTACACAAAGCAATGAGAACAATCCGAGCAGCTTTTCATGTGTGTTTAAAGCTGAATTTAATTTGGTACGGGGTAATTGTAGAATTTGGTACGGGATAATTATAGAATTTGGTACGGGGTAATTATAGAATTTGGTACGGGGTAATTATAGAATTTGGTACGGGGTAATTATAGAATTTGGTACGGGGTAATTATAGAATCTATAAAGTGAGAAAACGTTTCGATATAGCGATATCGATATATATATATATATATTTATATATATATATAATTTCGTACAAATATTCGCCTAGGTGAAGAACTGTAATCGTGAAAGCATCGTGAACTTTAGAATGCAGCGCCTCTACAGAGAGGAGTAATTAGACACGAATTAGTCTTGTTTGTGTAAATTAATTTAACTAAACAAGCAACTCTATCAGGCACAGAGAAGACCGTAACATCTGACCTGTTTTATTTTGTACGTTTCTGTACTTGAATTTCGTTTCCCTGGACTGCACACTAGAGGCACATTTCTTATCGAGTGCATGGTCTGTCTTCTGTACAAACTTCTTCCTCCTATTTTCCATACATGCCATTACATTACAAGTACCTTTATGGAGAGACGGTGTAGGTGTAAATTCGATCAACGGCTGTTTGCAGGTCGTGTTGTGTGCCGAACTCTGCTCAGTTTATACGCCGATGTTCAGGCGTTTTGCAAGGTAATGTTTACACAGGGTATAGCTCGAACAGCAAGCAACACTTTGCCATCTATTTTGTGAAAGGGATGACCAAATTTAATGGCGACATTCAAGTTTCAAAGCGATGTGTTGTGGTGCTAATTAACATTGTTGGTAATAGCTTGTGCACAGTGAAACTGCTGTTATTATTACCACTGCCAATGTTTACTTTCTAGTTATTAAAGCTCATTCTTTCTGTAAAGAAGTCTCGGGTTCTAAACTCAGTCCGCACACTGGCTATAGACATGCTAAAAATATCAAACTTGAAGCATTTGACCACCTATGGCACACATACTTTACCGAATAGCGTCAGTGCTTGTATATTACGTCCAAATAGCTGAATATTTTTGAAAATGGGTGTACAGTAAAACGGACTCATTAAATTTTCATTCTTTGTACTTGAGCTCTTAACCCACCGCCATTCTTGAAGGGCTGGTGGACGTGTTGCCTTTCCAGTTGACATGGTCACATTTTTTAAACAGGATGGGACAAAAGTAGAAGCAGCATAAATACTTGATAGCATATTTAATGTATCTATACGAAAGTTCTGACGTAACTGTGAAATGTTGCAACTAATTGGTATAGTGTTATAGTTGTAGTGACAGGGCTATGGGCTGGACGATTTGGAATTCGACTCTTGGCTTGAACAAAAGTTTTCCTCTTCTGTACAGCGCCTTAAACAACTCTGAGGCCCGTTCGGCCTTCTGTTGAATTGGTACCGAGCTCTATCTCCGGATATAAAGCGGCGGTGCGTAAGGCTGACCAATCAGATGCATCTAAAGGCGAGGTTACGAAAGAGTGGAGCTCTACTTCTACTCCCCCTATCTGGCTTCACGGCTTGTGCAGTGGCGATTTTGCCTTAATTGTTGTATGCAGAGTTAAAGTCAGTCATTAATTTATGGTTTTATTGTAAGTAAAGTATTATCTAAACAAATTATTATTCTACATGTTTCAGCCCACGGAAGGGGCCTCGTCAGGCAGTAAAATAAGACTCTTTGATGTAACAGTTCAGTGTGAGAATGACATAAGTCGACAGAGACCATACTGTCTGTTCTTGTGTAAGAGTTAACCTTTCTGAAGTCCCATCTATACTGGACGGACATTTCATAACAAACAAAATTCTGCGTGCTTATTTGTCATCTCAGTACATAAACAAGCTAAAGACTTTTCTCTCAGTTTCCTTCTGTATTACTACATGGCTGCATTTTTACATACTTTGGTTTTAATATCCATTAACACTGTTATCGCTCGAGGAAGCATTGTGCGATTTCTAATAGAGTAAATATTTTTCACACTTGTAAGAAAGAAGCTTCTTTCTTTCTTCTTACTACTTCCTACCCTTGTACATATTTTTGTATTGTCTCGCTTGATGTTGGCCCCTTCCGGGGGCTGAAACATGCAGTGAGTGAATTTTGCAGATAATATTTTTTACTTACAATAAAAGTATTGTGTTTTGACCAAATGTGTCTGTGTGCATCTTGTTGATTAACACAACGGAATTATCTCTCCAAAGATTAATTTTTAAAGTTACCCAGAATATTCAGGTAAGAGGCTGCCAATGAATTGTGCTTATTACATCAGAATGTAGACAAGCAAGCCACGCCATTAAAGGCGCTAGTCAGGAGCAAATTCCTGGGCAGCCCTGAGTTATTCATCGAAACTGAAGGAGGGTAGGGAAGAGAATCGGGGGTGGATACCAGCAGTAGTAGGAACACCATACTACACCCAGGAGCCACCCAACAGTACAGCGACGTTTCCTTATCCTCGGGTCTCGCATGTGTTTTGCATGAGCCTTGTCAGTGTAAAATAGCATACATGGGGCCCGAGTTATCGCATACACCGTGAGTTCGTTTCCGTGTATATGCAAATTGCTACAACGCAAGTTCTGTTTTATATAGCTTCTTTTTATTGCTATTTCGGTCAATGTAAATTTGCTTGAAGCTGTTTCAGATTTCCTGGCTGGCATGTCTCTTTATCCACACGCACGACACACAGGCATTCCCCACCTCTCTGCTTTCCTAAGCTTCTTTATAGTTTGTGTATTTTACCGAAGTCGCCAGTGTCAACTGTATTATGTCAAAATATTTTTGTTTTTGTAAATTTGAATGAACACTAAAAAATACTCATCAGCATTTGCACATGTGGGCGTACTACAACTAAGCCCATAACGTTTATATTAGACATCACTGCTAGGAATCGTATTACTCTAGGTTGTTTTAGTCTGTGGTCCGATAGGTATATATATCAACCTTTCAGAGTAAAATCTTGCCTCAATATTCATGGTAGTTCTACATTCTTCTGACAGTATCTAACCACCTACAAAATTACACGGCATTATGACCAAGAAGGCCTCAGTACGAATTTTAAATACCAAGCATAAAATCCTTAAATGTTATAAACACAAGAATATTGTGCCTTACATAGCCGGTGGATAAAAATGTACAGTCCGTCGTTGTGCTCAAAATCAGAAGTTTGCTTGCCAAAGCGTAGCGAAAGTTTATTTTTAAATAAGTTAAATGACAAAATACTTTTCAAAAGTGGTGATTTTCACAGCCGGAGTTTTACGTCCAGTCGACTGGCGAATATTTATCGACGTTTCGAGAGTATAGTGTCTCCATACTCAGGGTCAAGCAGCTCTCAAATCCTACACGTATTGTACTTCTTCTTAGAGAATGTAATGCCCAAAGTCTGCAGTTCTTCCCGCAGCACATGAGACCTGTACAACACAGTACAGTCTGTAACTATTCATGTTGCACTGAATGGCGCTCTCAGTATTTTAGGCTTCTGAGCAGACGTTAGAAGAAGTCAGTAGGTACAGTTAAGTTTGCTAGACAGTATTTAAGTTAGAACGGGCTTTGTGTCTATGAAGTAAGAACATTCTACATTGAATTCTACGGTGAATTGAATAAGAAAATTGCGGTCCGGTAAGTTGCAACTTTGCCCTTCATGTTTCAGTCTAAAGCGTGTTCTCATAATAACAACTTCAAGCGCCTTTCAGTAAAAATTCTTTATGATGGAGTTGTATTTATTTTATAAAACAATTTTCACGGACAAAGGAAAGTTGACAAATTTCTACTGACATTTCTTCTATTCTTCTGCAGAAAAAATAGTTCTAAATATTTAATTATGATTACTAGATATTTGAATTTTATTGCAATAATACAAATATCTAACTAACTTAATATAAAATAAATTTGAGTTGAAAAATTATAAGTGTTCTGTTTTAAAAATTCGTCTGCAGCCCGTGCATTGTTTGAAGATTTCCGATGGCCCATGTAGGATGAAGTGTTGTCCTACACTGCAATAGCGTGTTGAGTGATAAGATGAACAGTGAATAATTAATTGAGCGTAATTGGAAAGAAATTGTCACGTATAAACTGAAGCAAGCCAGCCATCGCAGAATTTGTCCGGACGGAATGAGGAAAAAGAAGTATTATCTTATAGTAACTACACAGTGCGCTCACACCACAAATTGGCACTGGCAGTATATCAAACATCAGCCCCACCATGACTTTCGGCAAATAGCCAAAACTGAATTAAAGTGAAATCATGAAAATGAAGTGTTAATATCTTTCAGTATTGTCAATTTCGAGCTGTATTTCAGTTTACGACACCCGAAGACACGCCTGAAAGCTATTTATATATCTTAAAAGCAAGCAGCTTCCCCCCTCCTCACTCACCTCATGACGCAACAGCCCCATGTGGGTCAAGGCTTCACGATCACACTCAGACACACTACACTCGTTAGGATTCCTCCGGACTAGTGATCAGCTCTTCGCAGTGTCCTCTACCTGACAGTACACAACACTTAGACAGATATCCATGTTCGAACCCACAATCCCAGCAAGAGAGCGGCAGCAAACCCACGCCTTAGGCCTCTCGGCCCCTGGGATCAGCCTTAAACTAAGTACAGTTATGTAACCAAAACATCTGGTTGCCTCCCCCACGCAGAAAAGACGGCTCCCCTGACGCCATGTTATTAATAAGTAACTCAGTGTATGCTGCAGCGTCGGAAACCAACACAATACATTCGTACTCTCCGCTCTCAGTTTATGTCCTCCCTTCCCTTTTGCTGCTTGAAATACAATCTGCTTGCAACACATCTTGGTGATGAAAACCTAATAGAAAATTTAGGACCTTCTCTTGAATATATGGCGTGGTCGTATTGCCTACCCATCGGGGGAGATTTTCCATTACCATATCCTTCAGGTTTCCTCACTGCAGGAAATCCACTGATGTGCCTGCAGGTGGTCAGTGGGTTCCATCTCCAAAGCGAATGTTCTTCGAGATTAAGAAGGTGTAATAATATGATTGTTTTATGAATGGTCTCAAAATTACATCCTATTAATGAGCTTTTAAAATAAATATTATATCCTAGGCATTTTGTAAAATTTAATAGAAGTGAACCTAGTGACACTAAATGCATATAACGCGCTTCATATAAAATTTTGAATCGAAAATACACTATGGAATGAGGAGAGACTGGTGATGTCCACAAGAAGTGTTCTAGTTTTCGTTTCTCAATAGAGACAAAGTATGGCTACGCTTAAATTTAGCACAACATCTCTGAGTTTCCAGTTCTCTGTATCATATATCGTCATGTGTGCTTTCGGGTGTCAAAAGACAGGCCATAGGAATAAGCAGTGGTAGCATATCTATCGTTATTGTTTTTACAAAATACTAAGCAACAGATTTACATTTTATTCTGGTGGTAAATATTAAGAGATTTTTTTTATTACTTGAGCTTTTTCAACCACCTTCGTACTTTAAACTTTCTGCTGGCTTTCCCGTTATTTCAGAATATCCCACTAACATCACATGATCCTCGTGGACGCGCTGTCGTGTGGACACTTCATTGTTCTCGTGTCATTTTCGTATTTCTCGTGGACATGCTGTCATGTAGACAACTTCATTATTTTCTGTTATTTCAATATTTCTCGTGAACACGTTGTCATGAGGACTTTTTTTCGCTTTTTGTCAATTGAATATTTCTCGTGGACACATTCTCATGTGGACATTTCATTGTTTTCTGTTATTATAATATTCTTCATGGACATGCTGTCATGTGGACACTTCACTGTTTTTTTCTTATTTAATATTCGTCTTGGAGATTCTATGTGGGCATTTTTTTGTTTTTCTGTCATTTTAATAGTAATTGTGGACACTTCATTGTTGTTCATGCTTTTAATCTCGTACGGAGATGTACGAAACTCAGCAATAAATTTATGTGCATCATTAGAGGAACGATTAAAAATATACATTTTAATTTTCTATTGAGGACCACATATTTTCGAAACTAAATATAACACAAATGTTTTAAAAAATGATTACATTAACCTTCCAAATCCTACAATTCATCTACACTTCACTGCATGTAAGAGTTTTGTCCCTTCAACGCAACGTCCTTGTTATTGCTTTTTAAGTAAAAAAGCGTTATTTTTACTGAAAATCATAAGAAACACATAAAAACGTCGTGAGGTGAAACTTAAGGTTTTGAATGTTTAAGTTAATGACACATACAGCAAACACTGTGTTTTATTTTGCAAACCAGTGGAATGATATGCATTGTTTTGAGTTATAATATGTTGGAAATTTTACATTTATTACATCACGGAAGAGGAACCTGTTATTAACTACAGTTACTAGTTCCATGAGTCAAGACCTCAGTGACCAACACTTATTGTTTTACTCACGACAAAGCTCTTTACTATAGAAGGTTCAAAAAGTAGTTGCGATAGGTAGCTTTTAATATAGTGTACGACTGTGATACACGCTATTTCAAGTCCCTTACTCTTTACTGGGTGTAGGTAGCTCGAGTGCATGTATTTATGTCTCCTGTGCCCCACCGGTGAAATATCGTGATGATGGGAATGGACAGAACGCATTCTCCCTCCCTCGCGCTACACCTGCGTATGCGTGCTCTGGGCATCTCCCTCTTCCCATGCAGAATACATAATATTTCACTTCGGCCATTGGAAAAATAACACTGTATGTCCTAGGGTGGAGATTCCCCTACAGCTCCGACTTTGGGACAACTTACTGTAATGTTACGGCACAGTGCGACCGCATTTCCTCGGCCATGGCGAACCGTCAACTTTCGGACAGTGGTTCGAAGTCGGCTACCATTATTTATGCTTGTAGGCTTCTGGTACATGAGGATTTATTAAACACTTTTTTGGTTGTTTAAATTAATTCCCTCAGACATGAATTCAAGCTTCTTCCGCGTTGTGAGATCTTCGTTCTTCTGTGATGTTATAGACATTTGTTCGGTAGTTTGAGACCGACGTTTCGGGACACTCTATCTGTCCTGTCTTCACAACTTTGAAGATCGGACCGGTAGATTGTCCTGAAACGTCGATACACCCCGTTACTAACGCACAAGGTTTTCATGAGTAAGACATACCGTTCGGACTAACTGCCTTGTATTACCTCAGGACGTAATAAAATATAAAAGTGACTCAGAGCACACAAATGGACGTAATCTTTTATGTACAATCACTCTCTACACTCACAAGTGTACACTTTTCAAACACTTGAGTTCGTTGTCGCCACCTGTGGCATAAACGAATGGATACTACTAGTAGTATCATGTAGAGACACGTGAATTCAAGGTTTATTTCCTTTGTTAGGAGGTTCCATCCATCCATCCATATATGGCGCTACAGCCCCTTCCGAGCCTTGGCCTCCCTCATAAGACGCCTCCATTCATCCTTATTTTCAGCTCTTCTCCTCCGTCCTCTGTAATACATCCCTCTGGACCACGTCCGCCCATCTGGTTCTTGGTCTTCCCACTGGTTTGTGGTATAGCGGTTTTTTTAGGAAGTTAGCTTATACATTTTGTGCGTCCCGAAGAAGAGAACTGTATAATTACAACGTTTTAAACAATTTCGGGTAAGAAAGCCAGACACGTGAACTATTAATTTTATTTATGCTCTATCTGACATCTCTTTCATGACTTACAACTACGTAGTGTTCATTGATAGAATTATTCATCAATAATAAATAAAAAAAACATGTGTAAACCTTAGTAGCTTGATGTCAAGTACTATTCCCGTAAATGGTTAGAACGGCGATGAGTAAAATACGGCCCGTCTAAGCATACTATGCGGCCCGCGACACAGTTTCACAAACACGGAAAAAAAAAAAAAAAAAAAAAAAAAAAAAAAAAAAAAAAAAAAAAAAATTTATTAAAATTTTAAAAAAAAAATAAAAAAAAAAAAAAAAAAAAAAAAATTAAAAAAATATTTTTTT
>Ga0123357_10004871_pt1 | contig 15912 bp, 13 predicted proteins | sample TergutEmb28metaG_FD_89873 | JGI IMG/M metagenome (GOLD analysis project Ga0123357, IMG submission 89873) | Embiratermes neotenicus P4 segment gut microbial communities from Petit-Saut dam, French Guiana - Emb289 P4 | ecosystem: Host-associated > Arthropoda: Insects > Digestive system > Gut ... | reverse complement strand
TTTCACTCCCCTTTGATCGTCTGGTACCCATTCTTCCTCCTGACTCATCTTACAAGGGGGACATTTCTATTGAACGCAGGGGGACATTTCTACTGAACGGAAACAGGGGACATTTCTATTGCACGGCGACAAGAATTGAAAAAGCCATTGTAGAAACAGGAATATTTCTCTATACTAAAAACTTATCATGATAGTAATGAAATTCGGCGGAAGTTCCGTAGCGAACGCGGAAAGGATCCGTCATGTGGCCGGGATCGTAAAATCGCAGATTAAACGGAAACCGGTGCTGGTGCTTTCCGCAATGGGAGACACTACGGACCTGCTTCTGGAGACTGCGGAAGAAGCTGTAAGCAGGGGAACTTTTTCTCTTTCAGAAATAAAAGAGCTTCATTTAAAAACCATGGAAGAGCTTGGACTTTCCGAATCGCAGACAGAAATAAAGGAATTGCTGGAAAAATTGGAAAGATTGCTTTCCGGAATTTCGCTTATAAGGGAAATATCGGCCAGGGCCAGGGATTATCTGGTCTCATTCGGTGAGAGGATGTCCGTGCGGATCGCGGCAGCGTATTTTAATTCAATACGCGTCAGGGCCCGCGCATGGGACGCATGGGACCTGGGTTTTATTTCAAACGCGAATTACGGTTTTGCGGAATTGTTGAACGAGAGTTGGACAAAGATCCCGCAAAAAATTTTGCCGCTGATGGAAAAAAACGAGCTCCCGGTGGTCACCGGTTTTATTGCGCAGGAACCGGGCGGTTCAATAACTACACTTGGCAGGGGCGGTTCGGACCTTACTGCATCAACCATCGCTGCAGCCTGTAAAGCAGAGGAAGCGCAGTTCTGGAAGGATACTGACGGAATCCTGACCGCCGATCCCAGGATCGTAAAAAATCCAAAACCCGTAAAGATGATGACTTACGCGGCGGCAGCGGAGCTTGCATACTTTGGCGCGCAGATGCTTCATCCAAGGGCAATGCAGCCGTGCATGAAGACAAAAACGCCGGTAGTCGTAAAAAATTCATATAATCCGGACGCGGAAGGAACACATATACTGGCGTCCCTGCGCAGGAAGCAGCCGCCCATTTTGGCGATTAGCTGCAAGAGGAATATTACCCTCGTGGATATTGTTTCCACCCGGATGCTTGGACAGTACGGTTTTCTTGCGGAAGTTTTTTCGCTGTTTGCCAAATACAATCTTTCCGTTGATATGGTAGCAACAAGCGAAGTTTCAATCTCCCTTACTCTGGACGCAGCGGGAGATTTAAACATTTTAAAAAAGGACCTTTCCCGGATTGCCAGTGTAGAAATAAAAACCGGCAAAGCCATTATAACAATAGTCGGAGATGTAAGCCGTTCATCGGAAATCCTGGCCAGAGCTTTCCAGATATGCAGGCTGATGGGAGTCAAGGTTCAGATGATTTCGCATGGGGCAAGCAAACTCAATATTTCATTTATAATCAACGACGGTGAAGCAGCCGAAGTTATCCGGGCCCTGCACGAAGAATTTTTTGAGGGAGGAAATCCGTGAATATCGCGATTATAGGTTACGGGAAAATGGGCAGGCTTATCGAAGAACTGGCCCTGGGCAAGGGGCACCGGATAGCGGCTGTTATCGATCCTTTTGTAACTGAAGAAAAAACCCAGCGCGGATCGGTTATTGGCAAGTCTATCCAGACGCTTGCGGCATTAAAACAAAAACCTGACGCCGCAATAGAATTTACCCGTCCTGATATGGCCGCAGATAATATACTGTACCTGGCAGGCGCGGGAATCCCGGTTGTCGTTGGGACTACCGGCTGGTATGACAGACTTGCCGAAATTACCGAAGCCGTAAAAAAATCCGGGACGTCTCTTTTATGGGCGCCCAATTTTTCTCTTGGAATGAATTTATTTTACCGCATGGCAGAGTTTGCCGCGGAACTGTTCGATCCGTTCCCGGAATACGATGCCGGCGGACTGGAAATCCACCATAACAAAAAAGCGGACAGTCCGTCCGGAACCGCCAAAGTTATCGCCCAAAAAGTCCTTTCCAAAATGACGCGTAAAAAAAATGCGGTTTACGAAAAATTGGATCACCCGCCTGCTCCCGATGAATTCCATTTTGCCAGTCTAAGGGTAGGCTCGGTATACGGAGTCCATTCGGTAATATTTGACTCTCCCGCCGAGACAATCGAAATTACCCATACATCCAGGAACCGCGAAAGCCTTACGGCCGGTGCTCTGAGGGCAGCCGAATGGCTGGCCGGAAAAAACCGGACCGGCGTTTTTACAATTGATGATATGCTGACAGATATTTTACAAAAAAGGATGGTATAAAATGCTTAAGCTTGCTGGCGCTTTTACGGCGCTGATAACCCCGATGAAGGATTCGGGAGAAGTGGATTATGACGGATTCGGGAACCTGATCGATTTCCAGATAAAGGAAGGAATTGACGGCATTGTCGCGCTGGGAACAACAGGCGAAACCCCGACCCTCGACGAAGACGAAGAAAAAAAACTTATCGCAATAGCTGTTAAAAAAACCAGAGGCAAGGTTCCCCTTATTGTAGGCGCAGGATCAAACGATACAAGGCATATGGTTAAATATGTTGAACGGGCAAAACAAATGGGCGCCGACGCAGTACTGGTGGTAACGCCCTATTACAATAAACCAAATGACGACGGCCTGCTGCGGCACTTCGAAGCTGCGTCAAAAGCAAATATCCCGGTAATAATTTACAACATTGCCTCACGTACGGCCCGCAACATACCGGTCGCGTTAATGGAAAAAATCGCAGCGCTGCCCAATATTATCGGGGTAAAGGAATCGTCGGGAGATTTGGGGCAGATAGCGGACAATATAAACCAGATTTCAATACCGCGAAAAAGCACGGATAATCCGTTTTGGGTTTTATCCGGAGACGACGCTTTTGCCCTGCCGCTTATGGCGCTTGGCGGCGACGGTGTGATTTCGGTAATTTCCAATTTAATACCGGCAAAAGTCAAATCCCTGACAGCAGCCTGCCTTGGCGGCGATTATACCGAAGGCAGAAAAATTCATTACAAACTGCTGCCCATGATTAAAGCCGCTTTTGTGGAAACCAATCCGGTTCCGATTAAGCAGGCCATGAATTGGGCAAGTCTGCCCGCGGGCGCGGTGCGCCTGCCTCTGGGTAATTTGGCTGAGCCAAGCAAAAAAATCATAAAATCCGCCATGTCCGGATTGGGTATAAAAATCAAGGCCTAAATTGTCAGAAGTTTTGGTATCAGAAGTTTCCGCATCTGCAGCCGTATTTTCCATAATCGGCAGCCGCCAACTAAGACCGGCAGCACTGCGAAGTACGGCATCAATTTTTAAAAATTTCTTTTTCCTGCAGTATAAGGCAGCGCTGCTGCCGGGCCGTTATCCGGTATCCAGGGCGGATCATCGCCTGGACCAAAAAATCCCTTTCAGACCGGACAAGGTAGAAATATACCTGGACTTCCTGCATTTTTTTATAAGGGTTCAGGGTTTTTTAATCAGGACATTCGGGAAGAAAGTACATCCGCAGACCAGGGATTTTATCGCGGCTCTGGGAGAAGTTTACAAAACCGCGGCAGCCGTTTACTCTAAAAATTTTTCCACAACAAACCGGCCAAGGTATTTATCGAAGTTAAGATTCGCGGTCATTCATGCTTTTGATCCGCACTTAATGTGCATACCAAGCCTGCATGTGATGGTTCTGATTCTGACTTATACCCGTTTTAAAAAAATAACCCATGACCCTGAATTGAACACGGACCCGGCAATACAGCATGAAATTGAAGCTGTGCGCAGCCATGCCCTGGCAATCACGGAAGCCGTGCTCTATATCAAGCAGCACAGCGTCAACTGCATTTCCGCGGCAATGTACGCCATGACCAGGTTTGACAATAATTTCCCGCCGGAGGAAGCGGAAGCTTTTGCCGGCAGCCTTTTTGCCGATGCGGACGATATTCCTGACATGGATAAAGAAGAAATCCGCAGTTACATCCTGGGGCTGTACCGGCAATTTCTCGAAAGGGGCAGGGATTGTCCGGTTTGGGAAACACCGCTATTGGAATTTCTCGATACATTGCCAAAAGTTTGACATCCTGTATAAACGTGTTATAATTTGCTAATGGAAAAAAATCGCAAAACAACGATAAGCCGTCTTAAAGAAATCGGAAACAGAGACGCCACAGTTCTGGAAAACACAAAATTCAGGGTAATGATCGATGACCAGGGAAGTATGATTCCCGAATTATCGGTAATACCGGGCAATGGTCTGCGGGGCAGTGGCCGCCTGAATGCGCACTGGCTTCCCTGGTTCAGGGGAAATTCCGGGAGACCGTACAATGAGACCAAAGACTCAGGTTTCTGGAAAGCCGGACTGCTTTACAATATTACGGGTAATTTTCCATGCATACCGAATTTCGGGCCAGGCCTGGTCATAAACGGAATTGAAATACCGGCGCATGGCTGGACCGCAAACAGTCTATGGAAATTTAACTCGGGCGGAGCCGATGATGAAACCGGAGCGGCCTGGGCATATTCGGTTCTGGACAGCCCGGACAGAGCCATGCCCCTTTCATTTAAAAAAATTGACGCAATACTGCCGGAACAAAATATTCACTATGTAAGCATAAAGGTCAGCAACAACGGCGAAACCGGCCAGGAAATCTGCGCAGGCTGGCACAATACCCTGGGCGCGCCGTTTCTCGCGGAAGGATGCCGCATAACAGCGGCGGCAACGGCCTGGACAACAGCGCCCGCCGGCAGTGAGTTTGAACCTACCGCACGCCTTGCCGTTGGCGCGGAATTTGATTCGTTAAAGAAAGCTCCCCTGATAGCCGGAGGGACAGAAGACATAAGCCAGGTTCCCGGGCCGACAGGTTTTACGGATTTGGCATGCGGCCGCATCGGAGAAGAAATTCAGCTTGGGTGGTCTTCTGTGGTAAACCCTTCATTAAAAACCGTGTATATCAGCTTTTTTCCGGGTCCTGCCGCACAAACCGATGACGACATAATATTGCGGTTTACCAACTTATGGATGCAATACGGGGGCAGATCATTTACGCCGTGGGCAGCTTATGACGGCGGCGCGGATCTGACTTACTGCCTGGGCTGCGAAAACGCGCTTTCCGCCTGGGCCCAGGGACTGGAGTTTTCACGCGGAATCAAAAAACTTATGGGCGCTCCCACTACGGTAATTATTCCCGCGGGGAAATCAAAAACAGTCCGTTACGGCTGCCTTTTTGCGCCCTACGAAGGCCCGTCCCTTAATAACGGCGTACTGACAATAGATGCCGAAAACAACACACTGGTCGGAGGAGGATCTGGAGGCTGCTGGCGCTTCAACGCGGATCCGTTTTTTACTGTATTAAAAACCCTGGAAAAGAAAACATTCAGTTAATTGGAGCAGGCCCGGCGCAGACGGTCATTTATGGCGGCGCCAAGCCCGTAAGGCGGAGCTTCCTCGGCCCGTATAATCTCAAGTCCCAGTTTGTCCAGTTCGTGCAGCATATCAAAAAAATTCGCAGCCGCTTCTACGAGATCACCGCGCTCTGACAAGATTCTGAATGGAACGCCGGATTGTTTGTTTTCGATAATACTGCCAGAAATACTGCCGGACTCATTACCCGTTGAAAACCCCTGCGGCGAAAAATAAAGCCGGCCTTCGCCGGGAAGCGGGGGTAGGGAATTGAGGCCGCCGCTGGGATAAAGACACAGCGGCGTAAGCGGGGCGTAATGGCTTTTAAGCTGACCCGGCGATTTTTGCGCGCCCGCACCTGGTTGCTGCGCGGGTATTTCAACAGCGCCGATAACGGCTTCTATCTGTTCGCGGCTTAATCCGCCGGGGCGCAGCAGCCTGGGCGGTTCTGCTGTAAGATCAAGTACTGTTGATTCAAGTCCGATTCCGGACCGCCCGCCGTCAATAATAAAGTCAACTTTATTCCCAAGCTGGGAAACAACATGCTCTGCCCTGGTCGGCGAAAGACAGCCAAAAGCGTTGGCGCTTGGGGCGGCAACCGGTCCGCCGGATAATTTAATTAATTGCTGCGCAACAGGATTTGACGGGAAGCGTATAGCCGCGGACGGCAGGCCGGCGTTGGCGAGATCCGGGAGCTTTGGCAATTTGGGCAGGATAAAAGTCAGAGGGCCGGGCCAAAAATTTTTGGCCAAAAGGCTGAATTTTTTAACTGCCCGGCTGTCAAGGGAGTCCCAAAATACAAGCCTGTCCAGATCTTCCATACGGGCAATGTGAATAATAAGCGGATCAAAAAAAGGCCTGTTTTTTGCCTCAAAAATTCTGGCAAGGGCATTAACATTAAAGGCGTCTCCGCCCAGACCGTAAACGGTTTCAGTCGGGAAGGCAACCAGCCTGCCGCATGCAAGAGCGGCGGCGGCGCGGGAAATATCGGCGTCAGAGGAAGACAGCAGTTCCATCGGAATCAGATCAGATCCTGAGTTCCTTTCTGAAGTGGGTACCCTGTTCATCTTCAAAAATTTCTTTAAACCCAAGTTTACGCAGGTATGCCGAATGCGCGGGAACCTGTCCGGTTGCGGCAAATATCGTTCCCGGTGAAGCTATCTGGGAGGCCACAGTCTCAAAGAAAAAATTTCCGCTTTTGAAATCACGGTAGGCGGGAACAGCGTAATCAAGGATTACGGTTATTTCACCACCGGCGCCCCGGTTATAGGCTACCAGAGAAACAGGCACGGTTTGGCGGAGAATAAAACAGCACTCGGTTCCGGCCAGTGTTCCTGTACCAGGATCGGGATCAAAGGACGGGAAAAATTTTTTAATGTCTTTTGCGTAAAAAAGAAGAAAGCGCCGGATATATTCGTCAGTCTGAGGATTCTTGAAAATGGTCTCAAAAAATTCGGGCCGGGATTCCTCGACGTGCAGGTTAATCAGGAAATAAAAATTGGCGCCCGCTGTAAACAGGTTGAGCAGGGTTACAGAAAGCGAATGAATTAAAAAGCCATAGGTACCAAAAATAAGACAGCCAACCAGATTTAATATCCGCAGTGTTTTTATATGATGCATGGTCATGCTCAGGGCAACCATTAATGAGCCGATAAGGCCGATTATTTCATACCAGATAGGAATATTCATTTTTACTAACTCCAGTTTTATAACAGGTTTATTCCAATATTTTACATAAGAAGTATATCAGTTCATCGCAAACAGAACAATATTTTAATTCTACAACTTTAAGTTTGACTAACGCGCCGGGGCGCGGGGAACCGCCGGTCCTATGGTAAATTCCACTTCAGCGCAGGCAGGTTCGTATCTGGCATTGCCCGGGAAAAATACCAGGACATAGTAAACACCCTGTTCGACCGGAGCCCTTTCTACCCGGGTAAAATTCTGGAGGGCTGACGAAAGAGACGATTGCACATTTCCATCGGGCCGCAAAAAAGCTTCCAGAGCAGCCTGCTGAAGCTGTGCGTTCGGATAATATGAATATGACAATTGTACGTCCGGTTCCGCCAAAGCCAGCACGCGCCTGGGGCTGCCGTTATAGGGAGCGCTCTGCAGGGCTTCGGCGGTTATTGTTACCGGCGCTTTTTTTATGCAAAACTCGACAAGCGTATCCCCGGCTGGGCCGTAACCGTAACCGGGGGCGCTGTTAATGTTTACGTAATAGGTGCCCGGTTCCACAGGCCCGTCAAAGAACCCGCCGCGGATCATCCAGTAATCATCCCTGGATGAATAATAGGTAATAATGAGCGGAACCGGAGATTCGCAGTAAGCTGTAATCGTCAAGGGACTGCCGGTAAAAACAGCTTCCTGGTACGGAGAAACAGTAATTACAGGAACAGGCAGCGGTTTTTCATTCTGCTGCTCAGGTTTTGGCTGGAGCTGCGGGTCATGCTGTACAGTAACAGTCTGAACTTCCGCCTCCGGCGCGGTTTTACAGGAGATTTGGGATGTCAGTAAAAAACCGGCAATCAAGCCTGTAATTAAAATCGCCTTCCCGCCGCGGAATTTATTTTCCTCCATGCCTGAAATTCTAACTAATTAATCTATTAAGTCTCTTTACAAAAGCTGAACAGATTTTGTCCGCTGATTAACTAATCAATCTGTTTAATCTCTTTACAAAAGCTGAACAGATTTTGTCCGCTGACTATGAAATCAGTCTGTTAAGTCTTTTTACAAAATCTGATGGGTCCTTAATCCTTATTCCTTCCACCAGAAGGGCCTGATCAAGCAATATACCGGCAATGTCCGCGATCTTTTCTTCGTCATCGATATCCTTTAGTTTTGCTACAATGGGATGATCTCCGTTGATTTCAAGAATGGGTTTAATTTCCGGCATGTCGGCCTGGCCCATGGCCTTGAGCATCTGCGCCATTTGCATGGTGGGATCGTTCTCGTCGGCGACTATGCAGGACGGTGAATCGTGGAGCCGGCGGGAGAGTTTGACGTCTTTAACGCGGTCGCCCAGGGCTTTTTTGATTTTTTCGATAACAGGCTTGGCGTCTTTTTCAGCGGTATTGTCCTTTTTCTCCCCAAGCTCCTCATCGGCGCCGGACCGGTTGACTGCCCGCAGCTCCCAGGAAGGTTCTTCGGTTTTACCTTCTGTCTTACCTTCCGCGGATGCTCCGGAAACACCGGGTTTTTTATAACTGTGCAGCGAAGGAATTACAATTTCGTCGATCTCATCGTCCATGATCAAAACTTCCAGGTCTTTTTCCCGGTACGCTTCAAGCAGGGGCGAAGAACGGAGGGTTTTTTCGTCGCCTCCGGTAATATAATAAATGTACTTTTGATCCGGTTTCATGCGGGAGGTGTAATCGGCAAGGCTGGTCCAGCCCGGTTTTTCTGCGGAGCTTTCAACGGCCGTGCTTTTAAAACGCACAAGCTCGGTAATGGCTTCCCGGTTGCCGTAATCCTGGTAAAGGCCTTCCTTTAGGGGCCGGTTATACTGGGAAACAAAAGTCTGCCATTTTTCCTTTACCTCGTCCGAGCCGGAAAGGGCGTTGTCGGCCAGACTCCTGAATTCCTGGAGCAGTTTTTTAACTGAAGCGTTCCGGATGTTAACCAGCACCTTGTTCTGCTGAAGGATCTCGCGGCTTACGTTGAGCGGCAGATCTTCGGAATCAATAATTCCTTTTACAAACCGCAGCCAGGTTGGCATAAGCTCCTTGTCGTCATCGGTAATGTAGACCCGTTTGACATAGAGTTTGACCCCGGGTTTATAATCCGCGTGGTAAAGATCAAAGGGCGCTTTTTTGGGAATATAGAAAAGTGTGGTATATTCCAGGGTGCCTTCGGCTTTTGTATGGATATAGAAGAGCGGCTCATCGGTTCCCGCGCCGTAGCCGGAGCCAAAGCTTTTGTAGAATTCCAGGTAGTCTTCTTCTTTAAGCTCGGACTTGGGACGCTGCCATAACGCGGCGCCGGAATTGATCTTTTCGGTTTTGGGCGTACTACCCTTTTCCTTGCCCTTGTCATCGTATTCCTTCTCGTCGTAGCTTAGGTAAATGGGAAAAGCCACATGGTTGGAATAGCGTTTGATAATATCTTCGATGGACCAGCGGTTGGCGTACTCAAGGCCTTCCTCGCTCAGGTGCAGGATTACCGAAGTCCCCTGAAGGGGCTTTAGCGTGTCCGCACCCGCACTTTCCAGGTCATAACCGTCCTGGCCGTCGCTTGACCATTTCCACGTCGAGTCTTCGGCGGCTTTGCGGCTTATTACTTCGATTTTATCGGCAACCATAAAGGCCGAATAAAACCCGACTCCAAACTGGCCGATCAGGTTGGAATTTTTTTTAGCGTCGGCGGAGAGTTTTTCCAGAAACGCTTTTGTTCCGGATCTGGCAATGGTCCCCAGGGAGTCGGCAAGGTCTTTGTCGTTCATGCCGATTCCGTTATCGGTAATGGTCAGGGTTTTTTCATCCTTATTGAATGAAATATCGATTCTGGGATCGAAACTCAGTTTTTTATACGGTTCCTCGGCCACAGTCAGGTATTTTAACTTGTCCAGCGCGTCAGAAGCGTTGGAAACAAGCTCCCTAAGGAAAATTTCCCTGTTGGAATAAAGCGAATGAATAATGAGGTGAAGAAGCTGACTTACCTCTGTCTGAAATTGATGTTGCGCCATATCAGGCTCCTGTTCTAATGATATTCTGTATAAAGGATACCGAAAGAGTACTTTTGAAGCAAGAGTAATTACAATCCTGTGTAATTATAATCCGGCGCCGATTTCAAAAGCCCGCTTAAGATGGCTGTCCCAATTGAGCAGCCTGTCTTCCTTCTCGCGGCTTGTACCGCCGAAGATAATCATTTCTTTTTGTTTGGCCCGGTCAAAAATCCGGTCTTCCAGAAATACTTTTTTCATGGCCTCCCCGATACCGGTGCGGTCAAAGTATTCCTGGGTGTTTCCCGCAGATACCAGCACAATGGCTTTTTCAAGCTGTTTCATTTTACGGTTTTCGCCGTACGCAAAACCATAAGTCCAGACCCTGTCAAACCAGCCGACCAGTTTGGCCGGCGCCTCTGACCAGAATACGGGATAAATAAAAACAATGGCATTACTGGAGTTTATTTTTTCCTGCTCGGCGAGCACATCGGCGGGGACAGGAAGATCGCTGCGGTAAAAAGCTTCCCGGCTGTATTCGTCCCCGCTCATGTCGGTGCGGAAATTCATTTTGTATAAATCTGAAATTACATAACTATGGCCGGAGCTTTCCAGGCCCCGGATAAAATTTTCCCGGATATGGCGGGTGAGCGAATCATCGCCTGGATGGCAGTAAACGATAAAAACTTTCATAAATTTATCCTTTAATAATTTATTTTTAAGTGCAGATATTATTAATGCAGTTATTTATAACCGGCCCGAACGTTTAACCTGAAGATACCGGTTTATGAGGGCAGGCGCCAGATTTTGCGACGAAGTTTCGAGCGTTAAAAGGCCCAGGTGTTCCCATTTTTGTTGTAATTCCCGGCGGGCGTTAAGATACGAAAAGGCGGCTGCCGTTTCCAGAGCCTCATCGGCATTGACAGGTTTGCGGGCGGCTATGGCGCCGGCTTCGCTTTCCTTAAGGCTTACCAGCAATAACAGATGCCGTCTGTTTACACGCTTTAATATCCACGAAAGCGACTCGCCGTCTTCTTCCCTAAAGTTGCTTATAATAATAATAAAAGTCCGGCGCTTGAGTTTGCCAAGCGCTTCCTCCAGGCACGAAAACGGCGATGACGGGGAGGGCGAGCTTTTTAGGTCGTACAGGCCGTTCATTAATTTGGAAAAAGCCGCCATTCCCTTTCCCGGGAATAACCATCTGGAGCGGTCGTCGCCTACTGCGGAGCGGTCGTCGCCTTCTGCGGAGCCGTCGTCTTCTCTGGAGCCAAACGATGCGGCCGCAACACTGTCCCCGTGTTTGAGGCTTACCCACGCGAGCAGCAGTACCGCTTCAAGGGCGCTGTCGAACTGGGTCCGGAAATAATTCTGCCGCTGTAAATTAATTTGCGGCCGTAAATTAGTTTGCGGACTGATGCCTGCGGCCGAACGAATACTATTATCCGGAATATTCCCTGTTTCCCTCTTGTGCAGGCGGTAACCTGAGTCCAGCAGAAACAGTACCTGCTGATCCTGTTCTTCCTGGTATTCGCGGACAATGAGTTTTAAATAACCGTCCATGCCGGGCCTGCGGCTGACTGCACGCCAGTCAATGTCCCTGACCGAATCGCCGTCCTGGTAATCCCGCAGGCTCCTGAACTCCATGCCCTGGCCGCGGCGGCGGATATTTTTGACACCGGTTTTTTCCAGAAGGCCCCGCAGATCCGCGCCGGCTTTTAGTTTATTAAAATCCGGATACGTTTTGCCGGAGCTTTCACACTGATGAAAAACTTTTAATTCCCAAAACCTGCAAACCGATGACAGCAGCAACTGTGTCCCTTTAAAAAACCATTGCCCCCTTTCAGCAGGCGTAATCATGTAATCCATATTTATTACCGCGCGGCCCTTTTGGAACAGCTTCCTGTTTATGACCGCCGGGAAAGTTTTTTTACCGGTATTAACCGGTTCCATGGAAGCGGGGTACAGGTCAAAAATCCGGATTGCAGAAGGCATTATTAACGGAGAAGAATTCGCGCATCCGATAACAAGCCTGACTTTTGCATTAACGCCCTGACACAGTGTGGTTTTTATTACACGGTTTACTTTTAACCGGTCGCAGAAAAAAAACAGAAAAAGAAAATCCAGAGCCAAAACCGGTATAAGAGCCAAACCGGTAAAAATCCAGATTATGGTCAAAAAGGGGAAAAAATATGCCGCGGCCGCGAGCAGGAGCCAGAGAAGACAGGCAGCAAACAATCCGGGCCCGGGTTTCATGTTACTGTAAATCACCGCGGGGCGCCTGGATTCCGGCGCAGAGATTTAACACTGCCCCGCTGTCGTCCAGACCGTCCAGTTCGCTCTCGGCGGAAACGGTAATTCGGTGCCTTAGGCAGGGAACGGCTAAAGCTTTAATATCGTCGGGTATAATAAAATCCCGGCCTTCCAAAATAGCTTTTCCCCGCGCGCAGCGAACCAGCGCAAGGCTGCCCCTGGGTCCGGAGCCGGTTTCCATAACCGGGCTGTTTCTGGTCGCAGCCGTAATCCGCACGGCGTAATCAATAACCGAGCTGTCAGCGCGGACCGACGAGGCAAGGCGGCGGATTTCCCGGAATTCTTCAAACGATAAAACAGTTTCCACACCCGCCAATGAAAGTTCCGCCCCGGAGCTTCCTGACAGAACCCGGGTGACCATTTCATTTTCATCAGCCGCATCCGGATAGCCTATAAGCAGTTTCATCAAGAAGCGATCCTTCTGCGCGTCCGGCAGCGGGTATGTACCTTCATGCTCATAGGGGTTTTCGGTTGCCAAAACCATAAAAGGATCGGGGAGCGGATGGGAAACTCCGTCAAGGCTTACCTGGAATTCCTGCATGGCTTCGAACAGTGCGGCCTGGGTTTTGGCGGGAGAACGGTTGATTTCATCGGCAATAAAAATATTGGTAAAGACCGGCCCCTTCTTGGTAATAAACCTGCCCTCCCTTACATCGAGCATTATATTCCCGGTAATATCACTGGGCATAAGGTCCGGGGTAAACTGAACGCGCTTGCTCTCGCCGCCGATTGCTTTGGCAAGGGCGCGCACAAGCAGGGTTTTACCAAGGCCGGGGACGCCTTCGATGAGCAGATGGCCGCCGGCAAGCAGGGCGATGAGGGTATAATCTACCAATTCCTTTTGGCCAATAAAGACTTTGGATATTTCTGCCTTTATCTTTTCCAGGACAGCAGCCGCTGATTGCGCTGCCCCGGATTGCGCTGCCTCTGACTGCCCGGCTGCTGATACAGCCGCCGATTCATTTGATTCGTTATTGAAATTTTCTGTCATATACGCTCCATAATGGTTTTTAATATCACAATAGATTTAATAAAATTATCTTTTTTACGCAGATTATTTTTTACAGCTTTGGTTACGGCCGGAACACCGCCCTCCCCGTCCGTCAAAAATTCCGCGGCGCGTGCAATAAACTCGTCATCGCTTATCCCGCCAAGACGGTGTTTTATTTCCCTTATATAAACCGCGCGGTAACTGTCGAGTGAGTTGAAACGTTTCAAAAAACGGCCTTCCGCAAGGAACCTTTCGGCAAGGGCTTTACCCTGATTTTGATCGGCCCTTACTATTCCAAACACCGGTATTGCCATCCAGAATCCGACTGCGGTTAAAAAAATGCAGGTAATAATAATTATCAGGAAATTACCATGCTGAAAAAACCGGCCTACCAGGCCCTGCGGACGCGTTTCGCCGCGGACAAAAAAAACTGATTTGCCGGCATCCGCAACATTGCCGGAGTCCGCGGTAAATCCTGAACCGTTAAAAAGATACCAGCAGAGCCTGGCATTGGACTCGCCGGCAATATTATTGGAAGTTAAAAAACGCGGACGCCCGGTAACAATAACAGCGCCGCTGCCTATCTGAATTTCTATGAGCCTTGGGAAACCGTTTTCATCATAAAGAACGAGACTGGCTTCGTACGGTTCTTCAAACATAATATTGCGGCCGTATAATGGCGCATACGGGTTGTTCCGGTATTCGGTGTTTTCCGGCGCCTTGCGGTAATACACGCCGATCTGCTGCAAAAAAATTCCTAATGGATCGTTCTCGTTCCAGGACTGGTAATAATCCAGGCACAGGATTAATCTACCGCCGTTGGCAACCCATTTGCGCAGCCAGCCGGTCATATCATTATTCCAGTCAACAAGACCGGACTGAATAAAAATAATTTTTTCTGCTGACGCTTCAAGTTCCTCAGGGCCGGCCTCTGTTTTTGTTCTGACAGAAAATCCCTGCGAGACCAGCCAGCGATCCAGGGCGAGGTATTGATTGGTTCTGGCTTCCCTGGAAGGAGGCAGGGACTTTTGGTAATCTTCAATTGTATAATAATTATAAAAAATGAAAGCGCCGATTCCAAGAATGCCAAGGCAGATTGCAAAGCCAATTAATTTATTGCGCAATTGGAGTCTCCTGCGCACGGGCCGTACGCGCTGCCGGTGTCTCAGGCGATGCCTGACCGGAGCCGTGTTCGAATAAAAGGCCGCCGTCCAATTGCAAGCTGCGGCCGAACGCGAGCGCGTTTTCAAAACCAGGAGACGCCGGTTCTTTTGCGCCGTAAGCGAGCAGTATCCAATTATTGATCAATTCTGAAAATCCGCCGGTTAATTGAGCGGCCGGAACCGGTAAATTATCAGACGATATTTTGCCGCAGCGGGATTGGACCAGCTGGAGACATCCATATTCGGTCGCATAAGACGGAACAGTAATGTTCAGGTATAAATCAAAGGCGCTTAAAACACCGCTGAGGCAGCAGGCCCAGGCTTTGCGGATATCACCGCGGTTAAAAAATAATTCAGCCTGATTAAATAAATAATCGGGATCTCCCCTGGCGGCGATGGGATTCGAATTAAAATCCGCGCCTTTATTGCCGGTTGTTTTTTTGCGGCCGCGCCTAAATAGGTACAGCCGTACAAGAAGAAAAATTACAGAGGCCGCGATAATAATAATTATAAAAACACGGAGGCTTTGGGCAAGGATCTCCCTGAGCTGTTTTAGCCACGGCGGATAATCGGCGGCCTGCTGCGCTGTTTGGATCTCCCGGTCTTTTGGAACAATCCGCCAGGACGGCTCTTTGCCGCCAAAATCCGGCGACAATAAAACTTCATCAAGATCTTTGGAAGGAACAGATTCCGGCGGCACAAAACCGGGCGGAAACAATATTATTATCGGAGGCGCAGGTTTTGGATTAAGCTCAACCCTGTCCCCGCCGGCAAACGATTCTTCTGCCTGCAGGGGCTGCAGAGGAACAACAGCAAGAAGACAAAAAACAACCAAAAAAATTTTTGCTGCGCCGGCAAACTTTCTGCAGAATTTCCTGAAGAGCAGTTCAATATCCCAGCCTTCAACTTCAACCCTGCTGTTAATGTAAATGCCAAAACCCATGCAGACATAAAGGCTTTCAACAAGAATATAGTTAATACAATAGAGTCCGTAAAAAATATTAAAAACAACAGGCGTATCAAGTTCATTATAAATACGGTACTCCGGCATCATTATCTGCAGAAACGTTGCCAAAAAAACAAATTCGCCGCCCAACAAAATCACTTCAAGCGGCAGGCCAAGACATGAAAGCAGCAGACTGAAATTAAATCCGCCGGCAGCCAAAGCGCTGCTGCGTCCGCGGTACTGTCTGCGCTTTAACTTTTCCATTAACCGCAGGGGCATACTTGTACAGCGGAAGGGGCTGAACCGCCGCCATAAAAGATCGCCGGCGAGCCAGGGGAAAAAGTTCCCGGCAATTGCGCGCAGAATTTGGGCATATTCAGTTTTTCCCGCGATGCCGGCGGCGCCTGACCCAACAGGATGATCCGCGCTGA
>Ga0123357_10004870_pt1 | contig 15914 bp, 5 predicted proteins | sample TergutEmb28metaG_FD_89873 | JGI IMG/M metagenome (GOLD analysis project Ga0123357, IMG submission 89873) | Embiratermes neotenicus P4 segment gut microbial communities from Petit-Saut dam, French Guiana - Emb289 P4 | ecosystem: Host-associated > Arthropoda: Insects > Digestive system > Gut ... | reverse complement strand
AACACCAACACACATCGAACCAGATCAATGTAACCCACGCAATAACTCAACACATAAGTAGCAAGCTCCTGAGGATGGCTGTATTAACATCCGAAACATGTTGAGCATTAAGTAAAGAAATAAAGCAAGTGACATCAAGTTGGTCTCTCTTTACTCAACTATCAAGATGATGCACGGTCCAATAAACATAAGCAAGAAGATAATTTTACTACACTAAATTTTATGGTGAGCATGGCATACTATTGTCAGTGGCGAACTTCTTTCATTCAGGTAGACGGCGTAATATCACCGACACCCAAAAGGACTTTTTTTAATTGTCTCTAATATTCAAAAACAAATAAGAAAGAGGACTGAAGCTTCTGAAACGTAGTGTTTGGTTTTCCAGATTAGTGACAATGGAAAACTCCTTCTGAATGTTGGTGATATTACTCATGTAAAATCATTGTCAAAAATATATGTTACAAGTAGACTGAATTTACACTTTTTTTTCGGAAAAGTATCCCATTTCCAGTGCGATTTAATTCGCCATGAAAACAGAAATGACCCTCAACGTAAGCCCTTTTTTATGCAACAGGGATCTAGATACCGACAGTATACGTGTATTATTATACATTGTAGTAGGATTTACAAGCAAAAATCAGACTCTGCTTTCATGTTTCATAGACTTTAGGTCTCTGTTATTTCACGCTTCCACCGCGACTTGGATGAGAACTGCGTTCTTCCGGGTTATTACGTGGTGAGTAGTGATAATTCCTTAATGGCGTATCGGGACCTACGTTGCTCAGAAACTTCGGTAAGGAATTACCATTACTCGAGACATAATAAACCCTACGAGGGCAATTCGCTATTGTGACTCTCTTTGCTACATTTCTTCAACCATATTTTTTTAAATAAAAAATAATTATAGGTGTATTTAGCAGCTAAAGAACCCATGCAGAACAGTTCCGTACTTAGATCGTATTTCTTCGTCTCCTTCCAACAACGGCAGGGTCTAGTGTTATTTCCTCCAGCGGTCTAAGACACATTCGCGTGTTGAAAGTAAGATGCTTGCAATTCCCTGAGAAACCCCGAGCCTTTGCTTCCTCCTCAAAATTTTCCGCATCCGCCATATTGTAATAACCGATTGCATGAAAATAATTACTGCGTTGTAATGGGCTCCAATTGTGTAACATTCGTATACAACGTTTCATAAAAATTAGTCAAGCAGTTAAAAAGTTGTATTGGTAGGGTAATGACACACACACACACACACACACACACACACAGAGCGTGGTGTTTTCATAAAACTTTTCATTGTGAGGAGGAAAAACAGGATAAAATGAAAGAGTTGTAGATTCACATATCAAAGTGTTATTTTTCCTGATTGTGTGTATGGTAAAGTTAGCACGAATATTACTTAGTCTGGCGTGCGTTTCAGCATCGTCTTTGTTGTGTTCCTAGAGGCAACGTCACGCCCAAGACAAGAAGTTGGAAAGAACTTTAAGACTCGAAAATCTAAACAGCTGACAGTGCTTACTCAAACAAGACTTCAGCTCCATTTATGCCCCTGGGCTCTAGTTTGTTGAAAGAATCTGGTAACTAAAATGTCAGGAAAGTATCTGATGGTTTTGATTTTAAAATGGCAGAAATTTCACCTCAGTTGTTACTGTTAGATTAAAAAAAAAACCGAGCAATATATCGTGTCATTCAATTCAGTCAGTTAATTACAAAAACTGTAAATTAATACTTTCCAAGATCTAATTTGTCTACTAGAACGTATAGGACAGAACATAAGTCAGTAGTGACCTTCATTTGAAAATATTAAAATGTTATTTTAATCACCATTTGTGAAAACTACATATTTTACACTGGCTGCAAAAATAATATCTTACGAATTACTTTTGTAATCTATTTTATTTTAGTAAGTTTTACATTTTAGTGTAGACTTCCTTGAGGATTGCGTAGGTGACGCCGTAATATGCAGGAGAGATATAAGACAGTATTTTTATATCTCAAAGTTATGTCTCTTTGTACCATGAATGAACAATTTATTTCAGTCAAAATGTATGGATTAAATAATGTCAGATTTTAATTCAAATAGTTTTTACATTAAAGGTACCTAAAAAAACACTATATTGCACTGAAATTAATTAATTGGCCGTAACTGAACATGAAGGAGTTGGCAATTTAAGAACCAGCAAAAACTCCTAGCACGCTGTAATCCTGAAAACAGAAATCATATTATCTATAAGCAGCGTCACTAAAGAAGCACTTCTTAAAAAATGGCCATTTTCAGTCTCTTTTAGCAAATTGTAGTAGGTGCAAAGCTCACATAACTAATATTCTTTTACGTAAGTAATGCATTGTGTATTTTAAATTGATGTTATACCAGAACCGGCGAAAAATTTCACCCACACTTTAAATTTTCGCGTTTTTTGATAACCCTATAAAAGCACAAGCAATTTTAAAGTATGTGCATGATTCTAGGGCAGAGCTGACAAACTTATGCCACGCTTGCACAAAGTGGCACGCGGAAAGATTTCTTTGGCATTCGGCATTTAATGCAATACCATTTTTTATTTCTTGCGAACGACCAACATCCACCTATTGTGAATAATATGCGTATGTATAAGCCTTACACATATTTGACTGCGTACAGACTGTACTACACGAATTATCGTTGCGACAAAATAACACATTGGGTGAAACATTTTTACACAAATCGGGAGCGATGAGAAGTTCTGACAGGATATTTGTAATTGGGGTGCCGGCCTGGCGGTGACTGGGCGAATACCTGACATTGAACAAAACACTTTACAAACACAGCAATAAACCACTGACCCTGATGTTCAAATGGGATCCTGATAACATCCCCTTCCTAATGCAACAGCAGTTGCAGTGTTTTTATGACGACAACTGAAAGGTCAGCCCTGGACCTTTCTACTCACACTCCGTCTTTCCTGTTTTGTGAGTGAAGGGATAACTTCTGACAAACACCCGTAGAAGGCAATAACAAGTGCCTTCATACAGAAGTGAACATCTCGGAGTTAGTGGAAAATATTTAAACCTTTATTAATTGAACTAAGTTTTCTGATGTTCATTGGACCGTGCATCATTGTAATAGTTGAAGAATAAAAGACCAACTTGATGTCACTTGCTATTGTATTTCATTTCTTATGTGCCCAACATGTTTCGGACATTAATATATCCATCACCAGGAGCCTGCGACTGTGCTGTTGAATTACCACATCGGTCGTTTTGTTCTCGGTTCGTTGTGTGTTGGATATTTTGTGCAGCTGGGTTTGAGTAGTGTCCGTGTTGTGCGTTTCAGCATCGACTTTGTTGTGTTCCTAGTGGCAACGTCTCGCGCAAGACAAGAAGTTGGAAAGCACTTTAAGATTCGAAAATCTAAACAGCTGACAGTGCTTACTCAAAGAAGACTTCAGCTCCAGTTATGACCCTGGGCTCTAGTTTCTTGAAAGAATCTAGTAACTAAAATGTCAGGAAAGTATCTGATGGTGTACATTTTTTATCTAACAGTAACAATTGAGGTAAAATTTCTGTCACTTTAAAATGAACGAACCCAGGACAAAACGACCGGTGTGGTAATTCAACAGCACAGTCGCAAGCTCCTGATGATGGATATATTAATGTCCGAAACATGTTGAACACATAAGAAATGAAATAAAATAACAAGTGACATCAAGTTGGTCTTTTATTCTTCAACTAAGTTTTCTTAAATCGGGATCCGTTGTTGTCTAGGAATCGGTGTCTAAAATTCAGTACGAGACTTAATGAAGAAGACAGTGTTGCATGCATAGCTCTCAAAGCAAACAAGTACAAACCCGACATAAAAAAAAATGTTATCTATCCACGGTGCAGCAGTGAGTTTCACACTAATAGTAAAATAAGTTTACTTGCTTTGTTGTTGTTGTAGAATATTATAACTGTTACAGTCACGTAACTTCTGTTTTTAATAAAATATTAACAATAAATAAGTTATTTTTAAAATTATATATTTGAAATGAACACAGAACTATAATTAGTTACTGAAACAGGCTTCCTGTTTGATTGCACTGATTTTAGTCTATTTTATTTTCTTCGCTATCAAAAAAATAATACAGGTAAATATAACTGTAACATAAAACAAACATGGCAAAAAAAATAACATCTTAAATTTCATACAGACTTGCTATTGGCCCCTTACGGTCACAAAGTCGTTAATGTTGTCTCTTGATAGGAAGGCCTAAGACTGTTTATAAATAACACGAAGTTTCTAAAAGTGTCTCATTTAAAATCATTCACAAAAAAACAGAGATTTTCTAAACAGATTTCCTAAGAAAGCTTTAAAGTATTTTTTCTCCTTCACCCTGCAATAGTTATTACAACAGAAGTAATATGAATGTAACAATTACGAAATATTCAGTGTCATTTTATTTACTTCATGCGTTATACTCTTCCAAAAGGAAACAGTAACAGCCCCAGTTAAGTTCACATTTTCTTCCAGATCACATACATCGAGAAAGTCTTTACTAGAAATATAATAATTAGAGCATGCATTAATCATAAAATATAATTACAATATAAATTAATAATAATACAATAATTAACAATAATTATGGAAAACATCTAGATTTTATTTCGCTGCTCTTCAAAATATCCAACAACGCACGAAGGAATTTCTTCGAAATTTATAGACAATTTGACCACGTGACCCCAAAAAGTTTCGCCAGGCCTGTTCCAGGATAAGTCGCAACACATAAGTTCATTTTCATTATTAGTAAGGTGTAGAGTTTTCATTATTGCTACTAGCAATGTCGTCTAATTAAATTGAAATACTTAAAATATAATCTGGATTTTTATACTGGAAATCCTAAACTCTTTTCTTTATTTTGATCATAAATCTCTTCACATTTGTTGAAGAGTTTTAGTATTAAAGTTTAAGTGACCCTTCGATTAGTTTCAGGAATACACACAGAGGTGAAACGGATGACACTCTCACATACAATTTAAATATCTCTCGGTGGTCTACTAAAGCCACCTTTCAATGTCGCAGCATTTCCTTAAATCATTTATTATTTGGAAATGTCTTCATAAAGCAAATTAAGTTTAAGACTTTATATTTTGAAATCTGCTTAGTGCTGGGTCACAGAAGCTATACAACAGAGCCAAAATATGGGTATCATATTGGGCGTATGGACCACACATCTCAAGCGCAAAGGGGATCGGAAAAACAAGTGGAATGACGACCTAAGACATGAAACACGAAACAACCACGAGAAGGACAGTTACAGTCTTCTGTTTGGCACATAGCTCACAGCGTTTCAGAGAAACTTGTTGTCTTCAGATTTACGTAAATTACAAGGCCAGGGGAAAAAATGGGTGGGAAAAGTATTGATCGAAAATATGAGCCAACTAATAGGATCGCCACACTGATTAATTTAAGATCTGACCCAACACTTGACATACTCTACTAGGAATCAGCCTGTCGTACATGACTCATGGGTTCCAAGTTGAGCCGTAACAATAGCCCTGGTTCAGTAATGTCGGACTATACTGTGGCTTGTACTGTACGTGCTGTAGTTCGATACCAACCACAAGGCAAAGTCTATTGTAACTAAATCAAGTGTAATTTGTGGCACAGACTTTGCAAGTAGAGTGGATGAACACAACTGGGTTGCCATTAAGTACAACGGCGTCTCCAAAACTGTGAAACGCATGTCTCTAGGACTAAGAACACACACTCCTTAAAACAAAATGAGGAAGTTATTTTAAAATGCAGTAGTGATATACAGTGTGTTTCAGATGCAATCTGCATTACTTCGGGAAAATCTTCCTTAAGTGAAATTATATCGAGATAGCAAAATATACCCCACAAGAAATTGGACTTTAACGTAGAGGATGGTGAGATGATTTTTAAAGAATGAAAATGGTTATGCTTTTATCGATTACAAAATACATATTAAAACGAGGAGGAATTTGTAGTTCCAGTAACGGTAACACCTGTACATAACGTCTGACTAATATCTGAGCGACATAAAGGCAATAATTAGGCCAACAAACACGCGTAGTTTACGTATAGCAAACATTGTTAAACCGGCACAGTACATAGAACTGCCATTAATTCCGTAACGATTCCTAGATTCGAACATATGTAGACATATTCGGTTATAGGGAAGTAAATTAACCTAAGGAATGTACTCCCGAAGTATGGCAGATTCCTTCCGAAACAATCTGTACACGAAGAATGCTGATCTACAAATTAGAGGCCATGTAGTGTTGTAGAAACTTCCTCAGAAATATCGGTGCGTGTCTACAAGACAGCACTCTTTACATTCACTGCTGCAAGGACCCGGAATCTCACAATAATGAAATTTTCAAAATTTAGTGTTAACATCCTCTTTATAAAGCTACATAATTACACCATCTTAAAATAATCTCTGTGTGTGTGTGTGTCATTATACTACGTGTTTCCAAGCAGCAAGTTACTGTCAGCACACGACAGTAACTGCTGCATTTCAGTTTCGGTCACATTACGGACTCCGTCTCTACATAACTGCTAACAGATACAAATGATAGTGGAGTCAGGGTGTATCACCAATAACGCAGTACACAATATTCTAATTTTTTATGGGTACCAGAGAATCAATATAAATGATTATAACATATCATACTACGAACTTCACTGTTGCGACGGCATTTATTCTTGTAGACAGATACCAACAAGCTAAAACCCACTATGAAAGACCGACATAAGCCTTCACAGTGTCACGATCCAGAAGATGACAATCCAGTTGCTCACTAACATGAACCCATATATTTTGCAGCATACTTCATTTAAAGCCACCTACGTAACAGGTTCCAACCTCAATTTGGAGTTCATAAATTATCTTTACTAAGAGGGCCCCGCCAAAATTTGTATAACGTACATGCTTATCCTTAGTCCCATCTCAGATATAAATTATGTGCGTTACATAGCAATGTTAATTTAATTTCGCCAGTCCTACCAAGTAAATGCTGATATATCTCCACTCTATCTTGACCTCGGCATTAGATGTATGTGTGGCCAGATTCGTGCCCTAACGGGTTTATACCCGGGGAAAATGACCTGGTACCCTGTCAGAAGGAGATAAATTATTTGTTAAGTCGTTTCTTCCCATATACTTAACACAATATACAGAGGTATACCACACAAATTTATTCCCCCCCCCCGAATATATCGGGTTGTTGACAAGTATTCAGGTCAGCAGCTTTCAAACATTTGCCTTTGTTGTGACATTCTTGGAGTTGTGCTGTAAGCGTCGTTTACACTACCGTTAAGTAGCTGCAATCAGGAGATGGAATTAATTTATATGAAGTGCACAGCCTATAGTGACGTCACTCACCAGGGTAATTAAGACGTGCTGAAATACAGGAAGCAGAGGGATAATTAATGAAGTAGTTCCAAGGTATGAGATTAGACTGTTACGTTACTAAGCAGACATGTGTTGCGCTCTAGCGGCAATAGCAACAAAACAAAAGAACAAACAGGTCCCACAGGCGAAGATGCGTCGCGTGAATTGCAATGTTCTAAAGTAAGCACACGAGTTGTGAGAAACACGGGCCTAATAAAGCCAAAAAATATCTGTGTCAACCGGTTCGATATTCTGCACGTAAACAGGAGCACAAACAATATTTTATCTCCATTATTTTCATTTTTGTACCTTGCAATAGTCTGTTCTTTATTCTATTAACCAACTAATCGCACTGTTGTATGTTCCTAAAATATTTATTTATACATTAACACTTTAAAAACATATCACTTTATAAAATATCGTCATTTTTCTCCTACATGTTTCAGTCCTATTGGACCGTCTTCAGGGAGTACAATGTGCCTTGTTTTTGAAGTTGCTAATAGTCTTATTATTGGTGTTCTACCAGCATGCACGTGGATGTTTAGGTTATGCCTACGTTCCTTGTTGACGTGTCTAGTGCCGCTAGCGGCACTAGACACGTCAACAAGGAACGTAGGCATAACCTAAACATCCACGTGCATGCTGGTAGAACACCAATAATAAGACTATTAGCAACTTCAAAAACAAGGCACATTGTACTCCCTGAAGACGGTCCAATAGGACTGAAACATGTAGGAGAAAAATGACGATATTTTATAAAGTGATATGTTTTTAAAGTGTTAATGTATAAATAAATATTTTAGGAACATACAACAGTGCGATTAGTTGGTTAATAGAATAAAGAACAGACTATTGCAAGGTACAAAAATGAAAATAATGGAGATAAAATATTGTTTGTGCTCCTGTTTACGTGCAGAATATCGAACCGGTTGACACAGATATTTTTTGGCTTTATTAGGCCCGTGTTTCTCACAACTCGTGTGCTTACTTTAGAACATTGCAATTCACGCGACGCATCTTCGCCTGTGGGACCTGTTTGTTCTTTTGTTTTGTTGCTATTGCCGCTAGAGCGCAACACATGTCTGCTTAGTAACGTAACAGTCTAATCTCATACCTTGGAACTACTTCATTAATTATCCCTCTGCTTCCTGTATTTCAGCACGTCTTAATTACCCTGGTGAGTGACGTCACTATAGGCTGTGCACTTCATATAAATTAATTCCATCTCCTGATTGCAGCTACTTAACGGTAGTGTAAACGACGCTTACAGCACAACTCCAAGAATGTCACAACAAAGGCAAATGTTTGAAAGCTGCTGACCTGAATACTTGTCAACAACCCGATATATTCGGGGGGGGGGAATAAATTTGTGTGGTATACCTCTGTATATTGTGTTAAGTATATGGGAAGAAACGACTTAACAAATAATTTATCTCCTTCTGACAGGGTACCAGGTCATTTTCCCCGGGTATAAACCCGTTAGGGCACGAATCTGGCCACACATACATCTAATGCCGAGGTCAAGATAGAGTGGAGATATATCAGCATTTACTTGGTAGGACTGGCGAAATTAAATTAACATTGCTATGTAACGCACATAATTTATATCTGAGATGGGACTAAGGATAAGCATGTACGTTATACAAATTTTGGCGGGGCCCTCTTAGTAAAGATAATTTATGAACTCCAAATTGAGGTTGGAACCTGTTACGTAGGTGGCTTTAAATGAAGTATGCTGCAAAATATATGGGTTCATGTTAGTGAGCAACTGGATTGTCATCTTCTGGATCGTGACACTGTGAAGGCTTATGTCGGTCTTTCATAGTGGGTTTTAGCTTGTTGGTATCTGTCTACAAGAATAAATGCCGTCGCAACAGTGAAGTTCGTAGTATGATATGTTATAATCATTTATATTGATTCTCTGGTACCCATAAAAAATTAGAATATTGTGTACTGCGTTATTGGTGATACACCCTGACTCCACTATCATTTGTATCTGTTAGCAGTTATGTAGAGACGGAGTCCGTAATGTGACCGAAACTGAAATGCAGCAGTTACTGTCGTGTGCTGACAGTAACTTGCTGCTTGGAAACACGTAGTATAATGACACACACACACACAGAGATTATTTTAAGATGGTGTAATTATGTAGCTTTATAAAGAGGATGTTAACACTAAATTTTGAAAATTTCATTATTGTGAGATTCCGGGTCCTTGCAGCAGTGAATGTAAAGAGTGCTGTCTTGTAGACACGCACCGATATTTCTGAGGAAGTTTCTACAACACTACATGGCCTCTAATTTGTAGATCAGCATTCTTCGTGTACAGATTGTTTCGGAAGGAATCTGCCATACTTCGGGAGTACATTCCTTAGGTTAATTTACTTCCCTATAACCGAATATGTCTACATATGTTCGAATCTAGGAATCGTTACGGAATTAATGGCAGTTCTATGTACTGTGCCGGTTTAACAATGTTTGCTATACGTAAACTACGCGTGTTTGTTGGCCTAATTATTGCCTTTATGTCGCTCAGATATTAGTCAGACGTTATGTACAGGTGTTACCGTTACTGGAACTACAAATTCCTCCTCGTTTTAATATGTATTTTGTAATCGATAAAAGCATAACCATTTTCATTCTTTAAAAATCATCTCACCATCCTCTACGTTAAAGTCCAATTTCTTGTGGGGTATATTTTGCTATCTCGATATAATTTCACTTAAGGAAGATTTTCCCGAAGTAATGCAGATTGCATCTGAAACACACTGTATATCACTACTGCATTTTAAAATAACTTCCTCATTTTGTTTTAAGGAGTGTGTGTTCTTAGTCCTAGAGACATGCGTTTCACAGTTTTGGAGACGCCGTTGTACTTAATGGCAACCCAGTTGTGTTCATCCACTCTACTTGCAAAGTCTGTGCCACAAATTACACTTGATTTAGTTACAATAGACTTTGCCTTGTGGTTGGTATCGAACTACAGCACGTACAGTACAAGCCACAGTATAGTCCGACATTACTGAACCAGGGCTATTGTTACGGCTCAACTTGGAACCCATGAGTCATGTACGACAGGCTGATTCCTAGTAGAGTATGTCAAGTGTTGGGTCAGATCTTAAATTAATCAGTGTGGCGATCCTATTAGTTGGCTCATATTTTCGATCAATACTTTTCCCACCCATTTTTTCCCCTGGCCTTGTAATTTACGTAAATCTGAAGACAACAAGTTTCTCTGAAACGCTGTGAGCTATGTGCCAAACAGAAGACTGTAACTGTCCTTCTCGTGGTTGTTTCGTGTTTCATGTCTTAGGTCGTCATTCCACTTGTTTTTCCGATCCCCTTTGCGCTTGAGATGTGTGGTCCATACGCCCAATATGATACCCATATTTTGGCTCTGTTGTATAGCTTCTGTGACCCAGCACTAAGCAGATTTCAAAATATAAAGTCTTAAACTTAATTTGCTTTATGAAGACATTTCCAAATAATAAATGATTTAAGGAAATGCTGCGACATTGAAAGGTGGCTTTAGTAGACCACCGAGAGATATTTAAATTGTATGTGAGAGTGTCATCCGTTTCACCTCTGTGTGTATTCCTGAAACTAATCGAAGGGTCACTTAAACTTTAATACTAAAACTCTTCAACAAATGTGAAGAGATTTATGATCAAAATAAAGAAAAGAGTTTAGGATTTCCAGTATAAAAATCCAGATTATATTTTAAGTATTTCAATTTAATTAGACGACATTGCTAGTAGCAATAATGAAAACTCTACACCTTACTAATAATGAAAATGAACTTATGTGTTGCGACTTATCCTGGAACAGGCCTGGCGAAACTTTTTGGGGTCACGTGGTCAAATTGTCTATAAATTTCGAAGAAATTCCTTCGTGCGTTGTTGGATATTTTGAAGAGCAGCGAAATAAAATCTAGATGTTTTCCATAATTATTGTTAATTATTGTATTATTATTAATTTATATTGTAATTATATTTTATGATTAATGCATGCTCTAATTATTATATTTCTAGTAAAGACTTTCTCGATGTATGTGATCTGGAAGAAAATGTGAACTTAACTGGGGCTGTTACTGTTTCCTTTTGGAAGAGTATAACGCATGAAGTAAATAAAATGACACTGAATATTTCGTAATTGTTACATTCATATTACTTCTGTTGTAATAACTATTGCAGGGTGAAGGAGAAAAAATACTTTAAAGCTTTCTTAGGAAATCTGTTTAGAAAATCTCTGTTTTTTTGTGAATGATTTTAAATGAGACACTTTTAGAAACTTCGTGTTATTTATAAACAGTCTTAGGCCTTCCTATCAAGAGACAACATTAACGACTTTGTGACCGTAAGGGGCCAATAGCAAGTCTGTATGAAATTTAAGATGTTATTTTTTTTGCCATGTTTGTTTTATGTTACAGTTATATTTACCTGTATTATTTTTTTGATAGCGAAGAAAATAAAATAGACTAAAATCAGTGCAATCAAACAGGAAGCCTGTTTCAGTAACTAATTATAGTTCTGTGTTCATTTCAAATATATAATTTTAAAAATAACTTATTTATTGTTAATATTTTATTAAAAACAGAAGTTACGTGACTGTAACAGTTATAATATTCTACAACAACAACAAAGCAAGTAAACTTATTTTACTATTAGTGTGAAACTCACTGCTGCACCGTGGATAGATAACATTTTTTTTTATGTCGGGTTTGTACTTGTTTGCTTTGAGAGCTATGCATGCAACACTGTCTTCTTCATTAAGTCTCGTACTGAATTTTAGACACCGATTCCTAGACAACAACGGATCCCGATTTAAGAAAACTTAGTTGAAGAATAAAAGACCAACTTGATGTCACTTGTTATTTTATTTCATTTCTTATGTGTTCAACATGTTTCGGACATTAATATATCCATCATCAGGAGCTTGCGACTGTGCTGTTGAATTACCACACCGGTCGTTTTGTCCTGGGTTCGTTCATTTTAAAGTGACAGAAATTTTACCTCAATTGTTACTGTTAGATAAAAAATGTACACCATCAGATACTTTCCTGACATTTTAGTTACTAGATTCTTTCAAGAAACTAGAGCCCAGGGTCATAACTGGAGCTGAAGTCTTCTTTGAGTAAGCACTGTCAGCTGTTTAGATTTTCGAATCTTAAAGTGCTTTCCAACTTCTTGTCTTGCGCGAGACGTTGCCACTAGGAACACAACAAAGTCGATGCTGAAACGCACAACACGGACACTACTCAAACCCAGCTGCACAAAATATCCAACACACAACGAACCGAGAACAAAACGACCGATGTGGTAATTCAACAGCACAGTCGCAGGCTCCTGGTGATGGATATATTAATGTCCGAAACATGTTGGGCACATAAGAAATGAAATACAATAGCAAGTGACATCAAGTTGGTCTTTTATTCTTCAACTATTACAATGATGCACGGTCCAATGAACATCAGAAAACTTAGTTCAATTAATAAAGGTTTAAATATTTTCCACTAACTCCGAGATGTTCACTTCTGTATGAAGGCACTTGTTATTGCCTTCTACGGGTGTTTGTCAGAAGTTATCCCTTCACTCACAAAACAGGAAAGACGGAGTGTGAGTAGAAAGGTCCAGGGCTGACCTTTCAGTTGTCGTCATAAAAACACTGCAACTGCTGTTGCATTAGGAAGGGGATGTTATCAGGATCCCATTTGAACATCAGGGTCAGTGGTTTATTGCTGTGTTTGTAAAGTGTTTTGTTCAATGTCAGGTATTCGCCCAGTCACCGCCAGGCCGGCACCCCAATTACAAATATCCTGTCAGAACTTCTCATCGCTCCCGATTTGTGTAAAAATGTTTCACCCAATGTGTTATTTTGTCGCAACGATAATTCGTGTAGTACAGTCTGTACGCAGTCAAATATGTGTAAGGCTTATACATACGCATATTATTCACAATAGGTGGATGTTGGTCGTTCGCAAGAAATAAAAAATGGTATTGCATTAAATGCCGAATGCCAAAGAAATCTTTCCGCGTGCCACTTTGTGCAAGCGTGGCATAAGTTTGTCAGCTCTGCCCTAGAATCATGCACATACTTTAAAATTGCTTGTGCTTTTATAGGGTTATCAAAAAACGCGAAAATTTAAAGTGTGGGTGAAATTTTTCGCCGGTTCTGGTATAACATCAATTTAAAATACACAATGCATTACTTACGTAAAAGAATATTAGTTATGTGAGCTTTGCACCTACTACAATTTGCTAAAAGAGACTGAAAATGGCCATTTTTTAAGAAGTGCTTCTTTAGTGACGCTGCTTATAGATAATATGATTTCTGTTTTCAGGATTACAGCGTGCTAGGAGTTTTTGCTGGTTCTTAAATTGCCAACTCCTTCATGTTCAGTTACGGCCAATTAATTAATTTCAGTGCAATATAGTGTTTTTTTAGGTACCTTTAATGTAAAAACTATTTGAATTAAAATCTGACATTATTTAATCCATACATTTTGACTGAAATAAATTGTTCATTCATGGTACAAAGAGACATAACTTTGAGATATAAAAATACTGTCTTATATCTCTCCTGCATATTACGGCGTCACCTACGCAATCCTCAAGGAAGTCTACACTAAAATGTAAAACTTACTAAAATAAAATAGATTACAAAAGTAATTCGTAAGATATTATTTTTGCAGCCAGTGTAAAATATGTAGTTTTCACAAATGGTGATTAAAATAACATTTTAATATTTTCAAATGAAGGTCACTACTGACTTATGTTCTGTCCTATACGTTCTAGTAGACAAATTAGATCTTGGAAAGTATTAATTTACAGTTTTTGTAATTAACTGACTGAATTGAATGACACGATATATTGCTCGGTTTTTTTTTTAATCTAACAGTAACAACTGAGGTGAAATTTCTGCCATTTTAAAATCAAAACCATCAGATACTTTCCTGACATTTTAGTTACCAGATTCTTTCAACAAACTAGAGCCCAGGGGCATAAATGGAGCTGAAGTCTTGTTTGAGTAAGCACTGTCAGCTGTTTAGATTTTCGAGTCTTAAAGTTCTTTCCAACTTCTTGTCTTGGGCGTGACGTTGCCTCTAGGAACACAACAAAGACGATGCTGAAACGCACGCCAGACTAAGTAATATTCGTGCTAACTTTACCATACACACAATCAGGAAAAATAACACTTTGATATGTGAATCTACAACTCTTTCATTTTATCCTGTTTTTCCTCCTCACAATGAAAAGTTTTATGAAAACACCACGCTCTGTGTGTGTGTGTGTGTGTGTGTGTGTGTGTCATTACCCTACCAATACAACTTTTTAACTGCTTGACTAATTTTTATGAAACGTTGTATACGAATGTTACACAATTGGAGCCCATTACAACGCAGTAATTATTTTCATGCAATCGGTTATTACAATATGGCGGATGCGGAAAATTTTGAGGAGGAAGCAAAGGCTCGGGGTTTCTCAGGGAATTGCAAGCATCTTACTTTCAACACGCGAATGTGTCTTAGACCGCTGGAGGAAATAACACTAGACCCTGCCGTTGTTGGAAGGAGACGAAGAAATACGATCTAAGTACGGAACTGTTCTGCATGGGTTCTTTAGCTGCTAAATACACCTATAATTATTTTTTATTTAAAAAAATATGGTTGAAGAAATGTAGCAAAGAGAGTCACAATAGCGAATTGCCCTCGTAGGGTTTATTATGTCTCGAGTAATGGTAATTCCTTACCGAAGTTTCTGAGCAACGTAGGTCCCGATACGCCATTAAGGAATTATCACTACTCACCACGTAATAACCCGGAAGAACGCAGTTCTCATCCAAGTCGCGGTGGAAGCGTGAAATAACAGAGACCTAAAGTCTATGAAACATGAAAGCAGAGTCTGATTTTTGCTTGTAAATCCTACTACAATGTATAATAATACACGTATACTGTCGGTATCTAGATCCCTGTTGCATAAAAAAGGGCTTACGTTGAGGGTCATTTCTGTTTTCATGGCGAATTAAATCGCACTGGAAATGGGATACTTTTCCGAAAAAAAAGTGTAAATTCAGTCTACTTGTAACATATATTTTTGACAATGATTTTACATGAGTAATATCACCAACATTCAGAAGGAGTTTTCCATTGTCACTAATCTGGAAAACCAAACACTACGTTTCAGAAGCTTCAGTCCTCTTTCTTATTTGTTTTTGAATATTAGAGACAATTAAAAAAAGTCCTTTTGGGTGTCGGTGATATTACGCCGTCTACCTGAATGAAAGAAGTTCGCCACTGACAATAGTATGCCATGCTCACCATAAAATTTAGTGTAGTAAAATTATCTTCTTGCTTATGTTTATTGGACCGTGCATCATCTTGATAGTTGAGTAAAGAGAGACCAACTTGATGTCACTTGCTTTATTTCTTTACTTAATGCTCAACATGTTTCGGATGTTAATACAGCCATCCTCAGGAGCTTGCTACTTATGTGTTGAGTTATTGCGTGGGTTACATTGATCTGGTTCGATGTGTGTTGGTGTT
>Ga0123357_10004869_pt1 | contig 15914 bp, 4 predicted proteins | sample TergutEmb28metaG_FD_89873 | JGI IMG/M metagenome (GOLD analysis project Ga0123357, IMG submission 89873) | Embiratermes neotenicus P4 segment gut microbial communities from Petit-Saut dam, French Guiana - Emb289 P4 | ecosystem: Host-associated > Arthropoda: Insects > Digestive system > Gut ... | reverse complement strand
TTATTATTATTATTATTATTATTATTATACAATTAAATGAGCAGGACATGTAGCACACGCGGATATAAGAAAGTATAAAAACTTGAGACATAAAATATTATGGGGAGACAACCTGACACACAGGCGAGGATTAAAATCAAAGGATCGGGGGAGAAAGCTATGGACACTGTTAGTGGTAGTACCTTGGGTATAAGGTTATTAACTTTACGTCTCCACAAAATTGGAGAACATTTTTAATCAAATGATCGACTGTTAGCTTCTCAGGTGGGAATCTACTCTACTGAGTAAGACTTGTTATTGTCATAAATAACCCATCTGAAAGCTGAGTGTATTAAACAGACAAGACCCTCACAGGGTTCGTCATTTTGCCGTTCTCTTCACCTGGATACTGTAACTTCATTTGTACGAGCATCATCGGATTCTACTGAAGGTTTGCATTCACAGTTCTTAACCACGTGTATCGAAATAACGAAAATTATGGTCCAAATTGAAAAACATGGGCTATCAATGTGTAAGACTACTTTGAGCGGAAGATCTTACAGCAATCCCTCACAAACCGCAAACTTCAAACATCTGCAGCTTTTCCATTCGTGTCTGTACAGTTATGCCAAATGTGATACTTGATTCCATGCATGCGCCGTTTTAAATCACTATACATGCACGAATTCGGTGACTTTGGCAACCAGAGATTCACATTTAATGAGGCCAGAGCTGTCATAACACACAAACCCAGTAATCTAGCATCTGCATTACCACTGAAATTCGTTTCTTCGAGTTTCTTTCTACTATTAACTCATCTATTTTTAAACGTCTTATTATGGTTTCTGGTCTTTTGTTGAATGAAGGAAAAACTTTGGAATTTTACAGGAATGTTGCTGCCGCGGATAGCGAGAGTGCTGAATTTGAATGAAGTATTGAGAATAATGAACACACTTTTCTTACGAAACTTACAGCTACCAAAAGAATGGCTATTTATGGAAGCTCTATGCGTATTTTCTGCAAATGGTGTACAATAACCACCAAATACCTTATGTGCTGCATAAAGCTATCATGTTACCAATGCGCCGAGATAAGCTTTGAAAAAATACAGACTGATAAGCGTCCTGTTCTTAGTCATTTATCCGGTGATTCCCTCGTATGAACTCGAACATCCTTGGAGTTCCATTATCCAGATAAGGAGACGCGTCATAATTTGCGATCGATCTTTCTACGGCTTATCTGAGCTATTCAGTGTTGAGTCAGTGACAGGAAACTACTTACACACGGGTTAATGAACCAATTTCTATTACAGCTATGCAGCAAGGTCTACCACAGTACACCACCTAACTAAATACATAGTCGTATATTGGCAATTCTGTCGCTAACCGTTCGCTAATACTTCTCTTGCAGCCATAAAAATCGACAGTGTTTTAGTTTAAACTGGTGCTTATCAAACGCCGTGATCGAATCGTTACTATTATACCACTACTTCGTATTTGCGAGTTCCCAGGTTCAGAAAACCACTAGGTTATGTGGTTTTCTTCAGTTCCTCTAGGCAAATGTTGGGATACTAACCATGGCCGTTCCCTTACGCTCCTTCAGTACAACATTCACTAATCACGTCAGTGGATTCGATGCTAAATAATCTAGCAGATGATAATGCGTCCTTAAATAAAATAGAATCAATAACTCAACGATGACGACATAAACAGTTAAAACTGTGGGCGACGTCGGCAGAGGTTTTCATGAATTTTCCCTCTTCCCACTGGCGTATATCATAATCCTACTACATATATATATATATATATATATATATATATATATAGTTGAGTAAAGAGAAACCATCTTGATGCCACTTGTTTTATTATTACTTTATTCAGTGCTCAACGACTCGCACAAACCAGTCCCGATCAGACCACGTTGGGAGTAGCGGTACAAGTAGTATGACCTGTACCGGAGGCTGCGGGCACAGTTTTTAATACTCCTGATGATGGGTGTTGTGACACCCGAAACATGTAGAGTAGTTCTGCAGTGAATAAATATCTGCATACTGTTGCATCTGTTGGATTTTTATTCACATTGAATTACGATGCACGGAACCACGAGCTTAAAATGAATACAGAGTATTGGTGGAATGACACTGAAGGGTGACAGTAGAACTAAGGTAGTCGGAGGAAAGTCTGTCCCAATGCTATATCGTCCACAACTAATTCCGCACGGACTGGCTCTGACTTGAACTAAGGTCGTTGCGGTGAAAACTAATCTCCGTGTAAACTACGTATAATGACTTAGTTCCTACATCACAGAGAACACGGCGTTTCCATTAGACAGACCAAGCGGTTAATTACACACAGGAAAATAATTGTTGCGTATTGTGAGAATCATAAGGAACAAATAAATAACAATGTACGACAGAAACTCGGATTTGTTTCACGTTAAAACTGACAGTATAAGCAATAACCACTGAACCTTACAGGGTTAATCGTGACCTCTACTTCACACGTGGCAAAGAAGTAGGACATGTCACTAAATAAATAAAGGACTGCTTTATTCAACGACACTCCTCAGTAGCTAAGACTACACAACAACGTACACAGCAGCAGCAAGACTAACGCGGACCTGCGTTATGACTTTCCACTTATAAGTTACAAGACTGTTGGCTCAAATCTGTGCGACGTTGACCTACATACCATAGCTTCTTTGCCTTAGAGAAATGCAAAGCTCTGTCAGCTGTGAAGCGCATGCATGCGCTGAAATTCTCTCTCTCTCTCTCTCTCTCCCTCCCTCCCTCCCTCCCTCCCACCAAGCGTAACGCCCAGCAACACAAAAAACACCGGGAGAAAAATTTAAACAGTCTGCCTATTCTGTATCTGTCAATGCACAATCCTAGCATTTTCGTTCGTGCGGCAACCTTCGGCACCCTCTATTGGACGCCAGTACGTTATACAATTCAATGTTTCCTCACATATTTCTGACGATGGTGTGTTAACAACAAACATTATTACTATTTTGGACATTAAACATCGTGTTCGGTTACCTCAAACATATCTTTACAGAAACTGGAAGTCTCCCTCGCCAGATACAAATGTTTTTATTCTGGATCCCTCCAATGATGGAGACTTTCTCTTCAGTAGAAACTGATACCTGGTGACGGAAAAGCGTACCCTTCCGAAATGTTGCGTTTGAAACAAAAACTCACAGGAATTAAAAATTCCATGTCCATTTGGATGTTTTACATTTATATTTGGGTACAGATTTACAATAAGAAATACGTGTAACAACGAGACAGCGGAAGATATTTCGTAACTATTCCACTCCGACAGGCAAAGGTATGTTTTATAACCATAAGTGAAAGGAATTAACCAAGTGTGCACCCTGTGTGTTATAGAGTACGTCACAAACAACATGAAGTTCACATCTGAGTAGTACATGATACAACACTTTAAAGCACTGCAGTTTCTCTACGTGCCATCTGCTGTAACATGATACAGCTCTATATTTTGCTCACCAATTGCATTTGTTTACCTTCTGTGACTCAAAATAAAGAGTGACTACTTCTCTAACATAATTAATAATGAAATGGTCTTCGTAATACTGGAAAAGCATTTTGTTGCCTAGAAAGAAGAAAAAGAGTTTCTACGTATCGCATTTCGTTTAACTTCGGCCTTCAAAGCGTTTGACGCCGAATACCCTTCTTTCCAGTCTGCATCCGAAACATATCAGTGGGCACATAAAAACAAAGGAGGAAGACACGATTAACGATTGAGTTTATTTAAGTAACACACCAACAAATGCACATATATAGTCTTTAATAATCTAAAATTTACTTTAAAACATTTAAAATGCTTATACGTGTTTCGATCATAGATCATCCTCAGGGAACATACTTTGTGCCTTGCTAAAGTTACAGTTTAAAACGCTCAGTGATTTACTTCGTAATTTTAATTTGGTGCAACGGCAGCATGTCTGTAAGTAAAAATAATGCCTTCACAATCTATTTAGTAAACTTATTTTTACTTACAGACATGCTGCCACTGCACCAAATTAAAATAACGAAGTAAATCACTGAGTGTTTTAAACCGTAACTTTAGAAAGAAAAAAAGTATGCTTCCTGAGGATGATCGTATGATCGAAACATGTAGGAGCGTTTTAAGTGTTTTAATGTAAATTTTAGATTATGAAAGACTATATATGTGCATTTTTGTGTTACTTAAATAAACTACAAAATACACGGTGCAACGATAAAGATAACGGCTAAGCGTTCCTGGCAATAGATTATTTTTCTTCGACTAGTCTGTTAAAACTGTTATATCTAGAATTTTCGGTTAACGTGGAGCATTTCCCCTTGTCATACAGACAGCCTGCAGATAGGCTGAAGTAGCAGCCACAGACAGCGGATAAGGTGGTGGTCCTCCAGCAGTGGGGTTGAGCCGAGGCTAACAACCTCTTTCCCTAAATAAACCAGCACAGTAGTATGTTATAACAACCATACGTTATGTTGAACCCGTAATTTGCTTGCAATGGATGGCTTCATCAGGTACCACCCACCTCCATACCCTTGTCCTGCACACAAAATCAGATCTCTCACACGCACATATAACTTCCGTCTCCTTACGCTTCACGGCACCTCAAATACAGCACATCCCGTCTTTGTCTTCCAATGCCCTCTTCATTTGTTGCTCCTATTCGCATAGCCCTTCCTTGGGAACGAAGAACTGCCGTGTATACAATTACCGCAAGATTTCTTTAGTATATAGATGCCACACAATCCAGAAACCTGATAGCTTCCCTGACTTTCCTCAAGCGGTATAGTCTTCAGCCCAGACAAATAATAGGACAGTCCATTTTACAACCACAAACAAGACGGACGGACGGACACACGCACGCACGCACGCACACACACACACACACACACACACACACAGGAGCAAAGAATTACGTCCCGTACCGGGTTTATTATCTTGTCTGTTTCAGAGTCAGCGGATATCTGAAAAGGGGTTGACCTCCAACTTCAAAATATATAAATTATATTAGAATGTCACTACGGGTCTCGGACTCTAAGGGATTGTTTTAGGGCCTAAATGGCGAAACAATTTATATTTACATTTATGTTCGGCATCGAATGGTGGAAAATAGTGAAAAGTATATCAAAGAAACAGGCTGTGAATGAATGAACACGGCTCAACTGCCTCAGAATAGGTAGAGTCCTGAGGGTTGTACTTGCGAACACGATAAGGAATATTTGGGTTCCACCTTCACATCAACTGAGGAGTTATTCAACCCTCGAGAATGACTCCATTCCATGAAGTCAGTAAGTCAGTCAGTCAGTCAGTCAGTCAGTATTGCTCTGATGGTGTTGCAGGTTGCGTAAATTTCCGTCCCTTTTGAAACATTTCAAGACCGCTTCTAGATATTCGAGGTTCAATTAGCAGAATTAGTACTAGTAGTATCAGTAGTAACAGTTTAAACAGTCGTAAAGAATTAACTTATTCTTAATGCACTACTGTTATACCTAAAACAAAACGGTATAACAAAGGCGATAAGTGGATTTACATTTGAGGACAGTCGGTCTTAAGTGAATCTAACTAAAAAATCAACTAATTAACTCACTGTAAGTCTTGCATTATCAAGCCATACTAGACCTAATTATACGATGGCACAGAAAATCTTATTTCAAATTCTCGTGGGCTGTAATGCTAAACGGAGGGTAAACGGCAGCTGAGTTACGCATCTCGTGTGCAAGTTGTCTTCATTAGAAACTACGTACGTACTGTACCTGCGTTTAAAACGCAAAAGTGATTGAGTGTATTGGTGAGCGTTTCTACAGGCACCTTGTACAGTACAACATCGTGACGCGCACAACATCTATTTGTCTTTTCATCCTCGCCACGAATCTCTCTCTCTCTCTCTCTCTCTCGCTCCCATCTAAAGCAATCTAAATGCCCTCGATAGTTGCCTGCGTCACCGACGCTGTTTACCTGCTACATAACGCAATTTCCTTCTCTTTTGTCTTCATTTCCTTTGGATTAGGAACACGCGGTGGCGCAATCGGTTGAGGCACTGCCCTACAAGCTGGAAGGCAGCGGGTTCGATTTTTCATTGACATAATCCTTCCGCCACACTACGACCCTGAGGTCGACTCAGCCTCTAATAGAAATGGGTACCATAAATATTTACTGGGGGGTAAACGAGGCCCGTGCTTAGGGCTGAAACCTTACCACATTCATGTGCCGACTATCTTGATATCTGGAAACCTCAACCTCCTGCAACCCTCAGAGCCTATACAGGGATTGCTTTACCTTTTTTCTCTCCTTGAATTAAGAAATCAAACATGTGCACATATGACGTCATCATTACCTTTCGCGGTATTATCTGCAATGAACTTAACAGAAGCTTTTGTTTCTATACTCACTGATCTGTAAACACGGGCGCGGTTTTACTGTTTCTGCATTGCATCGTATGGAGCAAACAGATCTTCGGAATTCACACTTTAAATGCCGGCTCTCTTTTATGTTCAGTCTGTAAGTATCGATTTGCATGAAGAAAATCGATCATTTAAACCTTCACACCAGGGATACCCAAACGACAGCCTTCTGATGTGTCGTCAACTCCCAAAATAATCCTGAACATTTTTAGATATTATGCTATGTTCAGTCGTACTGGCAATGTGCATAGCATCTTGTGACTCAATTGACAAAATAGGCCTGAAGATGACCGAACAATAGTCGAAACATGTAGCCTATGTAATTACCTTGTGTAATAAAGTAGTTGTGCTGACGTACATTACACGTATTTAATATTTGGTTCGAAAGTACTATGTGATTTATGATTGTGCGTCGCGGTCAAAGAAAATTCGAGAACTGCTGCTGTACACGTTCCATCAGGAGATATGACTTGAGTGTTTTACGATGCTGCTTCATACGGACATTACGCAGAGATATTAGGTAAAACGAGTCGGAATGCTAAGGCTGTTCGAACGTTACAATCCTGGATCGTGTTCAGGAGGTTCCAGGCTGAAATCAAGATCCTCTGCAGTTTCATTCAACCCTATGGAGCAAACTACCCAGATAAAACATTTAAATTACACTACGAACGCAACTTTCCACAACCTTTCTAATACATTATTTTATAAATGTCCGCAGTTCAGTGGTATATATGTAAGTCGAGTTACTGGCAGCTCCGTGAAATAAATCACAAATAAATACAATAGGCCATGGCCTGCTTGAAAGTACGATGTGAATATTTTCATTAAAAAAACAGCTAATCTGTGGTCTGATATCGAGTAGAAGTCATATGGATGGAACTAAAAATATCGCATTTTAGGCCAAAATACACTGTCCCTATGTTTAATTAAACATCACACCACGGATGTGAATGGCGAGTGAATATATGGTTCTAAACCAAACTGAGATGACTGCTAATCGTCATAAGATCACCTAACCCTGGGTAAAAACCTCCAGGCGCGCAAAGAACAAAATCTCTGTGGACCCCTGAGCCAATCTAAGCGCTATGGGAAGAAACACCAACTCTGTCGCCGACAGACATCGAAACCCTAGTCATACAGCCCATACCCTAGTCACTGACAGATATCCAGGCTCTCGCAACAGGTCTGTTACAGTATTACATGTTTTCAATTTCAGCTGAGGTATGTGGATTGCATTTGCATGTCAGTGGTGAAACATGGTCCGGAGGTCAAGTCTGGCGAAAAGGTAAGTGGAACGCACTGCGTACCCTTCCGCTAGACCAGACTTCTGGATCAGGATTCGCCACTGGTGCACATCATCGCAATATTAACAAAAGGTAGCAAGGCAACAAGAGAGTACTTTTTCCTATACACGTCTAAAATTTCTCTGTAGAGACCGATAACGTCCGTTTGTAAAGTTAATATACATTATCCTCCAAGGACGTTCCTGTGGGCAAAACTTTAGTCCAAATACGTATAATTAAAAGTCTCCGGAAGGGAATTCACGGATGCAAAGTGTTTCGTACTGTGCAGAGTAGGAGTTTCAAATGCCACGTATCCTCCCGCCTTAAACTATCATTTCGAACAATTGTATCAACAGTTGAAACATATCCGTTGTCATATTCACGAATTTTGTTAGTGACTTTTATCAGACAACTTCAGATTTGTGCCTCTTGCACAATTTTGAAATATGGCGCAATTATTTCTTCAGCGTACACACCTGTTCACAGACAAAAGCCCACACAGATGTGAAAATATTGCCAAACAGGTGCAACAAACATCATATGCTGTGACTAAATGCATAGCTATTGGGTTTGTGCAACGCAAAGGTTGAATTCAAAAACATCTGCGAGAAATTCTTTCACATGTAAGGCACAGTGTTTGTTCTCCACAGAAGCACATAATGTGAAATCACACAATTTCTTCTAAAACAATGTATCCTAATACGAGTATTGAAACATAACTAACTTCCAATTAGGCATTTGGGAGATACGACTGACCTAAATGCTTCATACTTCATTTCGGGTTTCCACCGTATGATGTGTGATTACCTCCACATGTCCATACGCCACCTTCCTACTGCTTCATCTATGAACGCCAATTTCGTAGACAGTTTCCAAGGAAACAACATTTCACCTTCGTGTTTTATCTCCCCGCGATCAACAATACCGTCACAGATACACGAAATTTTGCGGCGACAAACAACAACTTATTTTTACCTCACATTACAACCGAAATTAAGCTGAAGTCGTTGGTGTATTTCCTTCCTTCTACGCGTTTATTGCTAGCGCAGCACAAAATAATGCATGTTGAAAAATTGCGTTTGTATGATTAAGAAAAAAAGTTAAACAACTGTATGAGTGATTGTTGCGACACAGAGGATAATCGATGGAAAAACGATGGGCTATCTGAAGTATTGTTTGCACTGCGTAATTTTTACAATTCCAGGCCCCATACAAGTTTTAACATCAGGTAGGAATCACGCTGTATTTATTTCAACAATTCAGTTGGGGATCACGTTGGACATGAAGACACCAACATTTGCATATGTAATCAGCAAGGCCAAATGTAAATCACTTTAAGATAACGAACTTAATTTGTTAGTTTGTTAATCGATTTTTTTTTTTTGCCTTCTCCGTCAAACGATTTTGTGAGGGCAGTACAAAGTATAAACAATTACCTGTCAATCATATTAGACCTATACGTAGCCCGATCAAACACGTTTATTTACGACACAGTCAAATTATCGACCATGAACTTTCTCAGTTACAATTTAAAAAGGGGAGTGTATAAAACAAATACGTCTCCTGAAGGTTTTCGGGTGTTTAACAAGAGCTCTGCCTCTCCCAGACCCTGTGTTCTCTTCTCCACAAATCGGCCGATCACACTTAACACGACGCAAAAGTGACAGAGACAGAGAAATAACTGAAGAATAAAATCCAATTAGATGCCACTTATTACTTTATTATGCTTATGCTAGACTCAACATGTTTCGGGCACCATTATGACCATCATCAGGAGCTCACGACGATAGCGTTGGTTACCACATAGGCCGTCTGGTTCTCGAGTTGCTGCTGGTTGCAAGTTAAGTGCAGGAAGGATGGATGAGTGTCCGGACCGAGCCTATAGGCCGTCTGGTTCTCGAGTTGCTGCTGGTTGCAAGTTAAGTGCAGGCAGGATGGATGAGTGTCCGGACCGAGCCTTCGGTCCGTACACTCATCCATCCTGCCTGCACTTTTGCAACCAGCAGCAACTCAAGAACCAGACGGCCTATGTGGTAACCAACGCTATCGTCGTAAGCTCCTAATGATGGGCATAATGGTGCCCGAAACATGTTCAGCCTAGCATAAGCATAATAAAGTAAAAAGTGGCATCTCGTTGGATTTTAATCTTCAATTATCAAGATGATGCATGGTCCAATACACATCAAACGGAGAAAATAATAATACTCATATTCAACATACACTTCTTATGTGCGAAAAGAAATCGTTTCGTACAATTCGCTGTGCTCATAAAGTGTAAAGGTTCAAATCGTGGTACATAATTACATACAACAGGAATAATTTATTCCTGTAGTTAATTTAGAACTTACATCTGCAAGCATTCTTAATCTCGGCAACAGTGACGATAAATGGACAACTTCTCTCCACCGCACAAGAGTTCCCGGTACCCAGTCGATAAAAGCTCTGTAGGCCCCACAGCCAATTTGAAAGCGGTAGCGAAGAGAAAAATCCCTGCAGGGAATCGAACTCCGGTTGTCATATCCGTACTCTAGTCACTACAATGAAAGAGCTATCCCGGTTCCAGATATAGAGGCCTGTTATATAAAACATGCAACCAAGATTGTGCGGACAGACAATTACGCAATATCGATGTACGCCAGTAATTAGCAGCCTTGAGCGCTCGAGTCCCTGCTAGAACTGTCGTACTGATTTATATCTACAAGCCATGTTACGGTTTCACCCCAAGTTCGTTCAGAGAACTACCACACAGCGATCGACGGTAATCCTCATTACGTCACAGTTTGTGTCTCAACATAATTTTCGCAAAAACGTGCCTGAGAAAGCCTTTTTCAATCCTGAATAACACATACCCATTTTCATCGGATGTACCGGTGCTGTTGCTTGTATTAGTCATTACAATTAAGACCATAATGAATAAACTGTGGCGCACTGGGCACAGACTGAGACTTGTGGCCAGGCATGCTGGAACTGTGATACGGCTTTACAGAATGTGACGTTACAGTTTCGTAGAAAGTTGTGTGGCTACCAACGGCGTGCGCCACGACCAAAAATGCCGTAATCTGGCTATCTTAAGGTGTCTGAGAGTAATCACAGCATTTGGACCTACGATATTATGATGGAAGCAGACCAGCGGGGAGGGAAATTAATTTTTAAATATTACTTACATTACATACTTCAAAGGTTTAATGACAAAGCAATAACTGTAAGAACTGACCATTTCTTTGTATCAGCGATTCTATTTACAGAATGCTCGTATCGGCATGCGTTCTGTATCAGCGCAGTGACGTCAACATGCGTGTGCGTGTATCATCAGGCATCCACCTGTTGCAATACGAGGCCATGACTTCAGCATCCGGCCCCAGGGAATGATAACGAACTGAATCATTCAAGCTAGACACAGTGGAGTCTCGAGTTGCTTTGTCACGCAGGAGGAAACCATTAGGGTCAGCATCCTACGTAATTTGTTCCAGGGGTAAAGCGGCCGAAGCATAAGCCCGATCACCCGCTTCCACCCAGTTTGGACGTCAAAAATGTGTAGAGGTTTACCTCCGTGACAACATAAGTCTTCATGGCGCGGTATTTTAGTAAAGGTAAAGCAGTCCCGTTACAGGCCTGGAGTAGCCCAGAGGGTTCCAGGAAGTTAAGGTTCCCAGATTTCATGACAATGGCACAGGATGGTGGTAAGATTGTCAGCCTTACGCACCGGCCGCCTTTACCCCTAGGAAATGCTCCTGGTACTCATTTCTGTTAGAGGCTGAGTCGACCCCAGGGCCACAGTACGATCGGAAGGATTTTATGTCAATGAAAAATTCCAATGACACCAGCTGGGATCGAACCAGCGACCTTCCGATTTGTAGCACAGCACATTAACCAGTGTGCCACCGCAGTCCCCCGGTATTTTAGTACAGGAACATTTTTACCCTTGAATTGCCTCGAAGACGCACCAGCATCGCATAAGTTAATGAACGAATTTGGAATGTTGATACATACACATCGAGAGGAAACCCTAACGACAAAATAACATCTGGGCATTAAGGTGCAAACTTATCTTGAAATAACGAGGTTTTGATATTTTATAACGCTCTATCAGAAGTTGGGGTCGTGGGTTAACCACCCACCAGATCTAGCGCCGAGGTTATAGAAAGGGTAGAGCTATATATCTCCAGACCTCTGTACCTTCATGGCCTGCTATGTCGAAGTTCAGTGCTTCAGATGAGTTGATCATCAATTATGAATCTGGAGACACGAGAGAATAAGTGTGCTGGCGTTGAATGTAGAATGTGAAATCCGACTAGGATCCAGTGAAGAGTTCCTGTGATGATGGGACATAGATACAGAAATGGTATAGTTTAAGACTACTTTCTGTCATTTTTCCACTTTTGGGTGGAACCACAGGTGGCCAACATAAGTTGCACTGTCTTTAGGCTTCCTTGATGTGAATGTATTGCCATTGTTAAAACCAACAAACGCCACAATAAATCGATACATCAATCACCACCTACAGCATATCTGTTTTGGGTTTAAAAATGTAGATTCAGGTCTTCGTAACTTCCAAACTATGCCAAAGTTCACGAACAACATTACGACTACAGCGATAAGAGTAGTTGGACGCCATGGTTACGTACATGCACGGCATGTTGTGGCTGTGTTTATACGCAAGCTTATTCATTCGCACGTTACACAGTGCTAATTTTCGCCACTGCTTATTTGTTTGCTATTTACTTATGATACTCTTAAATATGCTATCGGTAGCTTAAACTGCGTAGCGTCGAGTGACAAGATGGCAGTAAATAACGAACTGGCAAGGATGTGGGCGAAAGCGGGCGTACTAACCCTGCAGGTTTTTCACTTTTCTGCAAACAACAAACGGAGTACATATTTTAGAGGCTCTTTGCTAGAGCAAACCTGATTTACAACTGTCATAAACTTGTTTCATATAGCACAGTTCGAAAAATTATGCACATTGAAAAATTCACGGTCTACGATGAGCTGCATATGTAACTGGGATGGAAGAAAGGAGAATCTTACATACATGGAATTGTGGTGAAGAACTTCTCGCAAAGTGAACACTTGAATAAGCAAGGAGACAATGCAGTGGATGGACAATATTAAAATTAAACGAAAATGTCTGTGAGGATGTGAATTGACATGAATTCAGTAGTAAGTACCGCGTCAAATATTATCGCCTTTGCTCTAACGCATCGTGTGTTACTGAGTCGTCATATTTCTAAGACACGTTGTCTAGTGGCCTTGTGAGATAGCAATGCAATAAATGTGTCGGTGTGAAAAACAGTGCCAAAACAGCAAGAGAATAAGGCGATTGGGCTGTAAGCCAAAACAAACTGTCTGTATCTGCATGGTATCAGCACTGTTACAATAAAGCAACGTGTCACTACTAGACCGAGAGGGACGTCGGGAAGTTTGTAACACAGGTTCAATTGTATTTGCTATTACAATATGTAAGTTACGTTCTTTACAGTCAGATCAATGATGGCGTGAATTGGTTGTTTTTAATGTGCACCACAACAAAATTACACTGCCTAAGTAAACGTGTTCAGGGTTGCTCCTGTTTGAATATGCATAACAGAACAAAGACGGAAGCTAAGAGCAATGAGAACCTCGAGTTGGTAACTTCAACTTCAGTGCTGTACCGATTCCTCTTATCTGCAAAAGTCCGACATTATTTGAATAGAGTACCTTCTGTATTTATAGTCTTTGTAACACCTCGACGAAAAGAAGGAAATTCATTTGAACTTCCTGCAGATTATACCTAGTGTCTTTACGATAGCGCACTCATGCAGAAGAGTCGGACGCACCTCCCGTCAAGTCGGGCCAACCCATAACGCGTGAGTTCGCTTCATGGTTGCACTGTCCACGCAACTCACAGTACGTTGAAGGATGATTTCCAAAAGAGGAGTCAATTGTTTACGTCACAAACTGCGGTGAAGGCTGGATGACTTCAGTTTCTTGAAGAGGTTTTGACGTCTTATGAAGTCCTAGGTTCCGGGTATTTACGTGTATGTCTGTGATGTATAACTTGCCTTACCAAGATGCAATTTGCTAAATATCTGAGAATGCAAGGTGATGAAATTTAACAAACCCAATGACTGTTTTAATTAGCTGTCTACAATTAAACAACCAAATGAAAAATCAAAAATACTTACCGGCAAAGGTAAGACTACGTTAATAGATGTGGAAATCAAAATATGAGTATAACAGGCGCTGTAACAGTAAATCGTCTAACTTTTCGATTCTTTAGTTACAATAAGATATGCCAGAAGATATGTTGGCACTACGAATGACGAATTTTGATACGGGAAACCAGTACTTCTGTTAAACTTTCTCTCCGACCAGCTTGCATTTGAATCAATGGGCTTAGTTCGTATCCATGGCGTTGAAAATTACAGAGTGAAGCGTTTGGACAAGGACGTCATAGTTTCAAAATCAAGTGTTATGTATTGTCGAAATGTTCATTTGCAAGTAAGAAAGTCATTGAACAAGAACTCCCTAGATTTAAAGTTGAAAACTCTAATGTGTTTTGAGACATATAATTGTGAGTTTCTTCAGAAATGTTCAGGAATTTATAGTTTCCGATCCTTGCCTGCTGCACAGAAGTAAAAACACGGTGTGCTTAATGCAGGCAGTGTGACGGTGTCCGTTCAGGAATAAACACTACGCCAAATGTTTTGCACAATTCAGGTACGCAAACGTTCTGCGCGATTTTCAACGTCGGTACAGAATAGAGGCCTGAAGTGCCAAATCGATTCCTGAATACTCATCTCCAGCAAGCAAGATGCTTGATGAAGCAAAATTCACCAGGAAGACCATGGATTCCAGAAGTGGATGTTTACCTCATAGAGGCAACACTTATTTTTACGAAGTCCAAAGAATTCCATTGTTCGAAGAAGCTTAAAACTTAGCACACCGCAAACAAAAACCAGGATGCGAAACACTTAAGCGGCTGAAATAATATGTTTGTAAAATTCATATAAGTGGAAATCACAGACACCAGCTGAACACACATATCTCACGTCAAATAAACGAACAGGAACATCTTCCAAAACAAGTATTGTTTGTTCTACATTGATTGTTCGAACGCGACTAACCGTATGACGCAATGGTCTTCTCCTCATCGTAGAGGTCACATCAGGCAGACAATTTCACACTGATACACAGAGTTCAATGAGCAGGTGCGTGCATACTGTGGAAGGCAAGAGACGAAAATTTTGTCAGATGATCTAAAAACTTCGCCATCCCCCAACGGCCTATCACTGCTAGAAACACATCCAGCACAAGTTCTTAAGTCCATACAGCAACAGCCGTATGTTTTCTCCAAACATATCTTGGTACATCATACTAAGAGTAAACTGACAAGACCAGTCTAAAAATGCGGCTAATTCTAGGCCAGAAGTTAGTCACCCATAAAATTTCATAACTCCGCGACAGACGAGGCGTGTCGTTCTGAAACGGGGCTAATAGTACAGCGCGTTTACGCCGCACGTAGTGAAAAGTGGCACTGAGAAATACAGGAGAGGGGAGAATTGAATTTGCTCCAAAAAGAATCATGCCGCACTGATTGGTACCGTGAAATGCAGGAAGGAAAATTTCAGTTTCACGTTGATTCCAAGGGTTCAAACTACATCTGAACGACACCGGAAAACTGGGTAGGGAGAAATGATTTTACACATCGTTGAATACAGTAGTTTACACCGGGCTGAGTGGTACCGGGGAAAGTTAATATTTTCGAATTGCCCATTACAAGAATTTATCCTTCCCTTAGTGGCTCCGAGAAAACCAGTTAGCTTCTCAAGAAGTACTCTGCACCATAGAGTAAGTGGCTCCGAGAAATCGGAGAGGCAAAATTTAGTATTCACGTGGTTAATTCCTAGAGTTAACTGCGCTTAGAGGCAGCGGGAAATGTAGAAAGAAGAAAGTCACGTTCACATTGTCCATTCCTCCACGGTAAGTGAAATTGGGATTATTACCAAGCACATTTCTCTCTTCACTTTTAAAATTATTCTAGCATAACTTTCCAAAAACGATTATGTAAAATTTGATGTTATACATATTCTGTTCAGTTGTCTTCCAACACTCAAGTTGTATTTCCAACTACTACACAAGACTAGTTTTTACGCTCCTACAAGTTTCGGCTACCTATAATATTATAAAGACATAAGCAGCGTACAATATGTCGGTAAGTGGTAAATATATATATATATATATATATA